>ERZ772886.926-NODE-926-length-28022-cov-18.929739_pt1 | contig 28022 bp, 21 predicted proteins | sample MGYA00512128_ERZ772886 | MGnify/ENA primary metagenome ERZ772886 (study PRJEB29015, sample SAMEA2737698) | human gut metagenome | biome: human gut; feature: human-associated habitat; material: faeces | place: China | collected 2012 ... | reverse complement strand
ATTGTATCATAGGAGGCCTCTTTTTTCTATTGTCCGTTTTTACTGGACTTGTTCACCAATCCTTGGCTCTTCTATATTATAAAATGATTATTCCCAAGTGTCATCCACACATCCGGATTTGGATTTAGGCGGCATTTCTTCTATGGGTTTCTTATTTGGATGACCAATAAGGTACAGCAGCTTGTCGTTCCAGTGCTTGTCGCTCAGTTCCTGTGGGGGAGGACAATCTTCAGGCAATTCAATAGGCATAGGTTCAATTCCGTTGATTCCTTTCTGAGAGTAAGCATATTTGTTATTTCTATTTTATACCATCTCGGAGGTTTACACAATATCTAAAGAAGTCTCAGTAATTTCCTTGGCTCTTTGTTGAAGTTTATTCAAAGAGACTATAAAACTTTCTTGATGCTATTCACAAATTGCTTTATTCTTTCTTCAATAGGTGGCTTTATGCCCATAAAGAATTCTTGTCTACCTAAGTAATATCTGCATTCATCATCAAGCTCCGAGTCGTCAATTTTAAACGGCATGATTATTAACCCGTCTTTTATCCTACTTGTTGCAAGATCGAGTTCATTTTTTACATGTGGAGATAAAATGGCACTCTCACTTACAATTACGACAAATATGCGAGCTTCTTTGATTCCTTGAACAATCTGCTTCGCATATGAACCAGCGCCAATACTTGAAGATGCTATCCAGCACTTTACTCCAGCGTTATCTGCAACGCTAACAAGCATATCTGCAATATCCTGATCTCGTGAAGAATAACTAATAAAAACCTCCGCTGAGGTTTTTCTAGATGCTGGGGTAATATAATATTGTTCTTTTATATCAATGGTTTGCAAATCGTCATCTTTCATCCCTAAACACTTATACAGTTTATTTGTATCGGGTACAAAAGGAACATAAAGTTCTACATAAGGAATGCAATTTGATAGTTCTTGATACCATTTGTTGTTGCGTGCAGTTTTATTTCGGAATTCGTTAACGAACTCTATCTCATTCATACTGTAAGAGTTCAAAATAGTCTGTGGTACGTTTCTTAATACTGATATACTTTGCAAAGGAAACGCAATCACCTTGCTGGTGAATGCCACTTTCACCTTGTTTAATAATCTATAATTTCTGATTTTTACACTGTAATAATCAGATAATTCATAAATGACGGCAGACCCAAAGCCACCAAATGTCGTTGTGATAAACACGATTTCAAGTTCATCCCTTAAAAAGAATTCATCAACGAAATTTGGCATAGAACCATTATAGATAACCGCTTTTATTTCATCTTTGCCAATTATTCGCTGAAAACAACCGTTTTTTTGATTGGTTAGCGCATACCTTTCACCAGCCCCAAGACAATTCAAATCGCCAGGAACTGCATCAATATAAATAAACCTACTATTATGGTTGCTTACTATTTCATATTCTTTGAGCGTGCGGCAACCAATTCCGCCAACTCCTATATAGCAGTAATTCATATTCTTCTCCCATATTCTTGACAGCTAAAACGCAACGAGTAATCTATATCATTTTTCTTGTGCCCGTGTTCAAATACTCAATAACATCCTGGATTCTTCGCTTTTGAGAATCAGCCAAAGGTAATTCAAGTATTTTTTCTAACGACACCCATTCATATTGACTTGATTCGTCATCAAGTGAGACGGAATAATTCAACGCCTCTCCATAATAAACAATAGTGAATTCCTGCCGAACCTCACCATCAGAATATGCAACTCTAATGTTCGGATCGGTATAAGTAACCCATACTCAATTTCCTTTCACTTTATGTATTTTGCAAGTACAGATTCAAATTCGCTGAATCTAATAATCTCCTGCCAGTGCCACATGATATCTATATTTTCTTTGTTACTGGCGAATATCTGATCACAGACTTCATCACTTGCAAGTATTAAAAACTCGGAATCTTTTTTTCGTCCTTCTTGGATTTCGGTATTAAATGTTCTCATCTCACGTCGAACCCAATCGCCCTCTGTAAAATCCGAGCCTTCAAGTATCTTGATATCACTTATAATAACGATAAAATGTTTTGAATGCCCCAGCGCTGTCATAACAGCGTGTTCATAATCCGATTTTGATAATTCTGGCAAAGTCACTTTATCAAAAAAAACTTCTTTCAAGTGTTTCTGCAAAAAATTGTACACCTTTTGAGCCCTGTCTTCATCAATGTGTTTATAGCTGACAAAAGCGTCGTAAGTTCCGCTCTCGGGAAGTGTAAGTCCCAACAACGCTTTTAGACCGCGGTCTGCTTCAGTTGAGTCAACATCCTCTCTGTCAATATTTGCTATCAATTGCTTTAATTCAGAAATTTTGATAACACATTCGCCAAAGACTCTTTTCTCACCGACTTCGGCGCAATAATTTTTCAACCTTTCATAACTCATCAACAGGCATGAATAAAAATCTCGTGCCTTATTGTCCTGACCTATAAGGTTAAACAACTCATTTCCCTTCGAAAAATAATCTGCTATTGCTTCAAAACGCTCATCAATGTTTGAGGATATTGCTTTCCTTGACTTTTTTTCAATATTCTCATCGCTGGGTTGACTAAACTCTATCTTTTCTTTAGCATCCTCAATTATTTTTATTTCATCATCACTATAAGAACCATCATTCTCATACTCTATAAGCACCTGCGCATACGGCAACAGCTTTTCTTTATATTCGGAAACCTGTTCTCCATGAACATCACCATTTGTCCAAGAATCAATACAATCACTGCGGACTCTGTGATCAACTTCCAAAATGTTAACTACCATCGCAGCGAATAATATTTTCTTGTCCTGAATCCGTTCAATATTCAAAGTATCATATACAATATTCAGTGTACTAATAATTCTTCGAGCTATTGGACGATACTCATTACCGTAGCCGAGACTGTTTTTGAAATATAACTCATAAAGCTCTTTTATTCTCTGCAATGTGTCAATTTTTTTCTCAAAATCATTTTGAAAATGATACTCGTTTACTAACAACACGAGCAAGTCGCATAATTTATCACAAAATTGAATCGCATCCCCGTGTTGAAGTTCCATTACCTGAGCGTATAACAATCGTTCCTTGTGGATATTTATTAGTTGGTCATCCCAAACTTCGGCAATCGCCTTTACCGCATTTATCAGACTATGAGTTTCATTGGTTCTTAGAACTCTTGACGGTAAATAAAGAATCTGTTTATCAGAAAAGAAAAATTTATACACGTCACTTAAATCAAAATTATCAATTTGAACTGGAAGTATTGGTTTATCATATGTAACCGCTCTTTCCAATTCTCTTTGTATCCAAAGTGATTCCTGGGAATCTTTTGTCAGCACTATAACAAATAGAGTGCAATTTTTTATTGCATCGTTTATCACTTCTGAATAATTGCTGCCAGCCGGGATATCATCGGGAGCAACCCATGTTTTGATTCCGTTTGCAACCAGTATGTCCTTGATAGGATTGACAATATCTCTGTCTTTAGAACCGTAACTAATAAATGCGTAACTCATAAAAATCCTCTCAATATGGTACTTTAGCATTAAGTTTCAGATATTTTTGTTATCGTTGACATTATTTTTGATAGTGTCAATTATAATTCACAAAAATGAGGGTATCTCTTTTTCACTAAAGGATTGTTCTTTAATTCATCAACCGTGGTCTCAAACACTTTTCCTTTTGCTGGATTCAAAGTGCAATATTCAAATCCAAATCTTTTTATAAACTTCTCCAGCATATCGGAATAAACGGAAATGCCCACTCTATTCACATGTACATCGTTTTCGTCCCATTCATCCAAGTGCTGGAATATCCAATCAAAAAACATCAGGTAATTTGATTGCGTTGCTTCCTCCGGGACGATTCCAACCATGGCAATATAGACGTTAAAAGTTCCTCCCATACAGAACAGATCAATCATGGAGTCCCGAATAATAACTTGTCCGGAGACAAGCTCGGAATATGCCTCTTCCGTCACCGGATACATGTCGCAATATCCGACTACTTCATCATTTTTCACGAGTAGTATTGATGTATCGTTCTCATATTCTTTAGTGGTTTGTTTCCAATCGTCAAAAGTGCCTTCTATATCATCATTCATCTCATAACGATCCGAAGGAATGCATAAATAGTCTATTTCAATTTCTTTCATAGTGAGAGCGGTATAATCTAAACCTATCTTAGGTATGTCTTCAATCTTTATAAGTTCTGGTCCTGTTATTCTATAGTTCTCGTCTTTTACTTCCGCGACCGTGTTGTTCATACCGGAAAAGATAGCGACAACTTTATCCAAATGAACATCAAGCACCGCAGGAAAAGCATCCAGCAATGGGTAGGTCCCAAGTAAAACCCCATCGCCTCGGACGGAAGGAAGTCCTCTATTCTGAGAGGAATAATCGGACGGTTACGAGAAACCGCAGAATTGATTTCTCGGAGAACATAATGAGACTTGTCTGATTTGCTGGAAAAAACAAGTAATACCGCTGTTGAATTGCTGATGCCTCTGATTATCTCCACTGCATATTCGCTGCCTGTTCTAATATCCCTGGGTGCAATGAAACACTTATAGCCACGCTTTTCTATTTTATCAACAATATAATCGGCAATATCTTTGTTTTCACTCGCATATGAAATAAACAAGTCGTATTTAAATAGCATTACACTTGCCTTCCTTTTTGCTGTATTCTCTGTGTATTTCTGTCAAGTTTTTCCGGAATTTTGAATTGCAACTGTTGTCCTCAAACAAATCCAAAGTCATTATTTTTGATTTATGCATTGAAGGCCTAATGAGAGTGAACCCCAATTCAGACAATAGATGTTCGCCAATGTCACTCACCGCATCAGCAACGATTTTCTTGAAATAGATATTTCGATCAGCGGCTAACCGTAAAACTAAATTTGACCAGTACAACAACATTTGAGTAGCAACACAATGTTGTCTGTATTCAGGGTGAACAACAATTGAGGAAAAGTAGCCCCAATAAAAACATCCATCTTTATATGGCAGCACATCGTCACCGGTAATTACCGTATCAACCGTACTGCCGGAAACTAAATCTGTAAAAATCGACTCTTTAATGGGGCTGTAATTGATGTAACCTATAACGCGATCGGATTCATCGTCTAATGCCATTATATAAATGTCGTTGTTCTTCTCAAAATAGTCATAGCAGGTTTCAACCTGAAGCTGATATATGTCATCATAAGATATTCTGTCAAGTTGAATTGCTTCAGAAAGCATCTTATGATTTACGTTTGAGCCGGCAATAATACTGAATGATTTCATAAAGCCACCTCCAAATACAATCGCACAAGACAATCAGTTCATTAATTCAGGGAACGTTTGGTTTTTAATTGCCGCATAACAATAATTCATCATAACACATAGGCATTTGTGTTGGAATCGAACGAGAAAATTTGTGACTTCTAATCATCAGAAGTAATTCCTTGAAAACAGAACTGAACTTCAGAATTGCTGATTTCAATCTAGTTCGGGATGTGCTTCGCAGTTTTCATTCTTATTATTCAAGTTTTGAAAGCTCGTTCTCAACAAATTGCAAAAGTTCATAGTATTCTCGTTTATCAGTTACCTTAAACAGTTGTGCGGCATTAAATCCCAACAAACAGCAGTATTCCTTTTTTTCATCTTTTTTTGTTAACGGATGTAATATCAATCGATACAGCACTCTATTTAGATTATCATATGGCGCAATGAAATCCGATCCCTCTGCGCACTGTTTTGCCAACCATAACGCTTCTTTGTAATAAAGAAGAGAATTATCTGGAGCGAAAAGAGCATCATTCATGTAAGTTAAACCCATATTATAACAAAGGGAACATAAATTTTGCGTCATTTCTTTATTTATATTTCTTAATGTGTTTATTGATTTATGAACAGCTAATGATTCCAACACATATGTTGATGCTTCATTCAACAACTCATATTTGGAATCACGTATTGCAGTATTAAAATATAGTGTCGCAATATTTATGCACAGCGTTTCTAGCAGATCACTATATCTTTGGGGATTAATGTCAGATAGTTTCTTGTAAATTAGATAAGCTTTTTTAAAAAAATCAAATGACAGAGAGTTAGATAAGTAAAACAAACTAATTGCATAATTGTTATAACTTTTGGCAAGATCTTCTGCGTACTCATTAAAATTATACTCGGATAGTTCTTCGTATAGCTTTATCGCATTGGTTAAGTTTTTGCTTGCTTCACGATATCTGCAATTATTGTTTTGATATTGTCCTATTCTGCAATAAAGCATTGCTCTTTGTTGAACGAGTTCTTTAGATTCCGTTTCAAGCTTAGAGACAGTATCATTGAACTTTTCAAATAATAGATCTTCTTCAAGGTGTTTATTTTGCTTTTCATATATAATTGTCAGCAGGTTCAGTGTATTTGTTTTAAGTAATAAGTATTCAGTCGAGTTGCTAATCAAATTTAACTGGGATTCTATTTTAAGCAATAATTCTTCTGCATTTTGAAAATCTTCCTCTTCATAATTAATTATTGCTAATAAATAATAGCATGTTAACAATCCGGAAACCATTTGTGAGTTAAATAACGCAATGGCATCAATAGAAGATTGGTATACAGGATTATTGTTTTCTCCGTCTTGAATATCTTGAAAAGCATGAATTGAGCGTTTGTATTTTTCTATCGCTTTTGTTAAATACTTTTTTGAGATTTCAGTTGACCCATTTTTATTATATAAACGGCTTAAATTATAGCATGCAACCGCCAAATCATTACACATTAAATTTTCTTGTTCAAACCAATCTTCAAGTTTTTCTAAGAGATTTATTGATTCCAAATATGTCTTTTCTGCCTCATCATAATTATTACAGTCTTGAAGTAAAATTGCTAAATCAACTAAACTTTGTGCTAAAGTTGGCAGCACACCATCCTTTCTATTGATTTCTACGATTTTTTTCTTCCAAATAATTGCTTTGTTGTAATCGACAGACACTGCTTCACCTTTGCAGTATAAGCTCACAAGTTTATTCATTGCATCGACATAATTCATTTCTGCAGCATCTATAATAAAGTTTATAGCTTTTTCTCTGTCAACCTCAACATCAATACCATCAAGATAAGCGAGTCCTAAAAAGTAATTATGTTCTGGGTTATTTTCACTTCCTTCGTGTGTAAGCTTGCTTATGGTTTCAATGAAACGGTTTTTATCTTCTTCACTATCGAAACGATAAGAATCTGGAATATTATTATATTTTTCTTTAAGTGAATCTGAGTCCGTTTTAATCATTTCCGCAGGAAGTATTTCAATACCTGACTTTTTTGCTTCCGGATACTCGTTGCCCATAACAAAATTCGGTTTTCCGTCAGGCTCTTCCAGTAGACTTGGTGTTACAAGTAAAGCAAACAACTTACTATTTTCAAGTATTTTGCTGATATTTTCTTTAAAGCTCTCGCCTGGAGTTAAGAATTCATCATACCAAATAGCAATATTTTGACATAAGGGATTTGAGTGAATTATCTGCATTAATTCATTAGCATGTTTTCTGTCTTTTTTACGATAACTCAGAAAGATATATGCATCAAACGCAGCACGAATTTTTTTTGCTAATTCGTCACTAATGAGAACAGAATCAAGATATTTTTTTAGTTTTTCTTCATAGCTAATCGCAGTAAGATCATAATCGTAGGGATTTAAATACTGTAATTCACCAAAGTTTTCTTCTTTACTGTAGATTTCGTCTATTCCTTTTTCAAGCATTATTGGTAATACAGGAATATGATTTTCTTTTGCAAATCTCAAATCAATACTCATTGTGCGATTAGGAGTACTTAAAAGTCTGAACGTAACCGGAATTACAAACAAGTTCATTTGGTTAAGGTCAGTTTCCCAGTTCACATCTGCATATTCATCTGCCATATTTTCAGTATAATAAATGGCGCAATCGTGTGTTTTGAAAATATCGCTGCAGACTTTTTCAAGTGCCTTATCATAATCATCCGGATGGCATGTGAAATAAGCCCTTGGTTTTCCTTTAGGGTTCGAATTGCCTTTTGTCTTGACTTTCAAGTACTTCATTATTCACTCCTATGTAGATGCTTGATTACATACTTACCGAAGCTTTGTCGATATTTGCTGTGGCTTTGATATTATAACGGATCTTTATTTCAAAGTTCAGCGATAGTCCATTGTACCCTCCTGATTAAACATTTAGTTGTTACGGATTATCGAATATCCCATCTTTATTATCAGCTTTAGTGTTTCCATTGCTGTGTTTCGGTCATATTCCTTCTCGCTCTCTGGAAGTTCGCTGTACGGTACAAGACAGGGCGTTTCTTTTTTTTCGTCATTTCTTACCAAACCGTAAGACCACGACTGTTCGATTCTGCCGACCGCCCAAACATCGTGCACATTTTCGGCTATTCTTTCTGTAAGGGCAAGTAGCTCTTCAGGGAGGTTAATATCACTTGTATCAATAGGTTTGGGAATATAACTCATAAGAAAATCTCCTTTTCATCAGTTGTTTTTCAAGATACTCCACAATGTGTTACCAATGTTGGAGATATCGTTTTTCTCATAAACAGTATGTATACCGACTCTGTTGCCGATTTCTATCATCTTTTCATTATCTTCCTGGTGTTTCTTAACACCGAGAGTATCGGCCACTATAACAGGAACAGAGTTAAGTCCGTAATCTGTATCTAGACGACTCAACTTATTGTAGTATTCCTGAACCAGCGTCTTTTGTGCCTTGCATTCTATGATAAGAACTTTATAGCCTTTTGTGGCAATAATATCAATCTCATTTTCTGCCTCGTCATTATTCCAGTGAATTTCCACGGAATTTGCAACATCATCAAACAATCCGGTTTCAAGGAGTTTATAATAAACAAACAACTCAAGTATTCTTCCGGACTGGGTCATTACATCTTTAAACTGATGTGTGCTGTATGAGAAAGAGAGTTTATTCGTTTCGTCCCCGGAAAGACACCTAATATATCCTTTGGACATTAAATCATCAAGCAGCGGTTTTATGTCCGAAAAGCTTATGTAGAATTTATTAAGTTTTTCCTTGATAATGTTTGCACTGATAATTCCCGTAGCCAGCGAATCATAATAGAGCCAGGCATCCCCTTTGTAAACACGAATGTTTATGCTGTTTGGATCATAAAGCTTGTATGATTCATGAAGCAAAGCAGCAATAGCTTTGTGAAAGCCTGAAGGTGCATTTATTGTAACGCTGTAAGCGTTATTTGAATATAATTCAATATTACAAGATATTTTTTCGTTTGCTCTTTTGATCTGTTTACAAAGTTTCTTTACGGAATCAAGGCATGCTTTCTCTATGATATAAGTCCTTTTAACGCTATCATCCTGAACATTCACGATTTCTGATTTGTTAGCTTTATCTTGTTCGCCTAAAATCTCGCATAATGCTTTCCATTTGTTTTCTGATCCGTAGTCTTTTTGTTCTTTACAAAGCCCCCATTTATAAAGTCCCCAGAAATACTCATAATCTTTCTGCATATCCGGAAAGCTATAATCATCAATGGAACTCTTAAATTCAAAAATGTCACTGATTTTCAGGAACGGAACAAAAGAAATGTATCTGATTTCTTCACATCCGGTAGTAATAAACTTATTGGTGTTGCGATTGTATTTATAATTTGACTTGCAACAGTATTCATACCGTTCAATTATGGATGATGACCTAGTGCGATTGAATTCAAAAATCTGAAGATGCCTCTTTTTTGAGTACTTAACAAATTCTTCTTCACTTTTAATAAATTTAACTGAATGAATACGTTCGGAGATATCAGTAATCATTTTTGCGTCCTGTTCAGATAATGGATAGCTTGTCATAAGACAAACATTGATCACCGCTCTCAAATGATGTGAATCCATGCTTTTTATGGCATATTCAAGTATTCTTTTTAAATTGTTTAGATCGCTTCTTTCAAACTCACAGATATATGTAATTCTAGAGGGATTGATAAGCAGCGCAGATTCAACAATACGGAATGCGGCAGTGTTGACAGATGGCATGATATTCATTAAATCGATCGGTATTCCGATGTGCAAATTAGATTTGTAGGTAAGAATAAACGGAATTTTCTTAATCAAGTCAACATCGTATTGCTTGTAATCAATATATTTTTCACTTTCCAGTATTGCGTTGAAAGATGCGGCAAGAGCGCTAATTCTCTTGCGTACGATTTTCGCCTGATTTACCGATAAATTATTCAACTCCCTGTTCAGGGCAGAATAATAGTGGTCATAAAGCGCAGTTTTGGCACTGTTTCCGGCGCTTATTTCCTGCAGACAGATATAGAACTTGTCAAATGCATTTCTTGCTTTTGCGTTGCCTTCGAGCAGTTTGTTTATTACATCTATATCAGATTGGAGGATAACATTCTCGCGTTTTATTTTTTTTGCGCACCTAGCGTATTCTCTGTGCAAACTTACGGAGACTTTATCCAGGTCATCTAGCAATTCAAAATCTTTGTCCTTTGGATCATTCCATTTCGCATAGTTCTTCTTTCTCCATTCATCGCTGTTCAGCATTTGAACACCTGTGCCCCGTACCAAACAGGGGTGATATCCGTTCGCCTTGCCTTCTTTTCCGCTGATATACTTTTCCATCGACTCAGTTGTTTTAAAACCACGGCATATCATATTTACATTCCATCGCTTGTGCTCGTTAGCGACCATATCCTCAATAGCTTTTTTGTCAGCTGGCATCTTTGAGTTTATTATACGGTCAAATTTCTCAGGGGCGGTTGAATCGAGAAAATCTATTCCGACACTCGCGAGTTTGTATTTGAGAGATATAACATAACTAAGACAGGCAACATAATTATAGTTGGACAAAAATTGCCGTTGCAGTTTTCGCATATCGAGCAGTTTTGAGTAGTTCCATACAAGATGACAATTAAATGCCATGGATTTAAGAGTCCTGTAATCCTTATGGCTTTCTATAGAATCATCCCTATGAACATAATTAATACCGTTTTCATTGTTGCCGTTCTCGGTAACACAATTTATAACAAAATTGGCATCCAGTAAGTCTCTGCAATCAGCGCAAACTTTTGCAATCTCTGAATTCAAATCGTCACTATCCGATCCGATAAACAAATAGGCATACTTGTTGCCTTCATCATTCAGCAATATCTCCGATATATCATCCTCAATATTGCCGAATGTAATCGTGTTAAATGACAGTATGCCATAGTCATCATCCACAACTTCGTCATCAACACTAAAGAACTTACGGAACGCTGGTCTGGCTTCCAAATATTTATTTTTTGCGTTCGTATCATCAGAAACAACAGTAATATTTAGTTTATAGCCGCTGACCTGAGCCATTTCAAACGCAAAGTCAATGAATTTTTCAGTGATACCGGAATATTCGAAAACAAGCACATTAACCTTATCCTTATTTATATAGTTATATAAGGGGTAGCAGTACAGCAAATTCTGAATGGTGTCAATATAATCTTTTTTATTGTCACTCATTTTTGAACAACTCCTAACTTTTGATAGACTAGCGACTTAATATACCATTTTTAATGGTTCTTATAGTTTATTCCATAATCAATATCTTCATATCATATCTACCATATTTCATCTAATTATCTAGATGTATAGACCGTATCATACAAAACTAAAGAGATCAAAATCCTCTCCGCTCTGCGTGTTATCAATCTGAGAATCGTCAAGAACCAGTGCGCTCTGTTTACTATTACCTTCAGATACCATAACTCTCTGTTTTTCTCTTACATGACCCTTAATTTCATTGAAAATATTTCTATAATCATCAGGATCAACCATGCAATATCTTCTACTAAAGTTCTGCGGAATCTTGCCGAATGGATACATATTTCTTAATCTAGCCATATCCGCGCTCTCCCCAATTCCTAGCGGAAATACAAAGAGCTGCTCACTCTCAACTCTCTGACGGATTACATCAAACTCTCTGCTTGGATCATCTGTTGGTGTTCCATCCGTCATAAATACTAAGATTGGAGTAGCTGTTTCCTTATTAATAATGAGTTCAGAGCCGCATTTGCAACGATCTTACCACATTCTATTCTGATGCATCGTTATCATCCTCACACTTGTCAAATATCCCGTATTCTATCTGATTATTTATATACCAATCCATGTAGGACATAACACTCTCTTTTAAGAGCTTTGTCCGCTCCGTACCCAAGCCAAGCCTGATAGCAAAAATCTCAAAAAAGGATGACATGGCAAAAGAATAGTTTCTAATCAGTTCTTCAATGTCACCATTGAGTTCCTTGTCTGTCAATGTAAGGTTCTTATCAATTGTTTTTTCAGTGTCCAATTTAAAAATCATAATTCTACCTCCTTAATTTTGTTTCACACCAGGTTGCTTGCCATATAGTTTTCCTTTTTACCGGTTCGTTGCAAATCTCTAATCAGAAAGTACTTCTTTCGTCTCAGCAGCGTTCCAAATGTATTCAAATTGCTTGCAAAAGAACTCATAATTCTCATGATCCGTGAATGGAATCATAATGCTTCGCCGGTTAGTATCATCAGTATCGAAGGTGTAGAAATCAACTTTAACCGAGTTTTCTGATTCCTTTTTCTTTTTTACAATCATAATGGCCTGATCAAGATGCAAGGTTGTTTTCTTTACCTCCAGTTCGCCATTCAATAAAGCCTCATCAAAATACTCAGTATTTTTATCTCTCATATCCTGCAGCAGTTCCACGGTTGCATCAAAAGAGTACCGAAACAGACTCTTTCTTACATTCTTAAAACGATACTTCATCGATTCATCTGCAGACTTCGAGTCAGGATCAACTATTATGTATTTGATATGTACTCCATTCGACAGCGCTTAATTGATATAGTCGGAATTAATCAGCATATTCGCAAAATATGCACAAATATCTATTTCCATGGCATTTTTCCATCTTATATCTAGAGACTCACGTTCAAGTTTTTGCCTTGATGTGAGATATGACCTTGCACTGAACTTGTCAAGATATTTTTGTTTTTCATCAGTGTCGGTCAAATATGAAATCAATTTCGGCAGAAACACGCTTTCAAAATCTTGAGGTGCATGTTCAGGTACACCTTGATATTTCAAAACATCAGTTATACAATCCGGTATTGACGACTGTGTAGAATAGCTGTTTAAAAATACTGGTACAATGTTCTTGTTCTTCCTGAGTGCGTACTTTATTTCTGCAGCAAAAAAGTCTGTTTCCTCATGCACTGCGAAGCAATCTTTTGACAGAATGACGACAAAATCGCTCGCTTCATCTATTGTTTGACTTATTTCTTCATCAAATCGACCGCGATGCATACTCTTATGATCCAAAAATGCTGAAAAACCCGTCTGGGCAAGCTTTTCTTCAAGCAGAAGCGCAAATGTTCCGCCGTGATCTCTTCTGTAGCTGATAAATATAGTAAACATCTAATCTCTTCTTTTTTAGGGGATTTTAATTTAATAATGACATTGTACATTTAAATATTATTTATTTTTTCAATTCGATACCCCAAGGCACAGATCAATTTGAGCGTGCCTATAGCGGTGTTTCTGTCGAAATCCTTCTCGCTTTCAGGAAGCTCATTGTAGGGCACAAGCGTTGGATTAGTTTTCTTAACATCGTTACGTTCTGGTCCATATACCCATCCTTCAGCTAAACGACCGGCTACATAGACATTGTGAACATTGGCCGCAATTTTCTCTGTCAGCTCCAAAAGTTCAGGCGAAAGCTGAACATCGCTTGTATCAATAGGCTTTGGGTTGTAATTCATACTATTTGTTCCTTTCAAATTATTGTACAATAGGTTTACTGCTTTTGTTTCAGAATGAAATGTTGATGCTGCCAATTATTGGGGTTTCTGTTTAAGCTTGTATTCGATTAGAAGGTTATCACAGCCTATTTCCGCCAAATATTTAATAAATTGCATAGCATTATTATTTAATGATGCATCGCTAATGATATGGTTTTTATATTTCTCAACACTCAAATCGGCAGGACAAATGTTACTTAACTCTAGGTTGTAGTACAGCCTAATTGCCGTCTCAGCTAATTCTAATAAGCGATCCTTCTGATATAAGTTGTTTATTATATTAAATATCTTTGTGATATGCGCTTGAATCCATTTTATAAAGAAATCTTCTTTTACATACGCAAGAATCAATTCGACAATATTAGAATAAAGCTTAAGAGTCTTAAATAATAAAACAGAAGACAATCCAAAGATATTCAATTCATCAATCTGATCCATGCTTTTTTGCAAATAATCAATAAACATTTTGTTATCGGTAACGTAGCATGCAATAGCTATATAGTATAAAGATTGTGCCATCTCTACCACGTTTTCAGGTGACAATTTATGATTAGCCGCTCCGATTAACTCTTCAAAATTTTTAATATATAATTGAGTAAAAATGGAATTGCTTATGGAAGCATAAAATGCTCTTCGGGCAAAGCCGAAAATTAAATCAAGGTTTTGTTGTGGCTTTTTTTTATTGATTTGTGTGAGATTTCCAAGATAATTTGTTAAATACCTGAGCTTTACTGATTCAAAAATACTAGCTTCTTCCATCGCTCTATTATATAATGACGCATAAAACAAATACTCATCTTGACCAATTTTTCCTTCCAACATAGATAGATATTTAAGACCAAATTTTTGATAAAATTCGATTGCTTTTCTTCGATTTGTATCTTCATTGTCATCGTGCTCTTTAAAATCGGCTATTCTTGAAAAATCAAAAAAGATATCACCATTTGATAATGCCGTTAAGAATGCAAGTATAATGCTTGGAATTTCTCCCGTCGTAGCTCCCGCTTGAACGAAAAGGCTAAAGCCTTGTAACAGATTAAGGCGTCTATATACTTCGAAACTTGAAAACCGGTTGAACAAAGGAAGGACATCATGAATGACAAATTTTGCTACCATATCAACATTAGTTTCTCCGCATTCATGCAAATAATCACATATTCTATAGATAATATCAGTTGATGTTGAGATATATTCTTTATATGTATCTTTTGCAAGAATTTCCATAAGCAATTTATTTGAAAGACCATTTTTTATCAATGATAGAAGAGATTGGCAGTCTCCACTTTTAATACAATGAAATCCGATTTCATTCAGCTTTATTTCATCAGCGTCATCTAATGAATCAAAATAGTCATATAGACATTTGTGGATGTCCAATGATTCTTCTTGGTTATATTGGCAAACAATAGATGATTTGATGATTTGATGAGAAAGGTCGATTCTTCCATCTTTATGAATAATAAAACTATCATTGAGAAAGGATGTTAAAAGCGAGAAATCCAAATAATTCCACAAATCTCCGGTTAGAACTTGCAAATCCGCAGGTCGCAGTCCCGATCTGGAAAAAGAGATATACTTAAGAATTTCTTTTGATAGTATCGGATTGATTCTTTTTCCTACCTCATCAAACAAATCCGTACATAAGCGTTTCAAATCAGTCGGACTTGTTTCAATGATATTGATTTGTTTTTCTATAATTGCATCGATTGAATCTCCGGACTTAACTACATACAAGTAGTCCTCTCGATTCATCATTGTTAATCTTTGAAGAAGAAGAGATAAATAAAGCGGGTTGTTTGCTTCTCTTTTATTAACTATTACACTGACAACAGCAGGATCCAATTCCTTTCTAAAGCAACTAGAAAAGCCTTCTATAAAACAGTTTTTTTCATCTTCAGATAACCTTGTTGTTTCAACACTATTCAAATCGTAAAGATTGATATCGGGTTGGGTTGTCATAACCAGTTTTACATTTTCGTTAAGGTTATTTGGGAAAAATATGAGAAGTTTTCTATCTTCATCATCAAGTAATTGATCGACAGCATCAATTGCAATTAGTATTTTTTTCCCTTTTGTTCTAATTTCATCACAGAGATTGTACAACGATGTAAGACAATAAGACCTCTCCAGTTTATGGTAATCGACTATTACTTCTTTGTTCAACAACTCTTCTAACATATTAACAACTGTTATTAACACATCTAAAGCTGTGGATGCGCTAGCCGAACCACACATTATAGGTGCAATTTGCCATCCATCTTCAGCATATATAGTTGCTATCTTGGATAAGAGCATGCTTTTACCAGAACCTGAGTCACCTCTTATTATCAAATATGTTCGGTTCCTTAGAATGTTCATACATGAGTCAAGTAATATGTTTCGAGGGAAAAAGCGCGAAGCTTTGTTTTCAATGAGCGAAAAATTTGTTTTGATTAATACTCTTGTTGGAGAGTACGCCAGCAGTTCTTTCCACTGAGGAAGATAATAACTGATAATATCATCACGTACAGTGTTAATAAAACTCTCAACATCATACGTCCGATTTTCTTGCCAAACAACATGGTATGACTTCACCTTGCCTTTTGACAGAGATATTATCCTTTCTTTTAATGATTTCAACTTGTTGTAGGAAATGTTATCAATATCAAAAAACGATGTTGGAGCATTTTCTATTTCTCTAAAATAAAAAAGAGTGTTGTTTCTCTTTTTGTCGGAAGAAAGACCACCATATTCTATTTCTAGGGCAGTAACACTGATTTCAAGATCTTCTAGGTCTAGACTCCTTTTTTTTAACTCTGTTGCCATTGTCTCAGGATTATCTGGAATCCAGCCATACCTGTATCCAAGTATAACAATCATAGGCGGCGAACATCTATCAATCTCATCTAAACAAACACTTAACACTTTATGTGCTGTTTCCGCAGAATCAAGCTCGGATGTATTAATCCCCCAACGCAAATCACAAAAATCTACAGTTTCTCCATATTCTTTTGCTATTGCATTAATTTGCGGTAATACACGATCTCTTAAAGCATCTCTTTCCCTCTGAAAATCCTTAAAAGTACTGGAAACAAAAATAGTTTTCATAAGTCAACTCCAGCTTCAGAAATAACAAAAATAACAAAATAATAAATATACAATCATTTTCTTGACTTCAAGAAAGCAAACACACATTTCCGAATCAGATAGAGAAGTTTTACTAACGGCCTGGAGCGTCATCAGAGAAATACTCCACGATTTCTCCGAAATCCGTATCAAGCACTTCACAAATTCTTTCAAGAACTTGCATGGTAACTTCTTGGTCTTTTTTCATTCTTGTCAATGTGTTCGGAGCGATATCAGCTTGTTTTCGCAAATCTGCAGCAGTCATTTTTTTATCTATCAGCAACTTCCATAGCTTGTTATATGAAATAGCCATAGTCACACTCCGTCCTTAATTCGTGGTATTGTTGCAGTTCAGCCTTACTATTTACAACACTCTTATTATATACTATAGAACTCTTTTCTGTCAACCATAAACTCGCAATCTGTTGCGAAAAGTTATGAGCAGAATGAAAATCTTTTTGCTTCTATGCTTTTGTCGCATTTTAACTGGGGCGTTATGGATTACATGGGTACATTTTAATTCAAATTTGTAGGACATCTCGTACACGAATACCTATCTCGCACACGATTACTCCATCTTTCGCACGATTACTATTCAAAGGGCAGAGCATAAGAGCCTTAAAAACAAATAAATCCGACTCAACAGGGCAGTCTGTCAAGCCGGGCGGAAATAATAATCGTGTGCAATAAGCTGTAAAACGCTTTATTTCAAGGCATCTAAAACCAAATGGGGTGCAGATTGTATCCAAATAAGCGTTATTTGCCAGCGAAAAGCCGGTGAATCCAACAGGTTCACCGGTTTTTATTTTATTTGCGGATATTTAATATCTTCTCACAACAGCAAAAGCATATCTCTGATTTACTATCCGCAAAGACATCCCGCATATTTCTGTTTCCAGTCCAGAGCCACAGGCAGCACTTTCATTTACCAAAACCGCACCCCGTTTATCAGGCATTGCAGCTTGACAAACGGGGTGCGATTCACATTTACGGGGGATTACAGAAAAGATCAGGTCAGACTGATTTTGTCTATTCGTTCGAGCTCGTCGCTCGTAAAAGATGTGTTTTCGATTGCTTTTATATTATCGAGGATTTGCGACGGCTTTGACGCGCCTATCAGAACGGAGTTGACAATTCCGTCTTTCAGCACCCATGCAAGTGCCATTTCTGCAAGGGTCTGGTTTCTCTCCTTTGCAATTTCTGAAAGCGCGCGGACTTTTTTGAGCTTCTCTTCGGTTATCGCGTTGACGGAGAGGAATCTGCCGTCGGTCATAACCCTGCTGTCGCTCGGGATGCCGTTTAGGTATCTGTCGGTCAGCAACCCTTGCGCGAGCGGACTGAAGGCGATAATGCCCTTGTTCAGCCTTGCGGCGGTGCTTTTCAGACCGTTGTTCTCGATTGTTCTGTCAAATATCGAATACCTATTTTGATTTATCACAAACGGGCATTTGAGGTCTTCAAGAATGCTGCACGCCTTTTCGAGATTTTCGCCGTCATAATTGGACACTCCGGCATAGAGAGCTTTTCCGCTGCGAACCGCCTGCGCGAGCGCACCCATCGTCTCTTCGAGCGGAGTCTCAGGATCGAGGCAATGATGATAAAAAATATCAACATATTCAAGCCCCATGCGTTTGAGGCTCTGATCAAGGCTCGCAAGAAGATATTTGCGGCTTCCGTTTCTGCAGCCGTAGGGTCCCGGCCACATCTCATAGCCCGCCTTCGTGCTGATTATCATTTCATCGCGGTATGCCCTCATCTCGTTGGCAAAAATTTTGCCGAAATTCTCTTCCGCGCTGCCGGGCGCCGGACCGTAATTATTTGCCAGGTCAAAATGCGTGATGCCGTTGTCGAATGCGGTGAAGCAGAGCTCTTTCATGTTTGAATACTGCGCGTTATCGCCGAAGTTATGCCAAAATCCGAGCGACACAGCCGGCAGCTTCAGACCGCTTTTTCCAAGGCGGTTATATTGCATCTTGTCGTATCTTTTTTCGTTTGCAACATACATATTGATTCTCCTATATATCCGTGTCACTCTGCCTTATCCCAGCCGGAATAGAGGGTTATGCTTTCGTTGACTGTATCCTTGCTGATGTCAAATGCTTTTGTGCAGTCTCTGTCGCTGTACCAGCCGGTGAACACATAGCCCTCTTTGACGGGGTCGTTTTCAACATTGACAAGCTGACCGTGCATAACCTTCTGATTCTCTATCTGAGAGCCGCCGTTCGTGTCGAAAGTTACCGTAAAACCCGCATGGCTTATTGCAAAAACTACACAGGCAATAAGAACAACAATACCCACGAGTATAAGCCTATCGGCGGTTTTTACAGATATTCTGACATTTCTGTAAAGCCCTCCCGGCTTTCTTTCTGTCGTAAGACCCATTGTGCTTTTTTCGTTATCCATGGTTTCACAGCCTTTCGGTTTCAGCATTCATTATCTGCGTGCGAGATATTTACGCATATCGATAGCGCAGGCAATAAGGATTATCATACCCTTGATGATATAAAGCATATTGGCGGACACGGAGAGGAAGTTGAGTCCTGCAAAGATTATCTGTAAAAGCAGAACGCCGACAACTATTCCGCTTATCTTTCCTGTGCCGCCGACGAACGACACGCCGCCGATAACGCAGGCCGCGATAGCGTCGCATTCATAGTTGAGTCCCGTGTTTGCGGAGCAGGAAGCGATACGCGCACCCTCGATGAATCCCGTTATGCCGTACATAACGCCTGCAAGAATAAACACAATGAGAATAGTCACAAAGACATTTACGCCCGAGACTCTTGCCGCCTCTTCGTTTGAGCCGACTGCAAACATATTTTTGCCGAACTTCGTCTTATTCCAGACGACCCACATGACAGCGGTCAGAATAATTGAATAGAGAACATATTTCGGAATCGCAACGCCGTCAATCGAGAACAGCGTGCCGGTGATAAATTTAGTGTAGGACGGATCGAGACCGGAGAGCGTCTGTCCGTTGTTTCCGCCTATCATAAGATACATAAGAACCGTACCGAAAACGATAAGCTGGGTCGAAAGAGTGACTATAAACGGATGAAGCTTGAACTTGGCAACGAAAAATCCGTTCACAAGACCGACTGCGGCGCCTATGGCTATAACCGCGAGGAGCACGACGATCAGCGGCATCGTGTCAAGACCCTTGAACATCTTGTTCGCATAATCGCTCATCTGGAGCAGAGAAGCGGCGACGCAAGCCGTGAGTCCGACGCAGCGGCCGGCGGAAATATCGGTACCGGTCAGCACTATGCATCCCGCAATGCCCAAAGCGATCGGCAGTTTTGCCGCCGTGAGCGAGATTATGTTCACTATTGATGAAATGCTCAGGAACGCCGGCACCTTGACCGCAATAAAAATCACGGAAATCGCGATTATTATATACATCGCGTTGTTGAACAGCAGATCCGTCACAAGTCTTTTTTTATCGCCGCGGTCTGCCGCTTTGAATTTTTGGAGCCAGAGCGAAACGCGCGAGCGCTTTACTTTTTTTGCACTTGTATCAGCCATGATGATTCCTCCTTAGACATATTTCGCCGCAAGGGTCATTATTTCTTCCTGGTTCGTCGTTCCTGCGTCCACTTCGCCCGCGAGCCTGCCGCCCGACATAACGAGTATCTTGTCGCAGACGCCCAAGAGCTCCGGCATTTCGGAGGAGACCATGATAACGGTTTTTCCCTTTTTGGCGAGGTCGAGAATAAGCTGATATATCTCATATTTCGCGCCGACATCAATACCTCTTGTGGGCTCGTCGAGCAGGAGCACCGTGGGGTCGGTCAGAAGCCACCTTGCAAAAATGACCTTCTGCTGATTGCCACCCGAAAGAGAGCTTATCTTCGTCTCCTGGCTGGGAGTCTTTATTTTCAGGGAGTTTATGTACTTGTCGGTAGTTACCTTCATTTTCTTCTTGCTGACGAACGGACCCGTCATATACTTCTTCAGGCTTGCAACAGTCGCATTCTCTCTGATGTTGAGAATGCCGAATATTCCCGTCGCGCGCCGTTCTTCGGTCAGAAGCGCAAATCCGTTTTTTATCGACTCGTGAGGAGTTTTATTTTTTACCTCCTTGCCGTCAAGAAAAATCTTTCCGGAGCGGCGCGTCGTTATACCGAAGATCTGTTCAAGAAGCTCTGTTCTGCCCGATCCGTCAAGTCCGGCAACACCGAGTATCTCTCCCCTGTTTGCCTCGAAGGACACATCTCTGAGATTTGTATATTCGCTGCCGAGGTTTTCGACTTTCAGTAGCACATCGCCGATCTCGTTATCCTTTTTCGGATAGCGGTTCGTCAGCTCGCGTCCGACCATGAGTCTGATTATCTCGTTCATGGTAAGCTCGCTCGCGGGCTTCGTCGCGACCCATCTGCCGTCGCACATTATTGTGACCTCGTCGCTGATACGCAGTATCTCTTCCATTTTGTGCGAGATATAGATAATTGCGCATCCGCGGTCGCGGAGCATATTGATTATGCGGAACAGATGCTCCGCCTCTTCCTCGGTAAGCGATGATGTGGGTTCGTCAAAGACGATTATTTTTGAATTATAAGAAACCGCTTTCGCGATCTCAACCATCTGTCTCTGCGAAACCGGCATAGTGCTCATTATTGTTTTGGGGTCAACATTTATTTCAAGCTCTTTGAATATTCTCGCCGTTTCGTCATACATTTTCTTTTCGCTTGTAAACGGAAGAAATTTTGAAACAGTCGGGAATCTTCCGAGCCACATATTATCCATGACATTGCGTTTGAGAGCCTGGTTAAGCTCCTGGTGAACCATCGCAACTCCGTTTTCAAGGGCTTCCTTGGAGTTTTTGTAATTCACCTCTTGACCGTCGACATATATATGTCCGCCGTCCTTGCTGTAAACGCCGAAGAGGCATTTCATAAGAGTTGACTTGCCCGCGCCGTTTTCGCCCATAAGCGCGTGCACCGTCCCCCTTCTGACCGTCAGCTGCGCATGGTCGAGCGCCTTGACGCCGGGGAACGACTTTTCTATATCCACCATTTTGAGCAATACATCTTTATCGGAGTCCGGCTTATTTATATTGGTCTGCATATGTTTCACTCCTGTCTGCATCTGAGTTTTACGGTTGGGGCATAACGCCCCAACCGCAAATTGAAACCGTTTGATTATTCGCTCTCAGAAGTGTAAGCAGAATAGGGTATATTGACTCTCCAAGTGCCGACCGTGTTTGCGGAATCGATGCCTTCGAGCGCATTTGTGCCGTTGAGCAGATTCTTCATGACGGTGGTTATAGCGGTTGCCATACCCTCGGCATCCTGCTTGATAGTGCCTATCATCGAGCCGGACTTGATAGCCGACTTCGCAGCATCTGTTGCGTCAACGCCGAACACGGGGATAACAGTCTTGCCGTCCTTGTTGTAGCCCGCGGTCTGAAGAGCGGATATTGCGCCGAGCGCCATCTCGTCGTTATTCGCGATAACGAGCTCGATCATATTCTTGTTGGACTCGGTGTACTGTGCGAGAGCCGTGCTCATATAGTTTGTCGCGGCGGCAGACGACCACAGTCCGTCCTGGTCAACGAGGTACTTGTTCTTGTTTGCAGAATCGTAGAACTTGAGCTCGGGCTTTCCGGCAGCCTTGAGAATCGCGTTTGCGTCCTCAACGCCGTACTTTGTACGCGCGATGGCTTCCATGTTGCCTTCCTGACCCTTGAACATAACGTAGCTGATGACGCCGTCGTTGTTGAGGTCGAGCTTGCCGTAGTTCTTCAGAACATATTCGCCTATCATCTTGCCCTGCATATGGCCTGCCTGCTCATAGTCCGTGCCGACGAATACGCACTTGTCATAGCTCTCGATAACGGACTGCTCAACGGAGCGGTTGAAGAATATAACAGGAACATTCTTCGCCTTGGCGAGATTGATGATGTTCTGCGCCGCGTCGTTTGAACCGGTGTCAACGACATTGACGATAAGCAGCGAAGAGCCCTTTGCAAGAGCGGTCTGAACCTGCTCGGTCTGCGTGGTCTGGTTGCCGTTGGCGTCATAGTCATTGTAGGTATATCCGCTGTCGCTCAGGATCTTGTCCATCGACGAGCGAACGGTGGAAATATACGCGTCGCTGAAGGTATAATAAAATACGGAAATCTCACCTTTTGTTGAGCCCTTGTCTCCGGAGCCGCCGCCGGACGAGCAGGCGGCAAAACTGGCTACCATGAGCACTGCCAATAATAATGCTAACAACTTTTTCATAAGATTACCTCCTTAAAAGAATTTCTTCGTTATCAGCATCTTCATTATAGCTTCGGGATTCAAAAAACAGAATGAGATTTTCTATCTAAAATGTATAAAATTTTACGATGTTGTCGAATCAATATATATACTTTGCCGCTTTAGCGAGAAGAAACCGCCCGGATGCTTATTTCTCACATCCGGGCGGTTTTGTTAATCATATTTATCGAAGCCGAAAAGGATCTTCTGGACATCAGCCGAGAACATATTGCTTCGGTCAACGACATAGACATCTGTTTTTATCACGCTCTCGGTCTTCTTGCCCGAGAGTATGTTCGCCGCGTTCATAACGGCGAGATAACCCATGGAAAACGGGTTCTGTACAATGAGCGTATCGAGTTCCCCCGTTTCGAGCATACCGACACATTCCGTGTTGTTGTCGAAGCCTATCGCGCAGACGCGGTCTTTTAGCCCGAGCTCCTTTATCGCCATTCCAACGCCGAGGGTCGACCATTCGTTGAAGCCGACGAGAACATTGATCTGCGGATTCTCTTCAAGAAGCTTTCTTGCGCCCGCGGTCGCGCTCTGGGCGTTGGACGAAACGCTGACCATAGCGACTATCCTGGCGTTTTTAACGTTTTTAATTTCGTCCTGAAAGCCCTGCAATCTCTTGCTGCCGTTTTCGGTGTTCTCGCCGTAGTTTACTATTCCGATATTGATGCTCTCCTGCTCTCCGCAGAGCTTCTGCGCGACCTGAGCGGTTTTCAGTCCTGCTGAGTAATTGTCGGTTGCGATAAACAGCTCTTTATCCGCCGCATCAACATCGCTGTCCACGGTTATTATTTTTATACCCTTCTCCGCCGCCTTGCGAACAGCCGGGGCATTTTTTTCATAGTCTATCGCGGACAGGATAATGGCGCCGACATTTCGCGAAACGGCATTTTCTATCATTTTGTTCTGGGTTTCGTAGTCCTCCTCGTTATCCGGTCCCTCAAAAGTGATATCGATATTGAACTCGGTCGCGGCGGAGAGAGCGCCTTTTTTCACATCGTTCCAAAAATCCGATTCGCTCCCCTTTATTATTATGGCGACGCTCGGGGTGTCGGAATCAAAGCCCTGCCCGTCCTTGCATCCGGATAAGCCGCAGAGCAAAAGGACGGCAATCATAATCAGAGCTGCGCTTCTCTTAATATTCATTTTCCCGTCCTTTCTCGATCTTCGGAATCCTTATAGTGACGGTTGTGCCGACATCGAGCTCGCTGTCAATAGAGATTCCGTATTCATCGCCGAAATAAATTTTGAGCCTGTCGTTGACATTTTTAACGCCGATGCCCTTTGAATCGCTCCTGTCTTTTTTCAGGATAGTCTCGCACTGCTCTTTAGTCATTCCGAGTCCGTTATCGGAAACGGTTATCACAATATCCTTTCCGTCGCCGTGAACGCAGATGCGTATCTCGCCCTCGTCCACCATTCTGTCGAGCCCGTGATAGATGGCGTTCTCAATAAAGGGCTGAATAGTTATCTTGTTGCACATATATCCGAGCAGGCTCTCATCCACATCAAAAGAATAAGTGAACTGATTTTTGTATCTGTAGCTCTGGATTATCAAATAACTCTCGGCGTGGCGCAGCTCGTCGCGGATGGTGATAAACTCGTTTCCATGGCTGATGCTTATTCTGAACAGCTTTGCGAGGGCGCCGACCATCTCAACCGCTTCTTTGCTGTTATCCTGCTCGCACATCCATTGAATGGAGTCGAGTGTGTTATAAAGGAAGTGGGGATTTATCTGCGCCTGAAGAGCCTTGAGCTCGGTCTTTCTGAGAACTATCTCCTCATTATGCACCTTTTCCATGAGCGACTGTATCATATGCACCATGTGCTCAAACGACGCGGAGAGGGTGCTGAACTCAACTACATTCGCCTTGTCCGCTTTATATTTATATGTTTCCGCCTGCTTTTCAAAGCTCTGCATTGACGAGACGAGGCGTCTTACGGGTCTTGTGACCGTCCGCGAAAGCAGGAAATATACAGTGACGGAGATGATAAGACTGAACAGCAGCGCAACAGCCATCCCGACCGCTATCTGCCTTTTGACGGACTGAGCCACTTCATCGGTAAAGCTGACTCCGACTATTTTCCAGTTGCATGAATTAAGGGACGAAACCGTGTAAATATTGTCTTCTCCCCTGTGGACGCCGTCCGTCATTTCTGAAACTTCGTCGGTATTCTCTTTTTTGATACCGGAAAAAAGCATCTGCTGCTGCGGATGGTAGACTATCCCGCCCTTTGAATCAACAATATAGCAGTATCCCCTCTGGCCTATGCTTATCTTGTCAATATATTTCGCAATTGAAATAAACTCGAAATTGATGGCGACAAAGACCTGCTTTTGGAAAAGATCTGAATATTTTTTCTTTGCAATGGTCACGACCCACGGGTACTTGTTCTCATAGAGCGTGTCAACATGGGGCTGGGTTATCGCATAGCCGTCCTTGAGGCTCGAAAAAATCGATTTGTCAAAGGACAGATCGGTCGCATTTTTCTTTGCAATGTCGCCGCTGTCGTTTTCGGTCAGAAGAATATTGCCGTCAGTGTCATAAATCGTTACGCAATAGATATCGTCCTCAAGCCTCGCCGCAGTTGAAACGACTTTTTCAAGCGACTGCAGACTGTCGCAGCTGTCCGCCTCGTCGCAAAGGTTGTCCAGCTTGTTTTTGATTGACGAGATGTAATTTGAAACCGTGCCGTTCGCCTGCGACACCGACTGCTTTGACGAGACATACGCCGAATTGAACATCGTCCTTTCGTAGAATACACCGAAAAGGAGCGTAGCGCCTACAGTCGAAAACATCACGCCGAACACGACTATTGCGATTATGAGCGTTGACAGTTTTATTCCGGCGCGTTTAAATATCTTTCCCACCCAAACGCTCCTCTCTGTATTTGTTCGGCGAGACCCCGTAATATTTTTTGAAGCAATAGCTGAAATAGTGCTGATCGCTGTAACCGCACTTCTGTGATATTTCAAATATCTTCATCGAGGTGCACAAAAGCAGATCGCTCGCCGCTTTCATCCGCCTTTCGGTCACAAGGGCAACAAAATTCTTTGACTTTTTCTTTTTTATCAGCGCGCTCAGATAGTTCGGGCTGACTCCCAGCTTGTCGCTCGCGTCCGTCAGGGACAGATCTTCGTTCATATATTCCTCGTTGATTATCTGCAGCGCATGGTCGCAGAGAGCCTCGCTCTCATGCCTCTGCGAACGGGAGATAATATCCCTCGCGTCAAGGCAGAGCGAAATGAGCTCGTTTTTATACTGCTCGTTAAAGTCGAAGGACAGGCGGGACATGAACGAATTGTTGGAGGTAAACAGCTCCGCAGCGGCGTTGCCGTCCGGCAGAACGCTGACGCATCTGTGCGCAGTAGCAAGAATCTGAATGATAATATAATCAATGCCCTCGCGCGTCTTTCCGGAAAGTATCTCGTCAAGGAACGACTTTATCTCATCCTTGCTCCCTATCTTCAGAAGCTGTTCGAGCTTATAGACGGATTTTTCGGCATTTTCAAACTCGTGTGTGCTCTTGCGCTCCTGGTCGTTGATATATCGGATGTTGCCCGTGCCGTCGGAGGTATAGCGCCGCGCCGTCATAGCCTGAGTGCAGGCGAGCGCCAAAAGAGACGGATCCTGAACGGTCTCGCTGATGCCGATCGTACAATTCTGATTCAACAGCTTTTTTGCGCTCTGCACAAGTTCGATAACGGGGAGTCTCAGTTTTGTTGACATCTCTTCCGGCTCGCTTGTTACAAGAGTAATTATTCTGCCGTTGACAAAGAAGCTTTCGCACAGAGCATATTTATTGAAAATACTGTTGACAAAATCGATATGCTGCTGAGAGGTGCAGGTCTTGCCCGTGTTTGCCTTGAATTTTGAAGCAATGACGCTGTAGCAGTCGCCGTCGCTTTTGATTATTCCGAGCTTTTTGGCATTCTCAGTTAAGTCGTCCGATGCATGGACATCCTCGCCCGTACCGAGTAGGAGCGGAAGCAGAAATTCCGCCTTTTCCAGCCGCAGAGAGATATCTTCGTTTGAACCGCCGCTTTTGAGCAGTTCAAACTCCCTGTCCATTTCGGCTCCGATTTTTTCAAACTCCTCGGTGAGTTCGGATGCGGAAACAGGCTTGAGAAGATACCTTATGACATTGTATTTGAACGCTTCCTGAGCGTATTCAAAGTCGTCGTACCCGCTCAGGATAACAAATTTTGTTGCCGGCCTTATTTCGCGGGTCCTTTTCGCAAGCTCGAGACCGGTCATAAGCGGCATTTTGATATCGGTCAGAACAAGATCTGGTTCAAGCTTTTCGAGAAGATCGAGCGCCTCTATTCCGTTTTCGGCGCCGCCGACAACCTCAAAACCCGCTCTCTGCCAATCGACATTGCCGATAACCGCCTCTCTCTGGCGTATCTCATCGTCAACTACAAGCACACTGTACATAATCATGACCTCGCACAAAAATCATTTGTTTTATGTATACCGACTTTGTGGCGCATCCGGCAGAAATACAAATCATAACAGTATTTTTCGGATGCCGCTTCTGATTTTATTATATAAAAACTTCCGATCATTATCAAGATTTATCTTTTTCGCGGTGTCAAATATAAAAAAGCAAAATGATGTCGTGACCACTATTGCAATAGAAGATTCATTTTTCCGTGCCGCAGTCGGATTATAAATTTACGTCATAATAATACTAACCCCCAAAAAGTTAAATTCCGGGGGTTAGTATTATGATTGTTCTCGTCTGCCGTTAGCATCGCTTTCGGCTCAATCCTTTTCGACATAGTAATATAAATCCGCGGCGGCATATGCTTTATACAAATCCCCCGTTTCACGGTCTACGATAT
>ERZ772886.901-NODE-901-length-28413-cov-4.788314_pt1 | contig 28413 bp, 21 predicted proteins | sample MGYA00512128_ERZ772886 | MGnify/ENA primary metagenome ERZ772886 (study PRJEB29015, sample SAMEA2737698) | human gut metagenome | biome: human gut; feature: human-associated habitat; material: faeces | place: China | collected 2012 ... | reverse complement strand
ACTCCGAGATCCGCGAGATCTTCCGCTCCTCCAAGTTCGGCAACATCGCCGGCGTCATGGTTCAGGACGGCGAAGTCAAGCGTGGTACGAAGTGCCGTATCCTGCGCAACGGCATCGCCACCGTCAACGACCTCGAGATCTCCTCGCTGCGTCGTTTCAAGGACGACGTCAACTCCGTCAAGGAAGGCTACGAGGCTGGCATCAACCTCGGCACCTTCAACGACATCGAGATCGGCGATATCATCGAGACCTTCGAAATGCAGGAAATCGAGCGTAAGTAGCTGAGTGCTTCGAGCTTCGTATCGATAACCAGGTAAGGAACGCCCACAGCCGGTTCACGACTGCGGGCGTTCCGTGATACAACAAGAACTTTTCACCAAAAGGACAGCAATGGCAGGAACCAATCCCCGCGCCGCGCGCATCGCGGCGTTGATTCAGCGTGTGATCGCATCGTCCATGGAGGCGCAGCTGCACGACAAGCGACTGGCCAACGTGACCATCACCGAAGTGCGCGTCACCAACGATCTGCAGATCGCGAAAGTCTACTGGACCCAGCTCGGCCATGAAGGACACGAGCAGGGCGAACGCCGCCGCGCGCAGCAGGCCCTGAACCAGGCCAAAGGACGCCTGCGTTCCCTGGTAGGCACCAAGGCCGGACTGCGACTCACCCCGCAACTGGAATTCATCTTCGACGAAGTGCCGGGCGAGGCCCATGAGATCGAGGACATCCTCGCGCTCGCACACAAGCGCGACGAAGAACTCGCCAAGTCCCGCGCCAACGCGCAATACGCCGGCGACGCCGATCCGTACAAGCACGACGAGCCCGATGATGACGACTTCGACGATGATGACGATGTCGAGGTCGAGGATTGGGACGATGACGACGAAGCCTGACAACTCCGGTCTGCTGGTCATCGACAAGCCGCAGGGCGTCACCAGCCACGATGTGGTCGCGGCGGTGCGTGGCGCCCTGCACATGAAACGCGTCGGCCATGCCGGCACGCTCGACCCGATGGCCACCGGCGTGCTGGTGGTCGGCTTCGGCAACGCCACACGTCTGCTCAACTACATCGTCGACCACGACAAAACCTATCTGGCCACCATCAGACTCGGCCAGCGCACCACCACGGACGACGCCGACGGCGAACTGCTGCCGGAGGAGGGAACTATCGCCGAATTCCCTTCACGACAGACCGTTGAAGACGTCATCGCCCATCATTTCACCGGGCGCATCGAGCAGGTGCCGAACTCCTATTCAGCCATCAAAATCAACGGCCAGCGTGCCTATGATCTGGCCCGAGAAGGCAAGGATGTGGACCTCAAGGCCCGTCCGGTGACCATCTCGGAATTCAGTGTTTCGGCAGTGCGATACGGCTATGCTTCGACCACATGCGCGGGATCACCTCTTGCCGATGCCATCGAAATCGCCCCGGAGGAATCCTGGCATGCCGAAACCGACGGGCAAAACGAACCGAACATGCAGCCAGTCATGGAACTCGACGTGACCGTGACCTGCTCGGCCGGCACCTACATCCGCGCACTCGGCCGCGATCTGGGCTCCGAACTCGGCCTCGGCGGCCATCTGACCATGCTGCGCCGCATCCGCGTCGGGCGTTTCTCGGTGGACATGCCGAACGTCATGACCGCCCATACGGAAGCTAAGACCTTCACCAACCGCGAAGGCATCGAAGTGACACGCAACCGTGCGGTGCTTGACGATGCCGAGCATGCCGTTGACCACGCACTCGACCTGGTCGCCAGCGCGGCCGTTTCCATGGACATGCTTCCCGTCACCGAACAGGAGGCGACGGACCTGCGGTTCGGCCGTAGAATCGCCCACGACATCCATACGACCATGGCCGCGTACGTTCCCGAAACCAACGATCTGGTGGCGATCGTGGAACGCGCCAAACGTGGCGAGACCAAGCCGGTCGCGGTCTTCAACTGAAACAATCAAGACCGGCCGGCACGCAATACGAACACGACAAACACACGGACAATACGCAAAGAAGGACACATGAAGACGATCACGCTTACCCCCGATGCCAGCGGCATGGTGGATTGGCCGACCCTGAGCAACGACAAGAAGTCCGTGGTGACCATCGGCTCATTCGACGGCATGCATCAGGGACATCAGGCGGTCATCCGCCGTGTGGCCGAACTCGCCGAACAGGAGCAGGCGTTCTCCGTGGTGGTGCTGTTCGACCCGCGTCCCGCGCTGGTGCACGCTTACGCCGCCAAACATGACGGTCAGGAACCGCCCGCAGGCACGCCTGACACGCAGGCGCTGACCAGTGTGGACGAACGGCTGCGCGCCATCGACGCCATCGGCGTGGACTACACGCTCATCGTGCGCTACACCATGGCATTCTCCGCGAAATCATACCGCTTCTTCCTTGGCCAGATGGTCGGCAAACTCGGCATGCGCACGCTGGTGCTCGGCTCCGACGCCGCCATGGGTGCGAACCGCGCCGGAAACGTGAAGGCCATTGAGAATCTGGCGCTCGCCACCGGCGTGTTCCAGCTGGAGGTCGTGGACGATTTCGGTCCGGGGCTGACCCGAGTGCCGGTCAATGCGAAGCCGGCGATGCCGTCCGAACCCGGCGAGCCTTCCGACCCTCTGGAGGGGGCTTCCAAGGCCGAACGGCGCGCATGGAGCAAGAAGCATCAGGCCAAGGAAGTGCGCACGTGGAGCTCCACCAATGTGCGCTATCTGCTGAGCCAAGGCCGTATCAAGGACGCAGACGCGATACTCGGCCACGCGCATGCCGTGGAAGGCACCGTGGTGCATGGCGAGGAACGCGGCCGCACCATCGGATTCCCGACCGCCAATCTGAGCGAGAACGTCGCCGGATACCTGCCGGTGGACGGCGTGTACGCCGGCTGGCTGGTCGATTTGGGGGAGAAGTCCGCCGACGGTGGCGAAGAAGCCGGGGAGAAGCCGGCCGACGGCGTATCGCAGCAGTATGATGCTTCGTCCGTCAACGCGCGCGTGGCCATGCAGTCGCCACACCGCTGGCCGGCGGCCATCTCCATCGGCACCAAGCCGACGTTCAACGAGGACGGTGACGCCGAACGCGTGGTGGAAGCCTACGCCATCACCGATGACTGGTTGGACCTGTACGGCCATCAGGCGCGCGTGGAATTCGCTGGATTCCTGCGCCCGCAGATCAAATTCGATTCGGCCGACGATCTGGTGGTCGAGCTGAAACGCAACGTCGAGGAGACGAAGCGCCTCACCGCTTGAGACGGATCGGTTCGATTGATTTGATTGGTTCGATTGACGCGAATCATTGACGCCATCTGTGTTTTGTTACCCAAACGGGCTTTCCCGGGTTGCAAAATGCGGATGGCGATGCCGTTTGGGCATCGGCGACCTATCGCAGAATCGCGGCCAACGCGTCCTGCAACGTATCCGCCTGCACCACGCCCATTCCCGGCACGGCGACGTTCTTGCGCAGCGTCGGCACAACGGCGGTGGTGAAACCAAGACGCGCCGCCTCACGAAGCCGATATTCCAGTCTCGGCACCGGACGCACCTGTCCGGTCAACGAAATCTCGCCGATCGCGCACGTCGTGCGGGGAATCGGTTTCGATTTCGCAGCGCTCGCCAACGCGGCCACAATCGCCAGATCGCAACCCGGCTCACGCGCCTGACCGCCGGCGATTGTGGAAATGTACAGGTCGTTGGCCAGCAGATTGATGCCACCGTGACGATATAACACCGCCACCAGCATGGCGATACGGTTGGAGTCCACACCGTTCGCCGCGCGACGTGGCGTCGGCAGCACCGACCTGGTGACCAGCGCCTGCACTTCAATCGGCAGACTGCGATGCCCATCCAACGTGAACGTCACGCACGTGCCATCCACCTGCGTCGCCGCAGAACCATTGCCGGTTGATAGGAACAGGCCGGACGGATCGGTCACCTCCTCAATGCCCTCGCCGCTCATATCGAAACAGCCGACCTCATCGGTCGGTCCGAAACGGTTCTTCACTGCACGCAGCATACGCAACGCGGTTTCGGCATCGCCTTCGAACTGACAGACCACATCCACCAGATGCTCCAACGTACGCGGACCTGCGATCGAACCATCCTTGGTGACATGCCCCACCAAAAGCACTGGGATATCAAGGGTTTTGGCGGTGTCAATCAGCGCGCTCGCCACTTCGCGCACCTGCGTGGATCCGCCGGAGATGCCATCGACGTCCTGCGAGACGATGGTCTGCGCCGAATCGACGATGGCCAACGCCGGCTTGAACTGTTCGATAAGCCCCAACACCGTGGACAGATCCGTGGTGGAGGCGAGTAGTAGATTCGGCTCCATGGCGCCGATGCGCGACGCGCGCATGCGGACCTGCGCCTGCGATTCCTCGCCGGAAATATACAGTACGGTATTGCGCTCGGTGGCGAACGCCGTCAGCCTCGCCACATTGCCGGCGGTTTCCAGCAGCAATGTCGATTTGCCGATGCCCGGCTCTCCTGCGATCAGCGTGACCGATCCCGGCACGATGCCACCGCCGAGCACGCGGTCGAATTCCGAAAATCCTGTGGCGATTCTGGAGATGTTCTCCGTGCCTATGTCGGTGATCGGCCTCGCCGCGGACGATGCGACCGGATGCGATTGCGTGCGCGAGGTCCGTCCCGGAGCCGCGGTACGCGAGCCTGCCGCGGGACGGGCTTCATGGAATTCCTCAATGGTGCCCCATTGACCGCATTCGGGGCAGCGGCCGAGCCACTTCGGGCCGCTCCAGCCGCATTCGGAACAGAGGAATTGCGAGGACGTCTTTGCCATATCGCCGACAATACGGAGGTTTTGGGACAAGACGTTCGCGGGTGGCGTACTCGTTGCACAGACATTGCGCTGAAAACCGTTTCGGGAACTGGATTCCATGACTTTGAGGGGATGGTTGCGCGTCTTATGGCTGTGAAAGAATGACAAGCATGTCTGATACGCAGAATTCCTCTTCGCATGGCAAATTGATTGCCGCCGTCGTAGCAGCCGCGCTTGTGGTTGTGCTTGCTCTGATTTCCGCATTTGTGTGGCCTGGTTGGGCCTTGAACAAGAACGGACAGGCCGGACAGGCCGGTCAGACGAGCCAACAGGCTTCCACTTCGAACGGTACGGACGGCGACAAGACGGAGCCCACCAAACCGTCGATCGATGCCGTGGCATTGCCCGACGGGGCCAGCGAGCTGCTCAAGGCCATGCCGGATTCCGTATTGAATTACGCGCGTACCAAGGCTGACGCCAGCACGACGTGGTCCAGCACCTCTCCCGTCGAGGAATACGCGTTGACGTATTCCACCGGCAAGAAAGGACAGGACGTCACGCTGGAAGTGGGCCAGTGGAACGACGGCGACAAGGCGAAATCCCAGTACGACACGCTGGCTGAAGCCATGACCGGCAAGGAGCTGGGAAGCGGCAACGTGAAGGTCTCCGGCAAGACGACCGGCGCCTACAGCGCCAAAGCCGATCCGGACGACGATACCAAGGCCGTTGCCGTGTGGCGCAACGATACGGTGGTTTTCTATGCCACCGGCGCGAAGAACGACATCCAGCGTTTCTACCAGCAGTTCCCCCTGTAACGTCGACGGAATCGTCTCGATGGCGAATCGCGGCCGGCTGATGGAATATCACGCGGAAAACGAAACGTGATTTTCCACCATATGAATGCCTGCGCGCGTATTCGTCCCCGAAGCAGTGTAGTATTGGGCAAGTTGCAAACTTTTACCCTTTGAGTTTAAGGAACGGAGGCTGAGATGGGCTCGGTCATCAAGAAGCGCCGCAAGCGCATGAGCAAGAAGAAGCATCGTAAACTGCTTCGTAAGACTCGCCACCAGCGCAAGTAGTCTTCAGGCGCGTGTGAAGCGTCCGCTCAAACAAAATCCCGCGATTCCTTTCGGAGTCGCGGGATTTTTGCTATCTGCGCGGCGGTGTCGGCCGGTATATTCCACACCAGCCGACACGCCTGCCTGTCAAGATCTCACTTGTTGGGGTTGTCCATCACGCGCGGGCCGTTCGGATCGCCGACGATGACCTGGTCCACCATGTTCAGGAACAGGCCGTGCTCGACCACGCCGACCGTGGTGATGAGGTCCTGCGCGAGCTCCTGCGGGTGGTCGATGCGCTCGAGGTGCAGATCCACCACATAGTTGTTCTCATCGGTGCGCACCGGCTCGCCGTTCGCGTCGAGACGCAGCACCGGCTTGTAGCCCTTGGCCTCGAACTTCTTGACGACCTGGCCTGCGCCGAACGGAATCACCTCGACCGGCAGCGGGAACTTGCCGATGGTGTCCACGACCTTGGACTCGTCCACGATCCACACGATCTTGTTGGAGTTGGTGGCCACGATCTTCTCCCACAGGAGAGCCGCACCGCCGCCCTTGATGCCGTTGAAGTTCTTGTCCACCTCGTCGGCGCCGTCGATGGTCACGTCGATATGGTCGACGTCATCGATGTTGACGATCTTGATGCCGTAGCCTTCGGCCTGCTCCTGGGTGCGGCGGGAGGTGGTGACGCCCGTGAACTCGAGGCCTTCCTCCTTGACGCGACGACCGAGCTCGTCGACCAGGAAACGCACGGTCGAGCCGGTGCCCAGACCTGCGATCATGCCGTTCTGAATCAGCTTTGCAGCCTCGATGCCGGCCGCCTTCTTCAGCGCGTCCTGCTGTGCCTTGTCCATGATCCTCCTTCGATATGGGGTTAAGACCGTCTCCATACTATCGGATGCGTTGATTTTCAAGGCGCGAATGGTCGGTTGCGGGAGCAGGTGTCTGTTTTGGACTGCGGAAAAGTTTTCACGGAATGTTTCACGGTCCTGCGTGAGGTGGCGTGCAAAAAAAGACGCGCATGAAATGACATGTGGGGAGCGGCTTGCGTAAAGCGGCTCCCCCCACATGTCTCGCTCAGCTATGTTTGACCGCGAACGGCGCCTCGTCCAATACCAGCGTGCCGTCACCCATCACATAGCCTTCCACGGCGATATACCCACGGATGAGACGTGGATTGCCGTCGAAGGTCGGGCTGGATTCCGGTGGGGGAGTGAACCGCACCGTACCCGACACCGACAGGCCCGATGGGCTTGGACGATGCGGCAGTTTCGGCAGATCCTGCGATTGCGATGAAGCTGCCTGTTCCGGTGCCGATTCTTCGTCGTCTTGCGATTCGCTGCGCGATTCGTTCGCATTCTGCGGTACGGCCGTGCTGTCCGTGTCCGTGCCGTCCGCGTTGCCCGTCACCGGCTTGTCGTTCTCGTCGCCTTCACGGGGAAAATAGTCGGGTTTGACCAGCATCTGCGCATAGGATTGATGCGGTTCACAGGATTCGTCCGTTTTCCCGGATTCGTCCGGTTCGGCTGGACCGCCCGCGTCCGGGAAGCTGGATTCGGGTATGACCTTCGTCGCTTCGGTCTCAAGCATTGTGGTGGTTTCCGCCGGTTCGGTCTCGAGCACGGTCGTTTCCACCGCATCATCTGCGTCGTCATCGGTTGTCTGTCCGAAATCCGCAAGGTCGTGGGAAACGCCTTCCGGCTCCGCCAGCATGCTGGCGATCGAACGCGGCTTCGTGCTGTTGCTGGAATTGGCGGTATCGGCACCGGAATCGCCGGTGCCGGTCGTGGCGGAATCGCCTTGTCCGCGTCCCATGTGGTATTCGGCGGCGCTGATCGCACCATCCATCAGCATCCTCGCATCCTCGGGAACATCGGTGCCACGCGAATACTCGGAAGCCAGCAGCGACTGCCATCCTTCCAACGGCAGATAGCCTTCGCGCACATGCGAACGGCAATCGCCCGCATACGTGCGTGCCAGCTCGTCCACTTTCTCGTTGCCCGCGTTGCCGGCATGACCCTTGACCCACACGAATCGCACCGACCCCGCCCTATGTGCGATCTCATTGTCGATGGCGCGGATCAAATCGGCGTTCTTCACCGGTTTCTTCTGCGAATTCTTCCAGCCGTTGCGCTTCCAACCCTGCACCCACTTGGTGGAGCAGTTGATCGCATACTGCGAGTCGGTCTCGATCACCAGGTCTTCGGAACCGGGATGCGCTCGCAACGCCTCCAGCACGGCGCATAATTCGCCGATCTGGTTGGTGCCGTTCGTCGCGCCGCCGGCATCGCAATCGCCGGCATGCTCGTGCCCCGGCTTGCCGCCTGCCGCGGGCTCGTGGTCGGCCCAGGCCCAACCCATCGGACCATTCGGATTGCCAAGCGCGGAACCGTCTGTTGAAACCGTAATCGTCATGCTTCTACCCTACGAAAGCCGCGCGACTCGCCGTTTGCCCGTCATACCGCATCGTCCGCCATGCGGTATCGCCTATCGATACCGCATGGCAACGGCATATGCGATTAGTCGCCGAGACACAGCATGACGGAGGCGCGGAACATGCCGTCGCTGTGCTCGAAGGAGGCCGTGCCATGGTGCCGTTCGGCCGTCTCTCGTACAGTGGCGGTGCCCAGCCCCGTGCCACCATGTTTGGTCGAGACGAGATCGCCGTCGATCTGTTCGATGCTGGTATCGGCTTCGCCGTACGTGTTGTCCACCGTGATGAACAGGGCCGCCGGAGGGCCGGAACGATACCGGATGCGCACTTTGAGCCGCCTCTCGCCCTGCGTTTGCTGGGTGATGGCCTCCGTGGCGTTCTCCAGCAGATTGCCGACCATGGAGCATAATTCCGCGTTGTTGATGTTGATGTATTGCGGCACCGCCGCTTTGACGTCCACATCCGCACCCAAATGCCGGACCCAATCGCAATAGTAGACAAGCACCGCGTTCAGCGACGCATGCTCGCAATACTGCATTGGTGCCGTTTGCAGCAGCCGGTGTTTGGACATCTCATCCAGATATGAGCGGATGCCATCCATGTCTTCAGCCGCGGCCAACGCCTGCAGTGAGTGGATGTGGTGACGCACGTTGTGCTTGATCTGACGCGCCTCACGGATCCGCTCGTTCATGTGTTGCAGCTGCAACGTCTGCAAAGCCTCATAATGCTGTCGCCTGCGGGCCGCGAGCAGACGGTCCGACTGCTGAATCATGTACCAGATGAGGAAATACGCCAACACCATGAAACAGGAATAGACCACCGCCACGGTGAACGCGATTTCCAGCATATGCGAGTCCAGCAGCGTGGAATTGTCCGCCGGCATGCACCACACCACAATCGCGGACGAAACGAACGGAAACAGCCAGATAAGCTGCCAGAAGCCTTTGCTGATGGATAGGGAATCGAATGTGGCTGGAATCGAATCATGCAGCGGATGCCAAAGCGAGACCAGTGCGACGACGTCAAGCAGCAGCAGATTGACCAGTCCCGGCCAGCCGACGCGGAGATTGGTTGAATCCGCGCCAAGAACGGCCACATCGATGACGAGCGACAGATAGTAGACGATCGCCACCATGTAGGAAGCCGTGGCCACAATCAGCAACAGTTGCCGCCATGGCAGTTCGGTCAGCCATCGCAGGACCAGCAGCACAAGCGGCGCGGTCGGAATGACCGTCCACAGTGATGGGATGCCCAGAGTGCCGCACAGCACGCCGCATAGCAGGAACCAGACCAGTCCGATGGACATGAACAGTGTGCCGTTACGGCGTGGATTGTCCATGTGACTCCATGCCATGATGAGGCACAATGCCAGGCCGGACAACGCGTTGAGCTGCTCTCCGATGGCGAAGAACAGACCTGACGGAGTGGTCTGGGCGATGCCGTTCCGGATGATTTCGCCGAGTGGTGCGAACATGTCAGTCCTCCGTACGCATGCGGGTGAACGTGTATTCCGCGTATGCACGGCAGGTGGTGGTCACCGCCGTTTTCGTGATGGGAATGCGTTTGCCGCCTTTCATGACGAACTGCGCGTTGGTGATGCCGGACACGTAGTCGAAGTTGACGAGCACGCCTCGCGCGGTGCGGTAGAAGTTGTCGAACACGGTGAGCCGTTGGTCCACATCGGAGAAATTGGTACGGATTTTGGTCTGGGTGCCGTCCGCGAACGTGAATTCCACGTAGTGCGCGTTGGACAGGGCGTATGCGATGAGCCGCCGGTCCATGGTCACGGCCGGATTGCCGAACGCCACATGCCAGCTGGAATCCACCGTGCCGGGCGACTGCGCCTTTGCCAGATGGGTGACCGGCGGTTTTGCCTTCAGCTGCTCCTCGACGCGTTCCATGGTGGCTTCGAAGGTTTTGCGATTGACGGGCTTGAGCAGATAACCGCTCGCCTGCACCTCGTAGCCGAGCACCGCGAAATCGGTGCTGGACGTGATGAAGACGATCGCGCAGTCGTCGTTCTGATTGCGCAGCAGCCGCGCTATGTCCAATCCGGTGGTGGCATGCGGCAGATTCTCGTCGCTGAGATAACAGTCGAGCAGCAGCAGGTCGTAACGGCTGTTCTTCCAGCTTTCGATGAACGATTTCGCGTCGGGGAAAACGTCACAGACCGTTTGCATGGCATTCCTGCCGGCGGTTGCGCCGACGTTCCGGCCGTTGAAGTATTCCGCGCACATGGTGGCGATCAGTTCGCGTTCGGCAGGATGGTCCTCGACGATGGCGATGCGCACGTTCCCTCCTTGCTGTGCCGTGATTGCGCGGATGACGTTCCGGCTCTGCTTCCAAGCGTACCGGGAGAGGGAAATACGGGGTGCCGCGGAGCTTGCGTTTCATGCCAGAAAAGCACGTTTCGTGCCATACGGCGGATATCGACAACGAAAAAGACCCGCTCCATACGGAACGGGTCTTTTCGCGCTACGCCTTGATTACTTGGCGGAACGCCGTATCACTCGGCCAGAGCCTTGTCCACGACCTCGGTGGCCTCGGCGAGCACCTTGTCCAGAGCCTCAGGGGATTCGAAGCTCTCGGCGTACACCTTGTAGATGTTCTCGGTGCCGGACGGACGGGCGGCGAACCAGTTGTCCTTGGTGGTGACCTTCAGACCGCCGATCTTGGCGTGGTTGCCCGGAGCCTCGGTGAGCTTGGCGGTGATGTCCTCGCCGGCCAGCTGGGTGGCCTCGACGTCGTCACCGGTGAGCTTGGCGAACTTCTGCTTCTGCTCGAGGGTGGTCGGGGTGTCGACGCGCTTGTACCAGCTTTCGCCGAAACGCTCCACCTGCTCCTGGTGCAGCTGGGCCGGGTTCTTGCCGGTCTTCGCGGTGATCTCAGCGGCCAGCAGGTCCGGAATCAGGCCGTCCTTGTCGGTGGTCCACACGCGGCCGTCCTTACGCAGGAAGGACATGCCGGAGCTTTCCTCGCCGCCGAACGCGACCTCGCCCTTGAACAGCGGGTCCACGAACCACTTGAAGCCGACCGGAACCTCGACGAGCTTGGCGTTGATGGAGGCGGCCACGCGGTCGATCAGGGAGGAAGACACGAGGGTCTTGCCGATGCCGGCGTTCTCCGGCCAATCCGGACGGTTGCCGCCGAACAGGTACTCCACGCACACTGCGATGTAGTGGTTCGGGTTCATGACGCCCCAGTTCGGGCAGACGATGCCGTGGCGGTCGGCATCCGGATCGGTGCCGCCGACCAGATCGTACTTGTCCCAAGCGCCGTTGTTGAGGGAATCGACCAGACCCTTCATCGCGTACGGGGAGCTCGGATCCATGCGGATCTTGCCATCATGGTCGATGGTCATGAAGCTCCAGGTCGGGTCGACCTGCGGACGCACCACGTCGATGGTCAGGTTGTACTTCTCGTTCATCAGCGGCCAGTAGTTGACCGAAGCGCCGCCGAGCGGGTCGATGCCCAGGCGCACGCCGGAGGAGCGGATCACGTCGAAGTCGATGACGTTCTCCAGATCGGCCACATAGTGCTCACGGAAGTCGAAACGCTCGACCAGATCGGACTTGACGGCCTGCTCGAACGGCACGCGCTTGATGTTCCTGAAATCGCCGAGCAGCTCGTTGGCGCGGTCGGCGATGGCGTTGGTGACGTCTGCCGGAGCCGGGCCGCCGGTGACCGGATCGTACTTGAAGCCGCCATCGGTCGGCGGGTTGTGGGACGGGGTCACGACGATGCCGTCGGCCAGGCCTTCGCCGGTGAAGCGCTGGGTGCCGTCGGCGGCGCGGTTGTGGGTCAGGATGGCCTGGGACACGACCGGGGTCGGGGTGAAGTCGTCACGGGAGTCGATGCGCACGGTCACGCCGTTGGCGACGAGCACTTCGATGGCGGTCTTCCAAGCCGGCTCGGACAGGGCGTGGGTGTCGCGGCCAATGTACAGCGGGCCGGTGACGCCGGCCTTCTTGCGGTATTCGGCGATGGCCTGCGTGATGGCCACGATGTGGGCCTCGTTGAATGAGGTCTTCAGGGACGAACCACGGTGTCCGGAAGTGCCGAAGGAGACGCGCTGCTCCGGAACGTTCGGGTCGGGGACGACGTCATAGTACTTTCCAATGACCTCGTCGACATTGATTAGATCTGCTGGGGTGGCGGGCATTCCCGCATTTTTTGCAATCATACCTTCATTGTGCCACGAGTTTGCGCGGAACGCGGAAAGCCATCCCACAATGTGCGATGAATACGTTTTCTTTTTGACGTCTCGGCGTGTCTCCAGTATGGAATTGGGGTTTCAGTGTCTTGATGTCCGACGATTTGCGCATCGCACGCCGATAGTGTATTGTTTCTAACGAATTCGACTCATGCAGGGTTGCAAGTCAACATTTTTAGACGCAAGACCTGGAATGTGGCATTGGTTTGCCATGTTCCGGGTCTTTTTTGTTGCAAAAAGCCGCGCTGCGTCATCGAATCCCATCGGAAGGAAATAGAAAGGAATCAGGATGGCTGACTCTCTCGCATCGCAGATCATCACTGCGATCGGCGGACCTGAAAACGTTCGCAGTCTGACGCATTGCGCCACCCGACTGCGCTTCGAGCTGGCGGACGCGTCCAAGGTGGACCAGAACGCCCTCGAACATATGAAGGGCGTGCTTGGCGCGGTCCCGCAAAGCGGTGACCGTTTCCAGGTCGTCATCGGCGGCGGCGTGGCCACCGTATACGAAAACATCATGCATCTGCCCGAAATGGCGAACGCCGGTGCCGCCTCCGCATCCGGCGAAGGCCAGAAGAGCAACGCCGACGTCAAGGCCGAGGCCCGTTCCAAGGCACGCGGCAAGGTGGCATGGCTGGACTCCTTCTTCGAGTATCTCGCCGACTCCTTCCGCCCGATCCTGGGCGTGCTGCTCGGCGCCTCCATCATCATCGCCCTGGTCAACCTGCTCATCTCACTGAACGTCATTCCGAATGACGAGGCCTCCGCCGGCTGGGTGTTCGTCAAGGCCATCTGGAAGGGCGTGTTCTACTTCCTGCCGATCATGGTCGCCTACAACGCCTCCAAGAAGCTCAAGGTCGATCCGTGGCTGGGCGGCGCCATCATGGCCATCCTCATGACCCCGCAGTTCACCAGCCTGATAGACGCCAAGACCACCACGTGCGTGGAGAACGCGGCTCTGGGCACCAAGTCCTGCACCGCCAACATCTTCGGCATTCCGATGGCGTTGAGCGACTACAGCGGCAACGTGTTCGTGCCGCTGCTCATGGCCGCCGTGCTCGCCCTCGTCTACCACGGATTGAAGAAGATCATTCCCGAAAGCGTCCAGCTGGTGTTCGTGCCGTTCTTCTGCATGATCATCGTCGGCGCGCTGACCGCCTTCATCATCGGCCCGATCGGCGTGTGGGTCGGCAACGGCCTCGGCGTCGGCCTGGCTTGGATGAACACCCATGCACCGTTCATCTTCGCCATCATCATCCCGCTGCTGTACCCGTTCCTCGTGCCGCTCGGCCTGCACTGGCCGCTCAACGCCCTGATGCTCATGAACATCCAGACGCTCGGCTACGACTTCATCCAGGGCCCGATGGGCGTGTGGAACTTCGCCTGCTTCGGCGCCACCGCCGGCGTGCTCTTCATCGCCGTGCGTGACAAGGACAAGGACATGCGCCAGACCGCTCTCGGCGCGCTCGCAGCCGGCCTGCTTGGTGGTGTTTCCGAACCGTCCCTGTACGGCATCCACCTGCGTTACAAGCTGGTCTACAAGCGCATGCTCGTGGGCTGCGGCCTTGGTGGCGTCGTCATTGCCGTCCTCGGCTGGCTCTTCCCGTCCGTCACCGCCGCCGGCCAGACCGTGCATGGTGTGACCACCACCGCCTTCGCCTTCACCTCGCTGCTGACCATTCCGGTCTTCGACCAGATGTGGGTGTACGCGGTGTCCATCGCGGTCTCCTTCCTGACCTCCTTCTTCCTGATCATCACCTTCGACTACCGCACCCCGGAACAGAAGGCTGAAGTGCTGGCCCGCGCCGCCGCCGATCAGAAGGCCGCCGCTCCGGCGGTCGAAGCCAAGGAAGCCGCTCCGGCTGCCACCACCGCCGCCGCGACTGCTACCGCCACCAAGACCGAAGCTCCGGCCGCTGCCGCCGCCGCGACCACCGTGGTGAACGCTCCGGTCGCCGGCCACGTGATCGCCCTGGACGAAACCGGCGATCCGGTGTTCGCCTCCCGCGCGCTCGGCGAAGGCGTCGGCATCCAGCCGACCGACAGCGAGGTCGTGGCCCCGGTCTCCGGCGTGCTGCAGACCGTCGCCGAAACCGGCCACGCCTTCGGCATCAAAACCGATGACGGTGTGGAAGTGCTCGTGCACGTCGGCATCGACACCGTGAAGATGAACGGCGAGGGCTTTGCCGTCAAGGTCAAGGCCGATGAGCGCGTGAATGCCGGCGATCCGCTGGTTTCCGTCGACTTTGCTAAAGTGAAGGACGCTGGATACAGCACCACCACGCTGATGACGGTGCTCAACACCGCCGTCCTCACCTCCGTCACGCCGAAGACCGGCATCGATGTCAAGGCAGGGGACGAGGTGATCGACATCCAGCGCTAACCTGTCACACAGAGGCGAAAAAGGGGTCGACGTGGACGTTCTTCGCGTATTCAACAACAATGTCGTATTGGCTAGAGACGGTGATCGTGAGGTGATTCTCACAGGCCGTGGAATAGGCTTCCAAGCCAAGCCGGGACAACATGTGGATGACGCGAAGATCGTCCGTCGGTTCATCCCCGTCGATGGCAAGGATCCCGACCACATGGCGCAACAAGTGGCCGGGATCCCGCCCGAAATCATCAGACTCGTCACGGACGCCATGAACCGTACGGGACTGAAAGAACAGGCAGACAAGCAGCCAACCCTGGTCATGGCGCTCGCCGACCACATCTGCGGCGCGATACAACGCGCGCAAAGAAAACAGAACATCGAATATCCGCTCGAAGCGGAAGTACGTTCCCTATACGCCGACGAATACGCCAAAGGCGTGGCGATGGTCGACGCGATGAACACGTATTTGGGTGGCGCGTTGCCCCGCAGTGAGGCGGTGGCGCTCGCCTTGCATTTGGTGAATGCCGGATTCTCCGGCGGCGACCTGTCCGCCACCTACACCATGACCGGCATCATCCAGCAGATGATCGCCGTCATCGAAGGCGCGTACGGCATCACGCTTGCGCAGGACAGCGTCAATGTGGCGCGATTCATCACGCATCTGCGTTACCTGTTCGTACGCATCCACCAGCATGAGCAGCTCGACGATGAGCCGCAACCAATCATCGAATCAATCAAAACCTCATATCCGAAGGCTTGCCAGTGCGCAAGGCAGCTTGCCGTGGTGGTGAAGATGCGTCTTGGTTCCGACCTTACGGAAGCCGAAATCGCCTATCTTGCCCTGCATGTGGCGCGCGTGACCAACGGAGTGAATCGGCAGGTCGACTGAGTTTCCGGTATCTTCCGATATTCAGCAGCCCGTTCCGCGCATTCCTGACGGTTCCTAATCGTTCGACTGTTCGGCCGGCTGCCCGCTTGCCTGTTCGGTCGGCTGCGGTTTCGTTGGCGTAGCCGACATATTCGCGTTCAACGCCAGTATGCCGGTATCTTCGGAAGCGGCCTCCGGCACGCGCACGCATAGGGCCTGACGTTCCACGCTGAAACGGATGTGCTTCGTTTCAGGCAGCATATCGCCATCCACCTGCGCCAAAACAGGCCTCTCCAAAGTGATTTCCGCGCTGACGCCCTGCACCTGGTCGACGGTGGAGTTCGTGGACAGCGGACTCTGCTGAGCTTTGCCGGTGATGGTCTGGTGCAGCACGTCGCCGAACAGATTCGCCCAACCGATCAGGCCGCCGGACGTGTCGATGATCTCGTAGTCGAGGATGCCATCGTCATAGGAAGCTTCGGGCATCAGCGAAAACATGGGGATCTGGCCGCAATTGCCCGCCATGAACGTGCGGAACGTGAGACCACGCGTGGAATGCGTGCTGCCGTCGGCGCTGGTGATGGTCACATTGCCCTTGTACTTCGGGGCGAACAGATTCTTCACGCCCGACACGAAATAAGCCAGCCAGCTGATGTTCTTCTTCAATTCCGGATCGGTGTCGTCGATCATCAGTGCGTCGAAACCGATGCCGGCGATGATGAGGAACGCATGCCCGTGGTCGGTGGTCTCATCATCCAGAAGGGTCAGACGGCCCACATCCACCAGACGGGAGCCGTGCGACGTGGCCACGGTGAGCGCCGCATCGATATCGTCCACGGGAATGCCCATATTGCGGGCGAACAGATTGCCGGTGCCGATCGGCACGATGCCCAGCGCATGCCCGGTACCCGACAGCGCGCTCGCGACGGTACGCACCGTGCCATCGCCGCCGACAGCCACCACCACATCGGCACCATGGTCCAACGCTTCGAACGCGCAGGCGCGACCGTCCTTGTCGAGCTGCGTTTCGATGAATTCGATCTGGGTGAGATGCTTCGCCTCGCAGAACTCCTTGATATGCTGCTTGCGCTGTTCCGCCTGGGGCTTTGAAGGATTGACTATGAACGCGTAATGCACTTGGTCATCGTCACGCTTGTCAAGCTTCTCCGCGAGCGTACGGTGCTTGTACGCGCGGTATCCGAAGAAGGCGGCCGCGCATACGGCGACCACGGCGATGATGACGAGCAGGACGATAACTGGCATAGGCATGCCTCTATTGTCTATGCGATTGCGCAAAAAGACGAATTCGACATGAAAAATTCGGCGTTCCCTCACGTTATATCCAAAAATGAGAACGATGGCGTCAGTGTCTGCTTTCGGCACTAGGCTGGGAAGCATGCTTGATATTCAATTCATTCGTGAACATGCTGACGTTGTCAAGGAATCCCAGCGTAAGCGTGGCGAATCGGTCGAACTGGTCGACGAGGTGCTGCGCTCCGACGAGGTTCGCCGTTCCTCTCTGAAGGAATTCGAAGCTGCCCGCGCGCAGCAGAAGGAGATCGGCAAGAAGGTCGCCGCCGCCCCCGCCGACGAAAAGGCCAAGCTGATCGCCGCAACCAAGGAACTCTCCCAGAAGGTCTCCGAATACAAGGCCGCAGCCGACGCCGCAGCCGAAGAATACACCACCGCCATGTGGAAGCTGTCCAACATCGTCGAGCCGGAAGCTCCGGAAGGTGGCGAGGACGACTACGTCGTGGTCAAGAAGGTCGGCCAGATCCGTGATTTCGCAGCCGAAGGCTTCGAGCCGAAGGACCACCTGACGCTCGGCCGCGGCGTGGCCGGTATCGATATGGAGCGCGGCGTGAAGGTCGGCGGCTCCCGCTTCTACTTCCTGCGTGGCCAGGTGGCCCGCATGCAGATCGCCATGCTCACCATGGCCGTCGACCAGGCCGAGGAACACGGCTTCACCCTGGCCATCACCCCGACGCTGGTGCGTCCGGAAGTAATGCGCGGCACCGGCTTCCTCAACTCCCACGCCGACGAAATCTACCGCCTGCGCGAGCCGGACGACCAGTATTTGGTCGGCACCTCCGAAGTGGCGCTCGCCGGCATGCACGAGAACGAGATCCTGAACCTTGAGAACGGCCCGCTGCGCTACTGCGGCTGGAGCTCCTGCTACCGCCGTGAAGCCGGCGCAGCAGGCAAGGACACCTCCGGCATCATCCGCGTGCACCAGTTCGACAAGGTGGAGATGTTCGTCTACGCCAAGCAGGAGGACTCCTACAAGGAGCATGAGCACCTGTTGGCCATGGAGCAGGAAATGCTCGGCAAGGTCGAGGTGCCGTACCGCATCATCGATACCGCCGCCGGCGATCTGGGCTCCTCCGCGGCACGTAAGTTCGACTGCGAGGCTTGGGTGCCGACCCAGGGCCGTTACCGTGAGCTGACCTCCACCTCCAACTGCACCGAGTATCAGGCCCGTCGTCTGAACATCCGCGAACGTATGGAGGATGGCAACACCCGCGCCGTCTCCACGCTGAACGGCACGCTGGCCACCACCCGTTGGCTGGTCGCCATTCTCGAGAACCACCAGCAGAAGGACGGCTCCATCGAAATTCCGAAGGCCATGCGTCCGTACATGGGCGGCAAGGAAGTCATCGAGCCGACCAAGTGGGAAGCCTGATTTTCCAAGACGTTCGCGTCTGATATGAATCCGTGAAAGCGGCGTTGGCATTTGTGCCGGCGCCGCTTTTCGTATGTTGGACGGTCCCAGTGCCGTTTGTGTCGTTCTGGGCAGATGCGTGTGCGGTTTTCTGTTGGAAGCGACGGGGATGGAGGCTGTGCCAGGTGTCGCACTTCCGCGCACTGTGGTATATTGGCGTTTCGTGCGTAGCAGCGATGTTAGGCGCAAAGGGTAGATGTCTGAGCGGTCTAAAGAGACGGTCTTGAAAACCGTTGAGGTGCAAGCCTCCGCGAGTTCGAATCTCGCTCTGCCCGCATCAATCAAGGGCTTACCGAAGGATTTTTCGGTAAGCCCTTTTCCATGCCGTTTATGGCGATTGTCATTGTTGTGGCGGCAACGTCACACAATCCGTCGATCCGCGGCCCAACGGGTGAGCTCGGAACGGTTCGACAGCTGCAGTTTGCGCAGCACCGAGCTCATATGGGTCTCCACGGTCTTGATGGAGATGAACAGTTCCGAAGCCACCTCCTTGTACGTGTAGCCGCGCGCGATCAGCCGCATGACCTCCTGCTCGCGGTTGGACAGCCGGTCCAGCTCGTCATCGTGGATCGGGCCGCCGAACGCGCTGTTCGCGCTCGGGCCGTTCTGGAAGGCGGACAGCACGAATCCCGCCAATTTCGGCGAGAACACGGCGTAGCCCTCATGCACCTGCTTGATGGAGGACACCAGGTCGTCGCCGGAAATAGTCTTCGTCACATATCCCTGCGCACCGGCGCGGATCACGGAACCGACATCCTGCGGAGAATCCGACACGGACAGCGCGAGGAAGACGGTATCGGGGGAGTATGCGCGCGATTTCGTGAGGATTTCGGCGCCACCGCCGTTCTCGCCGCCCGGCACATGCACGTCCAGCAGCACCACGTCCGGTTTGGTCTGCGCGATCATCGCCACTGACCCCTCCACGTCGGCCGCCTGTCCGACCACGTCGAAATACGGCTGCAACGTGGCGATCACGCCCGCGCGGAACATCTCATGGTCGTCCACGACGGCGATTCTGATGCGCTGTTCCCGCTCGCTCATTCCTGCTCCTTGGTTCGATTGATTCATTGCCGCACCTGCTGCATGTGCCGTGTTCATTGCGCCGATTGCACGCCCGTATCGCCGTCCGCTGTGGTGGTCGTAGCGCTGTCCGCATCCTCCGCCGCTCCTGAAATCGGCATGTGCATGCGCACCTCCGTGCCCCAGCCGGGCCTCGACACAATCTCCACTGTACCGCCGCGGCGCTTGATACGTCCGATGATGGACTCGCGGATGCCCAGGCGATTCGCTGGAATGGCGTCGACGTCGAAGCCGTCGCCATGGTCGCGTACGAACACCTCCACCAGCTTGTCGCCGGCCTCGCAGTAGACGGACACCGGTTCGCCGCCATGCGTCACGGCGTTGACGAGCGCCTGCTGCGTGGCATCCAACAACGCGTCGGTCTGCGCGCTCGGCCGCGCGTCGCCCACCGTCACCACCTCGATCGGCTTGCCATGCGTGTCCTCCACATGCGCTGCGATCTGCTTCAAACCGGCGTTGACGGAACGATCCGACGTGGTGCGCTCCTGATATAGCCATTCGCGCAACTCGCGTTCCTGCTGCCTCGCCAGTGAAAACACGGTCTGCTGGTCATCGGCATGCAACTGGATCAGCGCCAGCGTCTGCAGCACGCCGTCGTGCAGGTGGGCGGTCATGTCGGCGCGCTCCTCCTCGCGCTCCTTCAGCGCGCGCTCCGTGCCCAAATCACGCACCAGCGTCATAATCCACGGCACAATCGCCAGCAACACGCCGACAAGCAGCGCCAAACCGGCGACGAGCATGGTGAACGTGGCGTGCCGTGCGGACTGCATAATGCGCACGTGGGTGGCGATGTAGATCGCGTACGCGACGAAAATGACCGCGATGCCGCCGAGCATCGTCCATAATTGGCCGTCCTTCGCGTTGAACCGCAGCCAGGAGACGCCGACGCCGACCACGACGAGCAGCAACGGCACAATCAGCGTGCCTTCAATGCCTTTCGCCGCCATCGCCACGCATAGGCCCAGCATAAGCAGTCCCGCCATGGCCAGCAGCGCGGGTCTCGGCGCGTTGGCGAACATCTGTTCCAGGCTTTCGGACGATTGTGCTCCGCTGCCGGATTGCATGCCGTCCGCGTTGCCGTCGCTGTCTTGCGATTGCGCGCCGCCGTTTCCGACGTTCCTTAGGTTTCTTACGTTCCTCACGTTGCCGTGGGACAGCGGCGCGTTCTCGACGGGCTGGCTGCCGGCGATGACGTACGCCTGCTGGACCGGGTCTCCGACGGGTACGGTGATCCACAGAAAAATATAGGCGATCGCGCCCGCACCGAAGAAAAACGTGGTGACCACGAAAATGAAACGGATGAGATGAACGGACACGCCCAGATGTATGCTGATGGCCTTGGCCACGCCAGCGACCTCGCGGCCGTACGTCGGGCGCAGCAATGGCAGTCGCGCCGGCTTGGACGGCACGGGACGGCCTTCGCGCAGGGCCTGTTCGTAGCACCAGCGCATGTAGACCGCGCTGGCCTGGTCGTACTGTTCCTGCGTGTATCGCGGTTTGGCTAAGGACTTCATGCTTCCATTGTGCCCTGTCGGGGATGCCGATTCAGGGCTTTCAGCTGGTGTTCAGGGCAGATTCAGGGTGTTCCCCGATACGTATGACGGCTGCGGATTGCTGTAATGGAGATATGAGCAACGCAAACAACAATCCGCAAGGCGGCAGTGCCGCTGGTTCTGCCGAACCGCAATCGCAGCCACGGCCGCCGATGTATCAGCCGCAGCCGAATCGCGGCAATCGATTCTTCGCATGGATCCGCTCCAGCCGGATCACGCGCGGCCGCAACCGGTGGATCGCAGGCGTGTGCGACGGCGTGGCGCGCCGCTTGGGATGGAACGCCACCCTGGTCCGCGCGCTGGTGATTCTCACCTCGCTACTGTTCGGCGCCGGAGCGGCGTTCTACGCATTGGCCTGGTTCCTGCTACCGGACGAGACGGATGGCCGGATCCTGTGCGAGGAGCTGGTCAACGGCCATTGGGATTGGAACTGCGCGGGCGCGCTGGTATGCGCCGCGGTGGCGCTGTGCCTGCCCGGCGCCGGATGGCTGGCGTTCGGCGTGGCCGTGCTGGTGTTCTGGCTGCTGGTGAACCGCCAGTCGTATGCGGCGAGCTGGCAGCCGCCGCAGCAGGGCGGATCGTGGCCTGGGCAGCCTGCTCAGCCCGTTCAGCCGGGACGGCCGGTGCGGCCTGCGCAATCGCAATATATGCCGCAGCCGATGTCCACGAACACGGCCACCACTGCAAACATGCCCGGCACGCCAGGCCAGCCGATGCCGCAGCCGACGTGTCCCGCGCCTTCCGGCTACCAGCAGTACGCGCGTCCCGTCCAATCGCTATACCAGACGTTTCAGCAGCCGGTGAACCCGCCTGCAGCGTTTGCCACGGCCAATGTGCCGCCGACCTTCACCGCTCCGCCGACGGTGGCGGCGCCGCAGTCGAAACGCGCCCGCCGCAAGCCAGCCGGACCGCTGCTGGTACTGGTGACGCTTGGCTTGGCATTGCTGGCGATCGCCGGATCTGGCTGGTACGCCATTACGATGCCGGTTGATTGGGATTACGCCTTGCGCGTGCTGCGTCTCGCCACACTGTGCTGCGGCGGCATCTGCCTGGGAATCGGCGTGGTGATCGTCGTGCTTGGTTGCATGGGCCGTCGCACCGGCGGCCTGCATCCGCTGGCATGGTGCGCGGCGTTCATGGCCGTGGTGATGACGTTCTGCACGAGTGCGGTGGCATGGGAAAGCCGCGATTGGATGATGTCGAATGACTACCACCGCACGACGGTCTCCGGCATCGTGACATGGAGCGACACCAGCGACGCCCAGATGAAACGATACGAACAGGGACTGGTGGTGGTCGGCAAGAACTACGCCAACGATGTGCTCGACATCGATTTGAGCGGATATCCGGCAGCGCATGGCAAGCACAAGGTCAAGCTCAACGACGGCACGTACGGCGAAAGCTCATGTCCGACAGGGAAGCTGAATCTGGTGGTGGTGAACGCCCAGGTGGTGGTCACGCTGCCGGACGGATGCCAGTGGTCGGTCAGCGATCCGGACGACGGCTACACCAACGTCACGGATTACATAGGAGGGCCGGACGGGATTACGTTCTTCAACGGCACGGGCTTCATGGGCCTGTCCCTCGACGAGAACGATGATTCGGGACTCGGCCATCATGGCGTGAACAAGGGCGTTCCGGCGCTCAACGGCACCACCGATTTCGACGATTCCGGCGATGATGATGCGGGCGATGCCGGTTCGGATACGGAGAACGATTCGCAGGATTCGGTATACGCCGGCACGGATCTCGACAAGGCATTCAAAACGATCTACGAGAACAAGTGGTATTGGCCGTCGATCGATTCGGACAAGGCTCCGGAGGAACCGGATCTGTATGTCAACGTCGATGGAACGGTCGGCGGCAGTGTCACCATGCAGTACACGTCCGACAGCAAGCTGCCAGTGGGAACGACGGGCGGCCAATCGCATGGCAGCGTCGATGGAAAGAACGTCGGGAAAAGCGCCAGCGGAAAGGAAACGAAATGAGTGACGAGAAAACCCGTGAAGTGCCGTTGACCGACGTCATGGGAATCGCGGAGGTCTCGGACGAGCCCACGGAAACCCTGCCGGCCGTCGACGATCCGGGCGAGGCGAAGACCGAATCGTTCCAGAAGCCGTTCGACGGCGGTCCGGAAGCGCAGAGGAAGTTCGAATCGCAGGACGAGGCCGAATCGCTGGAAACCTCCGGACAAGACATGCGCGGAAGCTTTGCGGGCCGTTCGGCACGTCCGACCGGTTCCGTCAAATCGGCTGATCCAGCCAAATCAGCCGAGCCGGTCGACCCCTCCAAGCAAGTGCGCATCGGCAAAACGGACGGCGAGCTGGTAATCCGCCCGTCCGGACCAAGCACCGGAACCATCGTGCTGGGCGTGTTCTTCTGCCTGATCGGCCTGATGTCCATGCTGTGCCTGCTGCCCATCGGCGCATGGCGGTGGATGCCGAATCCCTCGACGCTGTTCTTCTACGTGGTCGGCGGTCTCGGCGCGCTGCTGCTCATCATTTCCGTGGTCTGGGCCGTCGTCGCCGCGGTGCGTCTGCGCCGACGGGAACGCCAGTCAGCAGAACAGTCCCCAGAAAGCCAGCAGCGCCAACGATAGCGCCGCCGACACCACCACACACGTGGCCACGATGACATGGCCGGATCCGATGCATGCTTTTCCATCTTTTCCTATATCGCATCGGCTTCCGGCTGCGGCATCGTGGCCATTATTCATATCCGCATCGTCATCTATGCTTGCAATCGCGCGATTCCTAGCATGACGACGGCACGCGTCCACGATGATTTCCGCCAACAGCCAGGCGAACGCGACAAGGCTCAGCCATGTGAGCATGACGATGGCATGCCAGTTCTTGGCAAGCACCGCCGAATTGTCGGTCAACGAGATCGCATCAATGATGACGGTGACCAGATACGCCAGGAACACGCCGGTCGTGCCGACGGCAAGGAGGGTGTTGAGCGCCAGTGCGACGCGCATGCCGACCGGGAATCGATGGTCGGTTATTGCGATTGGACGTGACGCATTCGGTTGTGTGGACGGACCTGTCGGTGTGGTCGCATCCGTTGAAAACATTGAAGTCGAATCCGTTGGCTCCGCCGGTTCCGTCGAAGCCGAATCGTGCGATACCCGCCGTGACGCACGGCGCTCGCGCACCCAGCCGGCGATGAGCAGAATTGGCGCGCCGCACATCGCCAGCAGCGCGCAGAGCAGGCAAACCGCGATTGCGCCGACAATCACACCCATCGACTTCACCAGCGCGGGCGGGGTCTTCAGCGGTGCCGTGACCGTCTGATTCGGCTGCGTTCCGGCGATCATCGGCGTTGCCCAGCCGTTCGCACCCGTGCCGCTCGTCACCGCGTTGATCCAATCCTCCAGATCGTGCGTGTAATGCGGTTCCAACGGCAGTCCCGGAACCGTCTGATTCGAACCGGTTCGAAGCTGATGGTTCGCGGCTTTTGTCAGCAGTTGCGCGCCCTGCTCGACCGGCATGGCCGTATCTTGCATGCCATAGTTGATAAGCAGCGGCATGGTAAGCGATGTGCGGTATTTCGCGGCGTCGAAATCCGCATAGGCGAGTCCCATGCGTTGTGTGCCAAGGCTGGTGATGCGCGGAATAAGCTGCTTGACGGCATCGGGTGCGCCCGCGGCGGTCAGATAATTGGTGGCTGCGAGCGTCATCTGCTGACGGCCCGAAACGACCGGGGGAGAGGTGAGGATGGCGAAGGCAAGATCCGGATGCTGTTGCGTCAGCACGGTGGCGATCCATGTGCCTTCCGATTCGGCGTAGATGCCGGTTTCCGATCTGCTCACGCCCGGCCATTTTCTCAGGATTTCCAGCGATTTCGCATAGTCGTGCGCGCTGGACACGTAGTCGCGGTGCAGCATGGTGTAGTTGTCGAGCCGCTTGTCCGGCACGAGAGTGGTGATGCCGGCCGACGCCATCGCGTTCGCCACGTCGCCGAACGCCTCCGACGATTTGCCGGTGCCCGAACCGTGCAGGAACAGGCATGCGGGACGATCTGCCGGCGCGTCGAGCGGCTCGCGAACGATGGCATTCACGGTTTTGCCGCCGTCCAACGCGACCGTGATATGCGTTTCCTTGGTGCGGTACGCGCCCTCCTGCGGGGTTTTGAGCACGGCACCTGTGGCCGGGTCAACGGCTTGGATAGCGGTATTGGTCGTGGTGAGCGTGATATGGTCCGTGAACGGCTCGACCTGCCATTTCGGCGCCATCGCATTGCCGAGCGCGCATAGGACCATGGTCAGAAGAAGCGCCAGCGCGGTAGTCGCCGCGCAGGTGACGAGAATTCGTTTCACAATGCTTCGCACGGTACGCCACTCTAGTCGTATTCGGCGTGCGTGGCGCGGAAAACACGGAATCATGGGGAATCCGCGGAACGATCGCAATTCCTGCGCCGCGAGTCAATGCTCCCGTGCCGTAAAACAATACGAAATCAGGGGAAAATCGCAATAATCCCCTCCACAATCCACCTGTGGATATGTGGAAACCCGTCGGTTTCGCCGCACCTTTCCGCCGAACCGACGCTTAGGCCCTCCTCAGCGTCGGTTTCGCGGATTGGGGGCGATGGGATCGACGCTGAGATGGGATTTGGGGGAGAAGGATGGGAAGGTTGGGATGGGGTTAGGCGCGGGCTTCGTAGCGACGGGTGTAGAGCACCAGCAGGATGACGGCGAGCAGGCTGATCGGCGCGCCTGCGATGCCGGTGAAATGGTAATTCATCGCCGTCGCGGTCAGTGCCGCTCCGCCGACGATGGAACCGATCGCATTGCCGAAATTGAAGGCGATTTGTACGGCGGCACCGGCAATCAGCTCGCCGCCGCCTTCGCCCGCCTGCACCATCAGCAGTTGCTGTGGCGATGAATTGAAGAACAGCGCGAAACCGATGATGAACGTCAGCAACGCGGTGGTCGCATGATTACCGGGCAACAGGAAGACCAGCAACAGTCCGCACAAGGCGATGCCGTGCGATAGCGCCGCGGTCGCGCCCGCCTTCCACAGGTCGGTCAGCCTGCCGCCCACGATGCCGCCGACCACCATGCCGAGGCCGGCGAGCACCATCAGCATCGGCACCATCGTCGCCGACCATCCGCCGGTTTTCTGCAACCACGGCGACACGTAGCTCCACCAGCAGAAGATGCCCGAATTGCCGAAGAACACGGCCAGCAGAATCAGCCACGGGCCGGGATGGGTGAGGAAGCGGAACTGCCCCTTGATGCCGGCGTCCTTGATCGGATCGATGGACGGCACCCACGAAATCACCACGACGATCGTCATAAGCGCCCAGGCGGCCAGAATCGCAAACGCCAGCCGCCAGGACATCGCCTCGGCGAGCAACGTTCCCGCGGGCACGCCCAGCATGTTGGCCACCGTCTGGCCCATCACCATCATGGACACGGATTGCGCCTCCTTGCCCTTGTCGGCAAGCGTTTTGGCGATCAGCGTGGCCGTGCCGAAGAACGCGCCATGCGGCAGGCCGGAAATGAAACGCGCCACCAGCAGCATCGGCGAGCAGAAGGAGACGGCGCTGAGCGTGTTGCCGACCAACGCGATGGCCATGAACAGGATGTCGACCGTGATGACGTCGGGGATGATCGCGCTGACGATGAATCCGGCGAGCAGGAACGCGATGTACATGCGAATGGGGGTGGTCCCCACGCGGCTGATGGTGAACAGGGCAATACGGTTGGCGAGGCGCGTCTTTTCCATGAGCACGCCGATGAGCATACCGCACATGCACAGCCACGGGATGGGGGTGGTCCAGCCGACGAAAGCCACATCCGGGGCCGCGATGCCCGTCAGGATGTAGTACATCAGGAGCAGGACGGCGGTGACGAAGTTCGGCAGCAGGTCAAAGGCGAACATGCCGATCGCCATGATCGTCCCGAACCAGTAGAGGTTCACTTTCGGTGTGCTCGGGTCATAAAAGCACCAAGCCACAAAGAGGCCACCGAGCAGGCTCGTCAGCCAGCCTATCCACTTTCCGGACAGCTTGTTGGTCGCAACGGCAGTTGTCATATGCGCTCCGCGCAGTGCATGGAATAGAGTGAGATATATGGAAAAGGAAGCCCCGCAGCCCGGCAAGGATCCGGCACCTCCCCAACACAGTGAACAAGGGTTCGCTAAAAACAAAAACCTTAGGAAGGGGAGGGCTTGGGGGGTGGGGGGAAGGGAGGGGAAACCCTTCCCCCAGTTCTCCCTTTCTTCCTATCCTCAGCTCGTGCGGATTTCGCCGATGACGAGCTTGAGCTGCTGGAGCATCTCGCGGGCCTTGTCGGGATTCTGATCCGCGATGTTGTTGAGCTGGAAGGGGTCGGCCTTGCGGTCGTACAATTCATCATGATCGGGCACCTGCACCTTCGCGCCAGCCGTGCAGGTCCACATTTCTTCCTTCATTTCGGTGCCGGAACCGGCGATGCAGTCCACGCTGTCCTTCACGTCCTCGCTCACCAGCCAGTGCACGTAGGAGTAATCCTCGGTGATGAGGGACCACGACATGCCGTAGTACCCGGCGATGGCGCAGTCGCGCACGGTGTCGGTCTCGCCGCGCATCACGGGCAGGAGGCTGATGCCCTGCATTTCCGAGGTGTCGTAGGTCGGGAAGCCGAAATCGCTCGCCTTCTGCGGCGTGCCGAGCTCTCCGAGCGCGTCCATGATGGTCGCGGTCACGTCCACGTTCTGCACGAAACTCTTGATGCGCTTGCCGCCTTCGATGCCGGGGACGTGCATGATCAGAGGTACGTGCACGAGTTCCTCATACGGCCAGGGACGGCACTTGCGCATGATGCCGTGGCCGTGCTCGCCTTCGCCCATCGGCTGGCCGTGGTCGGACATCAGCACAATAAGGGTTTCGTCCCAGAGCCCCTGAGCACGGATGGAGTCGAGCAGTTCGCCCACCCACTTGTCCACCTGCGTGATCTTTTCCATGTACAGGGCGCGGATGTGCTCGCATTCGCGTTCCGTGATGCGGCCCTCGATGGGCGTCCACGGCGCGAGCACCAGCGGGTTGCCGACGTATTCGGGATCGTAGGGGCAGGGTTCGCCCTTCCACACGGATTCCGGGTCCCAAGGTTCGTGCGGATCAAAGGAGTCCACCCAGAGCAGGAAGGGGCGGGTCTTGTCGCGGCGGTTGGACAGCCAGTTTTGGGCATCCGTCATGACGCGGGAAATATAGCTGTCTTCGGGCTTGCGGAACTGCTGCTGGCGCAGGAAGCAGCCGATTTCGTCGAGGAGCTGCGTGCTGTCGTCGTCGATGACTTCAGGTAGCGCCGGGGGACTGCTCGCCATCGCGGAGCGTCGTGTCGAAAATAATGACG
>ERZ772886.893-NODE-893-length-28513-cov-3.580294_pt1 | contig 28513 bp, 24 predicted proteins | sample MGYA00512128_ERZ772886 | MGnify/ENA primary metagenome ERZ772886 (study PRJEB29015, sample SAMEA2737698) | human gut metagenome | biome: human gut; feature: human-associated habitat; material: faeces | place: China | collected 2012 ... | reverse complement strand
GAAAAATATCGGTTGTTTCCCGTCCGGTTTTCTGACAGAAATTGAAATCTGATCAATAATTTCTCTTGCAAGAAAGCCGGATTTGCGATACAATACCCTTATGTGAGGAGGCGAGCTATGAAGCACTGGAATCTGCTGATCTGGGTTCCGCAATTCGGCATCTCCGTTGTGTTCCCGCTGATCCTGTTCATCATGCTTGCCGTGTGGCTTCAAGAGCGCTGGGGCTGGGGCAGCTGGGTCATTGTAGCGGGGATTTTCTGCGGGCTCATAACAGCCGCCATCGGTTTTCGGGACACGGCGAGAGCCATGCTGGAAGCCTCGGGGCACAAAAAGGACAAAGACGAAAAGCCGCGAGACCCCGGCGTCAGCTTCAACAGCCACGATTAGTGAAAAGGAGCGCGTTGTTTCTATGATTTTGCAGTCTGCTTCCCGAAAAGAGGTTACCCGCATTGCCATTGGCAGCGGTATCTGCGCCTGTGTTCAGGTCCTGGTGTTCTGGCTTTTGAGCCTTCTCGGAATCGGTACGTTCAGCTACCGCATTCTTACCGGCACGGTTGGCGGCACCTTGATGGCCATCCTCTGTTTTGCCCTGATGTGCATTACCCTGCAAAAGGCCACCGCAAACGCATCGGATGAGAAGCTGGTGAAATCCAGAGTTCGCAATGGCTACAATCTGAGAAAGCTGCTGCAAATCCTTTGGGTCATTGCAGCCTTCCTGATTCCCGGTGTCAATGTGCTCTCCGCCATGATCCCGCTGTTCTTCCCCAATGTGGTCATTTACTATCTGCAGATGAAGGGAAAGCTCTTCCCTGCGGAAGACGCCGCAGCCAGGCCCGCCGCACCGGCCGCCCCCGCGGAAGCACCGGTGGAAGCGGAAGCGGAGACGGAAGAAGACCTGGGGCCTTTTGAAGCGTAAATAAGAAAGAATCAATACAGATATTTCAGATGAGGTGAGTATTTCCTATGGAAATGTCAATCAACGGCGCAAAAATTCTTGCCACCTTTGAAAATGTGCCCATTCTCGGCACGGTCCACGTAACCCAGACCCTTGTGGTCAGCTGGCTGGTTATGATCGTCATCTCCGCCCTGTGCATCTGGCTGGGCTCCAACCTGAAGGTGACGAACATCTCCCGGAAGCAGGCCGCAGCGGAAACCATTTACAATGCCCTTATAAATTTCGTTCACGACAAAATGGGAACGGGATTCGACCGGTACATTCCATTGGTCGGCACCATCTTCATCACCAGCATCGTCTCCAACCTGATCAGCCTTCTGGGCATCTGGAGCCCCACGGCAGACCTGATGACGGAGCTGGGCTGGGCGCTGGTGGTCTTTGTGCTGATCACCTACCACAAGATCAAGGCCTCCGGCATTGGCGGCTATTTGAAGGGCTTTCTTGACCCCATCTTCGTCATGGCCCCCATCAACGTCATGTCCGAGCTCTTTACCCCCATCAGCATGGCCTGCCGTCATTTCGGCAATATCCTCTCCGGCACCGTTATCAGCGCCCTGATCTATGGCTCTCTGACCGCTGCCAGCTATGCCCTCTTCGGCGCTCTGGGCTCCAATCGGATCATCGCCATTGCCATCGCCGTTGTGGGCGGACTGATGATCTTCTTCGGGAAGAAGAAGGGCAAGAAGAAGCTGTTCCTCTTCGGTATTGTCTTTGCGGTGCTGGGCGTTCTGGGGCTGCTGACCAGCTTCGGCGGCGTCTTCGCCAAGTTCCCCTGGCTGACCGTGGGCCTGCCCGCCATTACCAGCTTCTACTTCGACTGGTTCTCCGGCTGCATCCAGGCATTCATCTTCTGCACCCTTACCACCATCTTCATCAAACAGGCTGCGGGCTAATCCCACAAGCAGCCATTTGAATACAAACCCCAAGAGTAAAAATAGGAGGCTAATTCTATGAACGATTACACTGTATTGGCAAAAGGTATCGCACTGGCCGGCTGTGCCATCGGCTCCGGTCTGGCTCTGATCGCCGGTGTCGGCCCCGGTATCGGCGAAGGCAACGCTGTTGCCCGTGCCTGTGAGGCCATCGGCCGCCAGCCCGAGTGCAAGGGCGATGTGACCAGCACCCTGATCCTCGGCGTTGCTCTTTCCGAGACCACCGGTATTTACGGCTTCGTTACCGGCCTGCTGCTGATCTTCTTCGCTCCCGGCCAGTTCATGAAGTTCCTGGGCTGATATTCCGGCGTAACATCGTTTTTATTCTACACCGGAAGGAGGCAAATCAATGGAGACCATTTATCAGTCCTTAGTGGCAGTGGAGCCGCTTACCTTGATTGCCAACATCTGCAATCTGTTTATTCAGATGCTGATCATCAAAAAGTTTTTCCTGGATAAGATCGTTGCCGTCCTGGATCAGCGCCGCAGCGCCGCTGACAAGGAGATCACCGATGCGGAGAAGGCCAAGCAGGAGGCCATGGAAATCAAGAAGACCTATGAAGACAATATGCTTCAGGCCAACGCGAAAGCCAATGAAATCCTGACCACCGCCCAGAAGACCGCCGCCGAGCGCAGCGACAAGATCATCGGCGAGGCCCAGCAGGCTGCCGCCCAGATCAAGAGCAAGGCAAGCGCCGATATTGCCCAGGAAAAGAAAAAGGCCATCAACGATGCCAAAAACGAGATTTCCGGTCTGGCCCTGGCCATTGCCGGAAAGGTCGTGGAGAAGGAGCTGGCTGAGGAAGATCAGGCAGGTCTCATCGACCGCTTTATCGACGAATTGGGTGATAACGTATGACCCAGGTTGGAAGCGTTTACGGAGAGGCTCTGTATGAGCTTGCCTGCGGCGAAAACCAGCAGGACGAGATTCTGGAGCAGCTAAAGGCCCTCAATGAGAGCTTCCGGCTCACCCCGGAGTTTATCAAGCTGCTCGGCAGCCACGCCATTTCCAAGCAGGAACGGTGCCAGGTTCTGGACGACAGTTTTCGTGGAAAGATCAACCAGTATTTGCTGAATTTCCTGAAAATTCTCACGGAAAAGGGCTATATGCACCATTTCCCCCACTGCTGCGAAAGCTATGAAAAGCACTATAATGAAGACCACAATATTCTGAGTGTCAAAGCTGTTACCGCCGTTCCCCTTTCGGAGAAGCAGGCCCAGGCCCTGACCCAGAAGCTGACCCGGACCACCGGCAAGACCATTGTGCTGACGAACCGGGTCGATCCCACGTGCCTGGGCGGTGTCCGCCTGGACTACGATGGGCAGCGGCTGGACGATACCATTTCTCACAGAATGGATTCCGTCCGGGAACTGCTGAAAAACACCGTACTCTGACGAGAAAGCAGGGACTGTATGGAACTTAGACCCGAAGAAATAACCAAAATCATTCGTAGTCAGATCAAGAACTACGAAAACAAGATCGAGGTCAGTGAAACCGGTGTCGTTATCCTGGTGGGTGACGGCATCGCCAAGGCCTCCGGTCTTGACAAGTGCATGGCGGGCGAGCTGGTGGAATTCCCCGACGGCTCCTACGGCATGGCACAGAATCTGGAAGAAGAGACTGTCTCTATCGTTATCCTGGGCTCTGACCAGGGCATTAAGGAAGGCGACATTGTCAAGCGTACCGGCAAGGTTGTGTCCGTGCCCGTTGGCAAGAACCTGATTGGCCGCGTTGTCAATGCGCTGGGCGAGCCCATCGACGGCAAGGGCGCCATTGAGGCCGAGGCCTTCAAGGCCATCGAATCCCCTGCCCCCGGCATCATTGAAAGGAAGCACGTATCCGTGCCTCTGCAGACCGGCATCAAGGCCATTGACTCTATGATCCCCATTGGCCGGGGCCAGCGTGAGCTGATTATCGGCGACCGCCAGACCGGTAAGACCGTGATTGCTACGGATACGATCATCAACCAAAAAGGCAAAGATGTCCTTTGCATCTATGTTGCTATTGGCCAAAAGCGTTCTACTGTGGCCTCTCTGGTTGAAAACCTCGAGAAAAACGGAGCCATGGCTTACACCACTGTAGTGTGCGCCACAGCTTCGGAGCTTTCGCCCCTGCAGTATATTGCGCCTTATGCCGGCTGCGCCATGGGCGAATACTTTATGTATCAGGGTAAGCATGTGCTTATTATCTATGATGACCTTTCCAAACATGCGGTTGCCTACCGTGCTCTGTCGTTGCTGATTCGTCGTCCGCCGGGACGCGAAGCATACCCCGGCGATGTTTTCTACCTGCACAGCCGTTTGTTGGAACGTGCCGCCAAATTGAGCGATGCAAAGGGCGGCGGCTCGCTGACAGCTCTGCCCATTATTGAAACGCAGGCTGGTGACGTTTCCGCTTATATTCCAACCAACGTCATCTCCATTACCGACGGCCAGATCTTCCTGGAAACCGAGCTGTTCCATTCCGGCATCCGCCCGGCTGTCAACCCCGGCATTTCTGTTTCCCGTGTCGGCGGCAATGCGCAGATCAAGGCGATGAAAAAGGTTGCCGGTACCTTAAAACTGGTTTACTCCCAGTACCGCGAGCTGCAGGGCTTTGCCCAGTTTGGCTCCGACCTGGATGCCGACACCAAATCTCGTCTGGCACAGGGCGAACGCATTGTGGAAATCCTGAAGCAGGACCGCAACAGCCCAATCCCGGTAGAAAAGCAGGTTGCCATTTTGTATGCAACAGTCCACGGCTACCTGAAAGACATTGCCGTAAAGGATATTGCCGCGTACGAAAGCGCGCTGTATCAGTACCTTGATGAAAATGTAACCGCTGGCGGTGTGATGGAAGCCATCCGCACCACAGGCGATATGAAGCAGGATACCGAACAGCAGATGAAAGATGTGCTCGCCGCATTCACGGCAGACTTTATCAAAAATGCCGGATAATCACAAAATACGCCAAAGGGGGTGCTGCCGGTGGCTGGTTCCATGAAAGAAATCAAACTGCGCATCAAAAGCGTGGAAAGCACCATGCAGATTACCAAAGCCATGGAGCTGGTAGCGTCCAGCAAGCTGCGGCGCGCCAAGGAACGGGTGGAAAACAGCCGTCCTTATTTCGAAACGCTTTATGCCACGCTGTTTGATATTGCGGCTGCGGATTCTGAGTTCAGTAGCCCATATCTGGCCAAATGCGAGAAAAAGTGCTGCCTGTACATTGTAATTGCAGGTGATCGCGGCCTTGCGGGCGGCTATAACAGCAACATCTTAAAAGCCGTGGAAGCGGATGCTGAAGGGCGGGAATATTGTGTGCTGCCCATCGGCAAAAAGGCAGTGGAATACTTTGAGCGCCACAAGATCCGGATTCTGACGGATTCTTTTGCCATCGCAGGGGATATTTCGGTCAGCGACTGCTTTGAAATTTCCCGCCTTGTGTGCCAGAAGTTTCTGGAAGGCGCTTTTGATGAAATTCGCATTGCCTTTACCCAGTTTATTTCCATGCTGACCCAAACTGCAATCATTCTGCCGGTTCTCCCGTTTGATGCCGAACCGCCGAAGCCGGGCCACGAGCATCAAAGTCTGATGCTCTATGAGCCAGACAGCGCCGCCGTGTTTGATGCCATTATCCCGGAATACTTGGCCGGGGTTGTGTATGGCGCTTTGTGTGAAAGTGTTGCCAGTGAACAGGGTGCACGCCGCACCGCCATGGACTCTGCCACCAAGAACGCTGGCGAAATGATCGAGCATTTGAACCTTTATTATAACCGCGCCCGTCAGGCAGCAATCACGCAGGAAATCACCGAAATAGTGGCCGGTGCAGATGCTGAAAGCTAGGGCGCACCAGAAAAGCCGAAATTTTATCCGATTTCTTTGCCTTCAGGTATGCCTTTGGGCAATATCTGATGCAACAGTGCTGAGAGTTTTTTCAGACACACCCGGAAACAAGCCCGACAGCACGCTAAAAATTCACTCAAAGGAGTGTGTGCAATGCCAGAAAAACACATCGGTAAGGTCGTGCAGGTCATGGGACCTGTTTTGGATATCCGCTTTGCCGACGGCGAGCTGCCGGAACTGCTGAATGCGATTGAACTGCAGAACAACGGCAAACCGCTGATTGTAGAAGTTGCCCAGCATATTGGCGATAACGTGGTGCGCTGCATTGCTATGGCCGCCACCGATGGCCTTGTGCGCGGTGCCGAAGCCGTGGATACCGGCGGGCCGATCAAGGTTCCCGTTGGCGATGCGTGCCTTGGCCGTGTGTTCAACCTGCTGGGTGAACCGGTTGATGAACAGCCTGCCCCCACCGGGGTAGAGCATTGGCCCATCCACCGCCCGGCCCCTGCTTTCGATGAACAGGAATCTTCGACTGAACTGCTGGAAACCGGCATCAAGGTCGTTGACCTGATCTGCCCCTATGCAAAGGGCGGCAAAATCGGTCTGTTCGGTGGTGCCGGTGTCGGCAAAACCGTGCTGATTCAGGAACTGATTTATAACATCGCTACCGCCCATAACGGCTATTCTGTTTTTACCGGCGTTGGCGAACGCACCCGTGAGGGCAACGATCTTTACGGCGAAATGGCTGAAAGCGGCGTTTTGAGCAAGACTGCGTTGGTCTATGGCCAGATGAATGAACCGCCGGGAGCCCGTATGCGCGTGGCGCTGTCCGGTCTGACCATGGCGGAGTACTTCCGCGATGTCAAGCATCAGGATGTTCTGCTGTTCATTGATAACATCTTCCGCTTTACCCAGGCCGGCTCCGAAGTTTCGGCACTGCTGGGTCGTATGCCCTCTGCCGTTGGCTATCAGCCCACACTGGCAACGGAAATGGGTGCATTGCAGGAACGTATTACTTCCACCCGCAAGGGTTCTATCACTTCTGTTCAGGCTGTTTATGTACCTGCGGACGACTTGACCGACCCGGCCCCCGCCACCACCTTCACCCATCTGGATGCTACCACGGTTCTGAGCCGTGATATTGCTTCTCAGGGCATTTATCCGGCTGTCGACCCGCTGGATTCTACTTCCCGCATTCTGGCCCCGGAAGTTGTCGGGCAGGAGCATTACCAGATTGCCCGCGCCGTGCAGCAGGTTTTACAGCGCTATAAGGAACTGCAGGATATCATTGCCATCATGGGCATGGATGAACTTTCGGAGGACGATAAGATCACCGTCAACCGCGCCCGTAAGGTACAGCGTTTCCTTTCACAGTCGTTCCATGTTGCGGAGCAGTTTACCGGTATGCCCGGCCAGTATGTGCCGTTGAAAGAAACCCTGCGCGGCTTCAAGATGATTTTGAACGGCGAATGTGATTCCATCCCCGAAAGCTGCTTCCTGTTTGCCGGTACGATTGATGACGTTCTGGCTAAGGCCAAGCAGCAGTAAGGAGGCAGGACCATGTCCAGTTTCCCACTTAAAATCATGACGCCGGACGGCACTGCTTTTGATGGGCAGGTACAGTCGGTGTCCTGCCGGACCATCACCGGGCAGGTTCAGTTGATGGCCCGTCACATCGATTATTGTACTGCCCTTGGCATGGGGGAGGCCCACATCACATTGGAGGATGGCACCCAGCGCAGCGCCGCCTGTATGGGCGGTATGTTGAGCATGTTTGGCGGCGAATGCCGCCTGCTGGCCACCACCTTTGAATGGGCCGATTCCATTGACAAAGAACGTGCTGAGCGCAGCAAAGCCCGCGCCGAGGAATTGCTGGCCCAGAAAAACCTGGATGCCCGTGAGCTGGAACTTGCCCAGGCCCGCTTGAAACGTGCTTTGGTGCGCAGCAATGTTGCTGCGCGTGCTCAGTTTTGATTGATCCGCTCCCGGCCGAATAAATCACAAATAAAAGGTTCCTGAAATCGCAGCAGGTTGCTGTATGGTTCCAGGAACTTTTTATTGTAAGCTTTAGCATTTACAGCAATGAGCGAAGCGAACTGTGATTAAAAGTCGGATTTGTTGTAGCATGCAGTAAATGTAGTTTTGCCCACTTGTGGGCAGCGGTACGAGTGATGCAAGTGAAGGAATTTTCGGTGCATCTTGAGATGCGTGCCGGTATAAAGCCCTTCTAGGGCTTACTCAAGCCTCCGGCTTAGCGGGGAATTATGACTTTTGGGATAGTCCCAAACCCTTTTGAACTTAATCGTTCCCTTTACCCGACATGCGGAAATACAGCCCAATAGCCAACAGCAGAGACAAGACATCCGCCACAGGCTGTGCCCAGATCAGTCCTGTTTCGTGAAAGAACGCTCCGAGGATAAGCATAGCCGGAATGTAGATCAGCCCCTGACGGGAGATATTGACGATCAGGGATTCCGTCGCCGCGCCGCGGGCTTGCAGCGCATTGGTCAGCACATAGAATACGCCAAACAGGAAACTGGTGCAAAGAAGAATGTGGGCAAAGGAAACGCCGTAGTCATACGCCGCCGCATCCGTGAGGAATACGCTGACGATCTGTCCGGTAAAGAGGTAGCAGATCAGTGTCAGCACGGTGCTGAGGGAAAAGGCAAATATCAGTGAGAATTTGAGGGCGCTTCTGTACCGCTCCCAGTTTTTCGCACCGACACAATAGCCGAGCAGCGACTGAACGCTCTGCCCAAGTCCGATACAGACCATGCCGGTCATCATTGTGACCTTCATGGCAACGCCCACACCAGCTACCGCCATGTCGCCGTACTTTGCCATCTGACTGTTCATGATGATGCTGGAAAGGCTCATCAGAAGATTCCCTAAAGCAGCAGGGACACCGATAGCGAGAACGCCGGAGGAAACTTTTTCCTTCACGGAAAAATCCTTGAGGCTGATGCTGAGAGAGGACGAACCTTTCAGGAAGTAGACAATGTAATATCCTGCACCCACTATATTTCCGATGACGGTCGCAATGGCTGCACTTGCAATGTTCCAGCCGAACACAAGAATCATAATGGAGTCAAGAATAACATTCAAGAGATTTCCCAAAAGCTGCCCCATCATTGCCTTGCCGGACTGTCCCTCGGCACGGATGACATTGAAGTAGCAGTTGGCAATCAGGACAAACGGACCGGAGCAGCTTACAATCGTCAGATAGGTTTTCGCATAGTTCCAGGTTTCCGCGCTTGCTCCGATCAGAGCAAGAATCTGATCCATGAAAATCAGGAACAGTGCAGACATCAGCACCCCGACAGCAACACAGATCCACGTGCAGAACGAGCAGACCTTTTTTGCGTAGTCTCTTCGCCCCTCGCCCAAGGCGCGGGAAATCACCGAGGTGCCGCCGATACCGAAGACCGTTCCCACAGACATAAACAGCAGGAAAACCGGCGTGGCAAGGGAGACTGCCGCCACTTGCAAATCGTCGTGGGTCTGCCCAATGAAGAACGTGTCCGCCAAATTGTAAATCAGAACCATGAGCATCGCTGCCATAGCAGGCAGTGCGTTTTGTAAAACCGCTTTGCGGATCGATGCCTTCGCAAAAACTTCCATTGACTTATTGTCTTCCATAACATCCTCCGAAGTATAATAGTACGCTATCATTATGTTCTGAGAGATACCCGCCAAGTGCGGCGGGTATTCACTTTATATTTTCTGCGGCTCTTGCCAAAAGCTGATTGAATAAGGCTTTCTCATCCTCGGAAAATCCATGCAGTAACATTTGCTCCGCTTCTGCCATGTATCCGGCTGCTTCCCGGCAGCAGACTTCTCCAGCGGGTGTGATATGGACTACCTTGATTCGCTTGTCGGAAGCATCTCCGAACGCCTCAATGAACCCTTTTTGCTCCAAACGGGAGATGATCCCTGCCACGGTAGACTGCGCAACACAGAATGTTCGCTCCAGCTCCTTCATAGAGCGCTGCTTCTGTTCGGATTGTCGATACTTCCAAAGGCAAAGACCGCTCACGAACTCCGGAAAATGCTGTATGCTTGGAAAGAGCAGGCTGACAAGCTATCTTCCGAGGAAATCAGTAAAGACAAATACGATGAGTGGCGTTACCATTACCCGGAGTTTGATACCACGCAAATCTGGGCGAAAGTACCATCGCAGGCACTTAGTGACGCGCTGGTCTAATGTTCCAAGACCAGCTCAAACCAGATAAATAAAGACGACAAAAAGCCCTTAGCTATGAGTTTTTACCCACAGCTAAGGGCTTTCTAAATAAATAATATGGATTTATTTGTTGCACAACCACCTGTCAATCATTCTCTAACCCCAAAACCACCGGCTTACAAGAATAATGGCTCTCATGCAACCGTTATCAAATTGTTATCAAAAGACTTCTTGAAGTGCCTCAAACCCGCATAAACACTGGATTTTTAAAGCATTTCAAATTATTCAAACTCGATCGTTGCTGGCGGCTTGGTGGTATAGTCGAACAGAACACGGTTGATATGCTTTACTTCGTTTACGATGCGATTTGCTGCGGTGGTAATGGTTTCGGTGGGCAGCAGGGTAACTTCCGCGGTCATAAAGTCGGTCGTGGTCACAGCGCGCAGGGCGATGGCGTAATCATAGGTGCGCTCATCACCCATAACACCAACGCTGCGCATGTTGGTCAGCGCGGCAAAATACTGGCTGGGGCGCTGAGCGGCGGGCAGCTTATCCACTTCCTCGCGCCAGATTGCATCAGCATCCTGTACAATGGCAACCTTTTCCTGGGTGATATCGCCGATAATGCGGATGGCAAGGCCGGGGCCGGGGAACGGCTGGCGGGCGACCAGATATTCAGGCAAGCCCAGTTCACGGCCAGCCTGGCGGACTTCATCCTTGAACAGGTCGCGCAGCGGCTCCACAATTTCCTTAAAGTCTACATAATCCGGCAAGCCGCCAACATTGTGGTGGCTCTTGATGGTAGCAGATTCACCGCCCAGGCCGCTTTCCACAACGTCCGGGTAGATGGTGCCCTGTGCCAAAAAGTCTACAGCACCGATCTTCTTGGCCTCGTCCTCAAACACACGGATGAACTCTTCGCCGATGATCTTACGCTTGCGCTCCGGCTCGGTAACACCGGCCAGCTTGTTGTAAAAACGTTCGCGGGCGTCCACGCAGACAAAGTTGATGTCGAACTGGCCGCCCTCGCCGAACACTTCGCAAACCTGCTCACGTTCGTTCTTGCGCAGCAGGCCGTGGTCAACAAACACGCAGGTTAACTGCTTACCAATGGCCTTTGCCAGCATGGCAGCACATACGCTGGAATCCACACCACCGGAAAGAGCGCACAGCACCTTGCCATTGCCGATCTTCTCGCGCAGGGCGTTCACGCTATGCTCCACAAAGGAGTCCATCTTCCAGGTACCGGCACAGCCGCAAACTTTGTAAACAAAGTTATGCAGAATCTTAGTACCGTTTTCGGTATGCAGCACTTCCGGGTGGAACTGCACACAGTACAGGCCTCGGGCGGCATCCTGTGCAGCGGCAACCGGGCAGTTGGGGGTGTGGGCAATAATATCAAAGCCGGGGGCAGCCTGCTCGATATAGTCATTATGACTCATCCAGCAAACATTCTGGTTCGGCAGGCCGTCAAACAGCGGGCTGGTGGTATCCAGATCCACAACCGTCTTGCCATATTCGCGTTCCGGAGCCTTGCAAACCTTACCGCCCAGCATATGCATCATCAGCTGGCTGCCATAGCAGATGCCCAGTACCGGAACACCCCAAGTATATATTTCGGGATCGATGGTAGGGGAATCCGGCAGGTAAGCGCTGTTGGGACCACCGGTAAAGATAATGCCCTTCGGATTTTTGGCCTTGATTTTGGCCAGGTCAGTACGGTAAGAATAAATTTCGCAATAAACGTTGCATTCACGGACACGGCGGGCGATCAGCTGGTTATACTGGCCACCAAAGTCCAACACAATGACAGTTTCCTGCTGCATGTGGTAGCTCCTTTCCAAAACATCTAAATTTGCATATATAACAGCATATACAGATATTATACCATAGCTCCCGGCAAATAGGTAGGGGGCTTGAGAAAAAAGTCGAGATTCTTCGATTCTGATTTGTCGCACAGCCGGAATCTGTTCACTTATTCTGCATAGAATCAGATTGTCGGTCGGCGCCCCAAAGCCATAAAAAATGCCGCACATCGGGCAAGGAACCGGGGCCGGTTCCTCCTTCCAATGTACAGCATGGTATTTTTGCTATTGTTTTATCTTTTCCGTTATTCGCCGCTGCGCCAGGTCCACAAAAGATATTTTACATTTGTTTTCAGGTAGCGGTGGAACAGGCGCTTCGGGTCCTGCATCAATCGGTAAAGCCATTCCAGGTTGTGCTTCTGCATCCACATGGGCGCACGCTTAATGTTGCCCGCCTCATAGTCAAACGCCGCACCAACGCCGATCATCAAGGCTTGTACGCGATCCTCATGGGCGGCCATCCAGCGTTCCTGTTTGGGGGCACCAAGGCCAACCCACACAAAGTCCGGCTTTGTTGCGTTGATTTCCGCTACCGCCTGAGCGTCCTCCTGCGGGGTCATCTCGCGGAACGGTGGCGACATCATACCGGAAATCACAACACCAGGGTAGCGCTCTTCCACCTTTTTGCGCAGCAACTGCAACGTTTCCGGGGTAGAGCCATAAAAATAGTGCCGCCAGCCTTTTTCTGCGCTGACCGCCAAAACCTGCTTCATCAAATCCGGCCCCGTAACGCGCTGCGCAGCAGCATACCCCTGCCTGCGGCTGAACTGCGAAAGGGGACCGCCGTCCGGCAGCGCCATGACCGCATGGTTCTGAATATAGCGGTACTCGGCATCCTCGTGCGCCGTTACGGTGGTATGTACATTGGCCACGCAGATATATTTCCCACGCCATTGTTCCAGCTGGCTTTCCAGCAGCGTCATGGTTTTGTCCATGTCCGTTACCACAATGTTCACACCCATAATATCGCATGTTTCCTGCATTTTCAGGTCGATCACATACAACCCGTTTACGGTATTATCCATTGTGCGGGAAGAGAGAAAGTCCGAATAGACCGGAATTACACTGACCTTAATGCCGTAATTTTCTGCAATCGCGGTGATCTGCAGCAACTCGCTGCGGTTCTGGGTTTCCTCCGCAATCACAATATGGGTAATCCGGGTACTTTCCAGAATCTTATGCAGATCGGCTACTGTGCCAAGGTAATTCGGCAGTTCCACTACCGGGTTCTGCGCTGCATAGCCGGCATACTCTGCCGATACATCCTTGCCCTTTACAACATCATTATAATAGCGTAATGCCAGGTTTCCATTGCCGACCAGCAAAACGCGGGCTATAATATGGCGCCGCTTTGCATACCAAAGGCTGATCCGGTGCAGCAATAACCGCTTGATCGTAATGACCACGCTGGACAGCAGGTAATAGTAAACAAGCAGCAGGCGGGAAAACTGCGAAAGTTGGAATACATACAAAATGGTTGCTGCCAACGTAAAGCCGCCCAGGTTTCCCAAAAGGGCTTTTGCCAGTTCTCTCACTAAGCCGCGCCGCTTAAAAGTGCGGTATTCACCCTGTGCAATATAAATCAGAATGATTGCCGCTGCGTATACAAGTGACAGTGGGCGGAAGCGGGCAACATCGACCCACCAGAACGCTTCACCCCAGGTGCTGTGCATACGTAGCAGGCTGGAAACCTCATACGCTCCCAACAGCAGGAAAAAGTCCAGAAAAGCATCCAGAATATGCAGTATTTTTGATGTAGAATGGTTCATGATACAATTAAAAGCCGCAAAAGCACGAAGAAAGACCGTTCCCTTTGCGGCATATGAAACGGGCTTTCTGCCACGCATGATGGCCCCGGAATATAGTAGGGCAGCAAACCGTAACTTGCAAGCCTATTATACCCAGCGTCCAAAGCGGAATTTTGGCTCAATTGGTTCTTTGATAGAAATTTCTTTGTTCAGGTAGACATCAATGGCATTTTTCTGTAAAAGTTTTGCCGTTGAACTGCTTATCTGTGCCATCCCGTCTTTCAGGTTTGGCGGGCGGGTTGTAACAGAATGGCAGTCAGAACACATCAGATGAACTAAGTTCCAATCCAGCAGTTTGTGCAGCCATTTGGCCGTATGTCCACTGCGCACCAACCCCGAAGCATTGATCTGCGCCAATGCGCCGGAGCTGACCCAGCGGTACAGCAGGGTAGGATCCTCGGTAACATAGGGATAGCGCTCCACATGGGCCAAAATGGGAGTATACCCACGGTTTTGCACCGCAAACAGGGTATCCTCAATTCCACCGGGATGGATGCTGGTCGGAAATTCAATCAAGATATACCGCGACCCTGCAAATGCCAATTTGGAAAGATCCAGGCTGGCCAAAGCTGTGGTAAAATAGACCTCTGCACCCAGTTTAACGGCAAGAGGAAGTTTGCGTTCTGCCAGCTGCGCCACAACGCTGCGATAAGCCATTTTGCGCTGCTGAACAAAAGCATCCAGCGTAATGCGCTCATAATGGAAATGCGGTGTGAACACAATGCCAACAACCCCGTCTTCCATTTCTTTCTGGATCAAGGACATGGAAACATCCAGGTTTTTGGCACCGTCATCAATGCCAGGCAAAATATGACAATGGAGATCAACCAGTTGCGAACTCATTATGCCTTACTCCGGCTCTTCTTTCCAGCTGCGTCGTCATTGCTGTACCCGTAAGAATAAGAATAGTAGTAGCCATCTTTCTTACCGGCTTTTTTAACATTGTATCCGTTCATTACTACGCCAAGGATGCGGGCATTCACAGCTTCCAGGTTTTTCTTGCTCAGCTGGGCACCTTCAATGGTGGTAACACCCGGGCGTACAACCAGCAATGCCCCATCCGCATACTTGCACAATACTGCAGCATCGGTAACAACAGAAACCGGCGGCGTATCCACAATAATGTAGTCATACACCTGCTTCAGTGCAGCAAAGGTGCTTTCCATTGCCTTGGTTGCCAACAGTTCCGATGGGTTCGGGGGGATGGTGCCAACAGGTAGCACCACAATGCCCAGGTCTTTGAAGTTGACCAGTGCATTTGCCAGTTGGGTACGGTCCTTGCCCGTAATGGTGTTGGTAATGCCGATATGATCACGCGGAATATGCAGGTAGCGGGAGATGGTAGACTTACGCATATCGCAGTCAACCAGCACCACACGCTTGCCACTGTCTGCCAGGGTAATCGCAAGGTTTACTGCGACGTTGCTCTTCCCTTCGCCGGGGACAGAGGAGGTAATCAGGATAGTCTTGCAATCGCTGGTTGCGGCAAGGAACTCCAGGTTGGTTCGCAGAGACTTGTAAGCTTCTGTAAACTGGAACGGTGCATCTGAGCCAACCATAAACAGCTTATGATGTTCACGCTTTTTACTCATTCCTTTTTACCTCCCTGATCATACTGCGGGATCACGCCCAGAACAGTCATATCCAGATACTTGGTAACATCTTCCTCCGTGTTGATCTTATTGTCCAGCAAAACCTGCAGCACAATAATACCAATCACCAGAACAAAACCAACCGCTGCGGCCAACATCGTGTTCTTCTTAATGTTGGGGGAAACCGGCTCCGTTGCCAAAGAAGCATTGGAGATTACTTTGACGGAACCCGCTTCAACAGCCTCTTTGATCACATCCGGAGCCACTGTAATGATCTGTTCACACACCTGCCGTGCCCATTCCGGGCTGTCGCTCTGCACAGTGATTTTCATAACCTGGGTATCGTCCACAGCTGCTACGGTAACGCGCTTGTTCAGCTGAGCATAAGTCAGGTTCAGGCCCAGGTTATCAATAACCTGCTGCAGAACCGTATCACTCTTGATAATAATGCTGTAAGTAGAAACCAGCTTGGTTGCAGAATTGATCTGGTCACTAGTAACATTGGCGTTGACATCCTGCCGGGTATTGACAATCATCAGGGCAGAAGAATCATACTTTGGGGTCATCAAAAACTTAGACGCCGTAAAGCCAACCAGCGCAGCAGCCAAAGTTACAAAAATCAGTTCAAGAAGATGCTGGCGAACCGCACTTAAAATTTCTGTTAGGTCAATTACTTCATTTTCTTCATTATCCACAAAAGGCACCTCTCTAATCTCTTAATTCCTGTTTTCCAGTCAAAGATGGTTGGCCAGGTCTGCCGCTTCGGTCGGCTTTTTGACGCAAAGCACCACTCTTACAATTGGGGCCCGCAGCTGCCCCACATGCAAAATCTTAGCACACATGTTTATGTAAAGTAGTTGTGCTTTACGGCGATTTGGCCACAGATAGCTAATATGATTTTAGCACAAATTCAGGTGTGTTTCAACCGTACATCGAAATGTCTTGATTTTTGGCAAAATACACAATTTTGTTTGCATCCCTTCCGCAAGTGATAACAATTTCTCAAAACATTTTTTACCATTGATGTATAAATTGCTCTTATTTTTCCCATTGTTTGCTCCTGTGCAAACATATGTTAACGCTTTTGCTGCAAAGTCTGCTCTGTCCGCATTCCCGTTTCCCGGTAAAATTCATCCAATTCTCCCTGCTTTTTTGATCACACGCACTTCCTCGGGCACTGCGCAAAAACCTGGCGATTTTTTCAGTTTGCCTGCGGGTACGGCTGTCCGCTTTTCTTCCAGCGGGCGTACCTGCCTGCCCAGTATATGCTGTACGCAGTCAAGCTGCAAGGCATTTACACCGCGTATTCCTACCTCAGCGTCCGCGCCACTGTGGACTTGCCGCTGCCAGAAAATTCGATCCATGCAATTTTATTCCAGCTTCGCCTCCTTGCCCAGCGCCTTCTTTTTGCACTCACTTCAAAACCGCAAAAGGACATTTATTATATCAGCTACAAGGGGAAGTTGTCAAAAAAATTGCCAAAGAGATACAAATAGGCTATAATATAAAATAAAAAATTGTGTATTGAACGGTTTTACCCCATTTGCACCCGGAAGGAGGTGGCAAGTACGGATACTTTACAGACAAATAGTACAACACAAACTGCTGAGATGCTCAAATTAGAGGGCGTTGTTGAGCATGTGATATACGAAAACCCGGATACCGGTTATGCCGTGTTTGAAGTGGATGCCGGTGGCACCGATATTGTGGTCGCAGGCAACGTGGGCAGCGTGGATAACGGTATGTCCATTACGGCGTATGGCTATATGGTCAACCACCCCAGCTATGGCGAACAGTTCCGTGCCGAAACCTGTGAGGCCAGCCTGCCGCAGGATACCGCGGCTTTGCTGAGCTACCTTTCCAGTGGGGTATTGCCCTATATCGGGCCTTCCACAGCAAAAAAGATTGTGGCAAAATTTGGGGCGCATACATTGAACGTCATCTCCGAAACGCCGGACAAACTCTGTGAGCTAAAAGGTATCACCCCGCAAAAGGCCGCCGCCATCTCCAACGAGTTCCGACGTATGTACGGTGTGCGGGAAGTGGTTGCCTGGATGGCCAAGTTTGGGCTTTCCGCCCAGATGGCTGTTACAGCCTACCGCGCGTTTGGCCCCGCCACGGTAGAAGCACTGAAAAAGAACCCCTACATGCTGTGCGGGGAGCCGCTGAACCTGAAATTCAGCCAGGTCGATGGTATCGCCGCCCAGCTGCAGGTAGGACAGGGCAGCGACCTGCGCATTGCCGCCGGGCTTTTGTACGCTTTGCGCCACAACGCCAACAACGGCCACACCTGCCTGCCCGCAGATAAGCTGATCGAAAGCACTGCGCGCTTTATTCGGGTGGAGCCGGATGCCGTAAAGGCCGGGCTGCAAAGCCTGTTGGAGCATGACGAAATGCACGCCTGCACCTTTGACGGAACGAAATATATTTACCTGCCAGATCTGCTCAGCGCAGAGCAGGATATTGCTGCGCGGCTGGGGGAGCTTGCCACATTCCCGACAGAAAGCCCCAAAACGCTGGAAAGCGATATCCGCGTTTTGGAATTGACCCAAGGTTTTGAATATGCCCCTTTGCAGCGGGAAGCAATCCGCTTAGCACTCTCTTCCCGCGTAATGGTTTTGACCGGCGGTCCCGGTACCGGCAAAACCACAACGGTCAAAGCGATTCTGAATTTGTATGAAGGTATTTATGACCGGGTTGCCCTGTGTGCCCCTACCGGCCGCGCCGCCAAGCGGCTGACCGAGCTGACCGGCCACAGCGCTTCCACCATCCACCGATTGCTGGAAGTGGACTATTCTACCGGCAGCGTGCGTTTTATTCATAATGAAAAGAATCTTCTCCCGTTTGACGTTATCATTCTGGATGAGATGAGTATGGTAGATGCCAAGCTGTTCCAGGCGTTGTTGGCCGCCGCGCGTTACCACTGCCGCATTATTATGGTAGGTGATGCCGACCAGCTGCCCAGTGTTGGCCCCGGCAGTGTGCTGGGGGAGATCTTGCAGGCAGACGTTCTGCCCACCGTACGGCTGAATGAGATCTTCCGCCAGGCGCAGAAAAGCATGATTGTACAGAACGCCCACCGCATTGTGGAAGGGCAGATGCCCATAAAAGGCGGGCGGGATGATGACTTTTTCATGATCGAATCTACCGGTCTTGCCTGCCAGAGGCTGATCTGCGACCTGGTCAGTACCCGGCTGCCCAAAAGCTATGGCTATGACCCCGTGCGGGACATCCAGGTGCTTTGCCCCACCAAGGTTGGCCCCACCGGGAGCGTAGAACTGAACCGCCGTCTGCAGGCCATTTTGAACCCGCCTGCATCGGATAAGCCGCAGATCATTTGGGAGCAAAGCGGCCGTGTGCTGCGCTGTGGCGACAAGGTAATGCAGATCAAAAACGATTATGACATTCCCTATGAGCGGGACGGTGCCGAAGCCGGTGTGGGTGCCTATAACGGGGATATGGGTATTATTACTGCCGTTGACCCCGAAAGCCGTGCTGTGACGGTACAGATGGATGACCGAAAGTATATTTACGGTGCTGACCAGCTTGCCGAGCTGGAACCCGCTTACGCTGTAACAGTGCACAAAAGCCAGGGTTCTGAATTTCCGGCCGTCATTATGCCTGTGGCAGATGTACCCGCGCGCCTTTGTTACCGCAACTTGTTGTACACCGGGGTTACCCGCGCACGCCGCCTGTGCATTCTGGCGGGAACCCGGCGCACCGAGCAGGCCATGGTGGATAATGTGCGCCAGAACATGCGTTACAGCGGGCTGCGCTACCTGCTGCGCGAGGCAGTCACTCCGGCTGAAAAACGCAGATGAAACAGAGAAAACGCATATCTCTGGATTGGCTGGACCGTGGGCGAACGGCTCTGGAACCGCTGCTGGCCCTTGCCTATCCGCGGCACTGCCCGCTGTGCGGCACGGTACTTGAGCAAAGCGCCTGGAAAGCCGCCGTGTGCCGTTCCTGTATACCGGAAGCCGAGCGTCTGCGGCATCTTCCACCGCGTCTGCCTGTAACGGAGCACGCCTTTTACGCTGTCAACACCTGCGCAGCTGCCTTTTACTATGCAGACAGTGTGCGCCATGCTATCCTGCTTTGCAAGGAGAACGGCAACCCCTGGTATGCGCGAGAACTGGCGGATTTGATGGCTGTGCTGATTTTTGGCGCACAGCCCGCCCGTGCCCCAGGGTACCGCCCGGTATACGAGAATCTATCCGGCATTTCGCTGTACAGCGCCATTGTTCCGGTGCCGCCGCGCGTAAAGAAGAACCGCGCGGAAAATATGCCCCTTTTGCTAGCGCAGCGCCTTGGGCGCATCCTGCACATTCCGGTCATCCAGCCGCTGTGCCTGACCCGGCAGGTTTTACCGCAAAAATCGCTGGACCAGCAAAAGCGCTTTGCCAATGTCAAGGATGCTTACGCCTGCCGTACTGGGGTTGACCTTTCCGGAATGCGGCTGCTGTTGCTGGATGATGTGATCACCACTGGTGCCACCATCTCTGCCTGCGCCAAAGCGCTATTGGAGGGTGGCGCTGTGAGTGTGGACGGCGTGTGTGTTGCAGCGACGGAACTGATGCCCAAAAGCCACGGTGCCGCCGGAACACCAAAAGAAAGCAAATAACTTTTATCGCCGGATGGTTGATGGCAATTCACAATAGATAACAAAATGCTGCTTCTGGCAGCAAGGAGTACCAGATAAACATGAAGCAATATGATATCGGCCTTGATCTTGGCACAACTTCCATTATCATTGCCACACAGGAACAGGGAGTTGTGTTCCATCAGCCCAGCATTGGTGCTGTTGATACCCGCAGCAGCACCATTCTGGCAGTGGGGGACAAAGCCCTGCGCATGGTGGGGCGTGTGCCTTCTTATATTGATATCATCCGCCCTTTGCGGGACGGTATTATTCAGGACCACCGCATGACAAACGAACTAATCGTGCGGTTTATCAATGAGGTATGCCGTTCGCGCATCATCAAGCCGCGCGTATCGGTCTGCGTTCCGGCAGCCATTACCGGCATTGAAGCTGACGCCGTGGTAGAAGCCGTCATGGCAGCCGGGGCACGGCAGGTTTTCCTTGTGGATGAGCCTGTCGCCGCCGCCCTTGGCGCAGGGCTGGATATCCGCAAACCCATGGGCTGCATGGTGATTGATATCGGCGGCGGCTCCACGGATATCGCCGTGATCAGCATGGGTGGGCGGGTGCGCGCCGCCAGCCTGCCGGTCGCCGGCAACGCTTTTGACCAGTGCATTGCCCAGTATGTTCAGGAAAAATTCAACATTGCCATCGGCCCTCTAACCGCCGAAGCGCTGAAAAAGCAGGTTGCCTGCTGCACCAAAAGCGAGTTTGAGGGCGTAATGGAGATCCGTGGTCATTCCTGGGAGACCAACCTGCCCGCCCGCCGCCTTGTCTATACGCGGGACCTGTATCTGCCCGTGCAGGAACTGGCCGCCCGCATTGCCGCCACTGCCCGCAATGTATTGGAAAGCACCCCGCCGGAACTGGCCGCTGATGTTGCCAAGAACGGCATTCTGCTGACTGGCGGCGGCTCCATGCTGCGTGGCCTGGCTGGTTATATTGCCGGGGAGCTGCATGTGGATGTTGCCATCGCACCAGACCCCATCAACTGTGTGGCACGCGGAACCGCAGCCAGCTTAACGCTGGGCCAATACCTGACAGCCGGTTTCCGCGATGCCACCCCCAGAGCGTGGCATAACCGACTGCAATCCCCAGAAGGTTTTTCCAATTAAAGCGCAGCTTTTGTGCAGGTTGTAAAAAGTATGATTTTCTGCGGATACCTCCGCCAGCCTACTTTTCTATCCGGCAAAAGTGTGCTATACTATACAGCGTTTGCCAAAATTCCCAGCCCTGCATGGTTCCGGGCTGGTTCTGCCATATAATATAAGGACAGGTTCATTATGCCCGATACCATTACCACTGAATTTCTGGCCCTGCGGGACCGCTATATCGCTTCCTGCTTTACTAAGCTGAACCCGGTGCAGCAGCAGGCTGTGTTTACCACCGAAGGCCCGCTGCTGATCCTGGCAGGTGCCGGCTCCGGCAAAACCACCGTTCTGGTCAACCGCATTGCCAATATCATCCGTTTTGGCCGCGCCTATGGCTCCAAAGAGGTCAGCCGCCCGGTTGCGCAGAGTGATCTGGAGCAGCTGCGCACCGCCATCATGTGCGGCCAGCCGGTTCCGCAGTCCCTGATGCCGCTGATGAGCGTTGCCCCGGCCCGCCCGTGGAATGTGCTGGCCATTACCTTTACCAATAAAGCCGCCGGAGAGCTGAAAGAACGCCTGAAAGCCATGCTGGGCGATACCATGGGCGGGGATGTATTTGCCTCCACTTTCCACTCTGCCTGTGTACGGATCCTGCGCCGCGATGCCGAACGCATTGGCTTTCCCAAAAGCTTTACGATTTACGATTCCGACGACCAGCAGCGTGTCATCAAGCAGATCTACAAAGAACTGATGATTGATGACAAGTTCCTGCCGGTCAAATCAGCCATCTCCCAGATCAGCGGTTACAAAGATAAACTTCTTTCCGCCAAAGATGTCGCCGCCGAAGCGCCGCGCGATACCAAGGCTGCTTTGATTTCCAAAATCTATACCGCCTATTCCAACCGGCTGCGCACGGCTGGTGCCATGGACTTTGACGATCTGATTTTCCATACCGTGCAGATGCTGAAAACCGATGCCGAAGCGCGGGAATACTACCAGCAGAAGTTCCGCTATGTCGTGGTGGACGAATACCAGGATACCAGCGTGGCCCAGTTCCACCTGGTGCGCCTGCTGGCCGGTGGTTCCAACAATGTATGCGTTGTTGGCGATGACGATCAGAGCATTTATAAGTTCCGCGGTGCTACCATTGAAAATATCCTGAACTTTGAAAAAGTTTTTGCCGGGGCCAAAACCATCCGCCTGGAGCAGAACTACCGTTCCACCTCCAACATTCTGAATGCGGCCAATAGCGTCATCAAGAACAACAACGGCCGCAAGGGCAAGACCCTGTGGACCCAGAACGGCGATGGTGACAAAGTTCACCATTATACGGCTGCTTCGGAACAGGATGAGGCCAGCCATGTGGCCGAGGTTATTGGCCAGAACCTGAAAAATGGTGCTTCCTTAAAAGACCATGCCGTTTTGTACCGCATGAATGCGCAGTCCAACCCCATCGAAACTTATTTTGCCCGTGCCGGTATCCCGTACCGCATTGTGGGTGGCCAACGCTTCTTTGACCGCAAGGAAGTCAAGGATATCAACTCTTACATGGCCGTTGTGGTCAACCCGCGGGACGACGTGCGCCTGCGCCGCATCATCAATGAACCTGCACGAAAGATTGGTGCCACCACCATTGATAAGATCGGGGAACTGGCCGCCGCCAACGGCGTGCCGATGATGGAGATCATCCGGGAGGCTTCTTCTTATCCCGCACTGGGCCGTGCCGCCAGCGCGCTGAACGCGTTTTACTCCATGTACCGTGAACTGTGTGATCTTTCCGTCACCCTTCCGCTGGATGAATTTGCCGGTGAAGTGATCCGCAAGACCGGATACGAAGCCATGCTGAAAGCGCAGAAAGAAGAGGGCGAGACCCGGCTGGAAAACTTGGGCCAGTTGATTTCTTCCGTAAAGACTTATGCGGAGCAGAACGGGGAAGACGCAACCCTTTCCGGTTTCTTGGAAGAAGTTGCCCTGATTGCAGACCTTGATTCCTATGATGAAGATGCTGATTCCGTTACCCTGATGACGATGCACAGCGCCAAGGGCCTTGAATTCCCGTATGTGTTTATCATTGGTATGGAGGATGGCGTTTTCCCCGGTGACCTTGCTCGCTACAGCGAGGAAGAAATGGAAGAGGAGCGCCGCCTGTGCTATGTCGGTATTACCCGCGCCAAGAAAGAGCTGTATCTTTCTTCCTCCCGCAGCCGTATGATTTTCGGCCAGACGCGCCGCAACCCGCCTTCCTGTTTTTTGGATGAGATTGACCCTAATGTGATGGACGAAACCGAAAGCCCAGAGCTTGCTTACAGCGGCGGTTTTGGCGCCGGGTACGGCAGCTACAGCACCAATGTTCCCGGCGGGCGCAGCGGATACTCCGGGGCTTCCCGCGGGTATCTGAACAGTGAATACAACCGCGGCAGCTTTGGCAGCAAGTATGCCGGCGGCTTCCAAAGTGGGTTTGCTTCCGGCGGGCACGAAAGCCCGAACTACCCCGGCGGCCGCCACACGGTCCAAAGCAGTAGCTTTGGCGCCGGGTATGGCAGTAGCCGCGTCAACCATCATTCCGGTGCTCCGGTTGCTCCGGCGGGCGGTGGCGTTACCACTGCGCCCGCCGCACCCGCACGCAAAAAAGCCGCCAACTTTGCAGCCGGGGACCTTGTGGACCACAAGGTGTTGGGCCGCGGCAAGGTGCTGAAAGTAACGCCGGTTGCGGGGGACTGTATTGTAGAAATCCAGTTTGACCGCGTTGGCATCAAAAAAACAATGGCCAATTACGCCCCGCTGACCAAGCTGACCAGCGAAGAATAAACCACTGATAAAAAGGAAAAGAGGGAACGGGTCCATGCTTGTAACATTGATCGCACACACCAATGACCCCGAAAAGACCATTGCCGCAGCCGCCAAGCTGTGCTATTCTGATGCACATATCGAAACCCTGCTGGATGGCCTAACACCGGAAAAGACCGCAGCCTTTTTGCAAAAGCTGAATGACTTCGGCCACGCCAGCCCCATTGAACATGCCAGCTTTACCTTTGGCATTGAGGGCGTTTCCCGCACCTTTCTGGCACAGGTCACCCGCCACCGCATTGCAAGTTTCAGTGTGCAGAGCCAGCGCTATGTGCGGCTGGAAGATTTCCGTTATGTGATTCCCCCGGAAATTGAGGCTGACCCTGCGGCCAAAGCGGCTTTTATTGATGCGATGAACGCCGATGCCAAACACTACCTGGAGCTGGTCAAAGCACTGGAAGAAAAGCATACCCACACCTTGATGGAGCAGGGCATGTCGGAAAAGACCGCCCGCGCCAAAGCCAGCAAAATGGCAAACGAGGACGCCCGCTTTGTGTTGCCCAACGCCTGCGAGACAAAAATGGTAATGACCATGAACTGCCGCAGCCTGAACAACTTTTTCAACCTGCGCTGCTGCAACCGTGCCCAGTGGGAGATCCGCGCCGTTGCCGATGAAATGCTGCGCCTTGTATACCCGCTTGCGCCGCATGTTTTTGCCGCAGCTGGTCCCCGCTGCCTGGCGGGTCCCTGCCCGGAGGGCGGTATGTGCTGCGGCAAGCAGAACGCCGTGCGTGATAAATATGCAACACTGAAACAGGAGGCTGAAAACCATGGGTAAACTGATTATTTTTGAAGGCCTGGATGGTTCCGGCAAGGGCACACAGGCAGAACTTGCCTGCCAGAATTTGCATAGCAAAGGGTATGACCCGCTGAAAATCAGCTTCCCAGATTATGACAGTCCGTCCTCCGCACTGGTCAAGATGTATCTTTCCGGCGAGTTCGGCCAGCGCCCGGATGACGTGAACGCTTATGCAGCTTCAACGTTTTATGCTGTTGACCGCTTTGCCAGCTACAAAACCAGGTGGGGCAATGTCTACCGCCAGAATGGGCTAATCATCTCTGACCGTTACACCACCTCCAACGCTGTTCACCAATGTTCCAAACTGCCGCCGATGCACTGGGATGGTTTTCTGGAGTGGCTGTTTGAGTTCGAGTACAAAAAGCTCGGCCTGCCTGCGCCGGATGCGGTTGTATACCTTGCGGTTGATCCCGATGTCAGCCAGCACCTGATTGCGCAGCGCTACCACGGCGATGAAAGCAAAAAAGATATTCAGGAACGCGATACCGAATACCTGGCTCGTTCCCGCGCCGCCGCTGAATACTGCGCACGCAAGCTGGGCTGGCACCGCATTGAGTGTACCACAACGGTAGACGGCCAGAAAACCATCCGCACGCCGGAGAATATTCAGTCCGAAGTGATGGCATACCTGGAGCGGATTTTGAGCTAAAACCGTTGGCAGCAAAAGCCACACGTTGAATACGGCAAGGAGGGGATAGAACATGCTTTGCAAAGCAACGGAAGCTGATTTGGAGCAAATGGTTGCGTTCCGCCGCAAAACGTATGGCGGAACCCGCCAGGATGCTTTGGACTGGCTTTGTGGAATTGTGGGGTTGGATAATATCCTGATCCTTGCCCGGGACCCGGCCCCCGGTGCAAAGCCCATCCCGGCCGCCATGATTGGTGCGGTTCCAGTGGAATGCGGGCACCACCACGGCGTATGGCTCTGCTGCATGGCAACGGACCCGTCCCTGCAGGGGCGCGGGCTGATGCCCAAACTGCTGGCAACCTGCCTGCGCGCCTTTTCCGCCAAAGGGTGTGATTTCGCTGTGGCGGCACCGCAAAGCACGCGGGCCGCAAAAGCGTTTTCCCAGCTGAATTTTCAGGGGCGCTTCCCGCTGCGCATCATCCGCAAGCCCATTGAACACAATTTGTGGGCACGAGCAGAGTTTGATAACCTGACAGTCCGCAAATTGATCGACACCCGCATGCGCTACCAGCCCGCCTGCATCGCCCTGCCGGAAAGCAGCATGAACACCATGATCACCCGGCTCTACCGCCGCGGTATGACCATTGTTTCCAACCAGCGCGGTTACGGCCTCTATTGCCAGGAAAAGGACGAGCTGCTTTTTATGGAGCTGCAGGCCGATAACGACCATTCGGCTGATATTCTGCTGCAGGCCGCGCGGGAACATACCGGTCTGACCAAAGCACGGCTGCTGCTGGCGGAAAATCAGTTTTTGTACCTGGGCGAGGGTAAGCGCTGTGGTTACGGCATGATTTGTTACCTTGGGCAGCCGTTCCCCGTTACGGACGTTTATTTCCGCCTGTTGCTGTAAGACCGTGCATACGTGAAACAGGGCAGTTCTGCTGCCTGGTAAAGGAGATTTGGAATGAAAATCAATCGTGGTGATTCCCAGGACAAGGGCTCGCAGCCGCGCCAGGCTTATCATGCTGCGCCAGCCCCCGCACCAAAGCGCCCGGTACAGCCTGATCCTGACCCGCAGGACCTGTACGAAGACGCCGAAGGTCCAGACGAGTACGCAGAGGATGACGATGATGAACCCGTCCGCCGCCGTTTTCCCATTGGGCTTGTGGTTCTTGTTGTCATTTTGGCTATCGTCGGCATCGGCGGCTGGAAAGTGTTCCAGTTCTACGGCGAAGTTGCCGGCAACGGCGAACTCGGCCCGGAGCAGACCGTTACCATTGAACAGGGTTCCACTGTTGCAGACATCACAAACGTTTTGAAAGAGGATGGCGTCATCCAGTATGACTGGCTGTTCAAGCTGTATGCCAAATACAGCGGCCGCGCTTCCGGTTTGCAGTATGGCGATTTTACCCTGCGCTCCGGCATGGATTATAACACGATCCTGAAAACCCTCAGCGTGCAGCAGGTCAAGCGCAAGACCATTACCATCACATTCCCCGAAGGCTACACAGCCGTTGCTATTGCCCAGAAGATGGAAGAAAATGGCTTGTGCTCGGTGGATGATTTCCTTGCCTGCGCCAACGGCGAGGATGGTTCCGATTTCAGTCAGTATGATTTCTGGAATGCCATCCCGGATACCGAAGGCCGCCTGATGAAGTGCGAGGGCTACCTGTTCCCGGACACTTACGAGTTCTTCACCGATGACTCGGTCTATAATTACGTCAACACCTTCTATAAGGAATTCGATGCTAAAACTTCCGACCTGTGGGATACCATCAACGAAAAGGGCACCACAATGAATGATCGCTGATTTCATATTGAATTTTTCCATCTATCGGGTTCATAAGACCATTGTCAAAGTTTGCATCACGAAATCCATAAAAGAATTCTTTCAATTTTTGGCTATTAAACTTTATACAGCAGCCATCTTTTGCATACATACGCCACATTGCAAGGTCATCATATCGCCGAGACAATGACAAAATATAATAGTGAATATCGCATAAATATCGCTGCATATACGGCGACCCATCACTTATGCTCTTTATGCGTTCAATTTTCCCATGCTCAACATTATCAATCGCTGTCAGAACTTTTTTGCCAAACTCTTCTTCATCTTTAGGTGCAAGATAATCTTTCAACCAGTTCAGCGCATAAGACAGTTCCTGTGTGTCATTCAGGAAACGATAATCCGTCAGGCGAATGGTTTCATTTTGCAGGATGGAAAAAAGCGAACCGATGGATGTATAGTGGTAGAGATCGATTTTGGGATATTGAATTTTCGCCGTCATTACAGCACCTTCCTTACAGTTTCCGGGCTATACGTTTCAAAAATCTGGTCAAAGTTTGTTGCAACGCTGTCGTTTGCCATGGAGCTGTCACGGAACACGGCATAGTAGGGCTTCATCTGAGCAATGGCCTTGACGGTCTCCTCCGTCACATCATGGTCGAAGCAGGCCAGCAAGAAGCCGTCTGCCACGTTGAACACCTTTTTGCCTGCGATCTCTTTTACCTCAATGGGGCTGGACAGCAGCACACCCAGATCCAGTATCACCTGGAACAGCAAATCTTCCGGGGTTCGGTCAGATTTCACGTTATCCACCAGCGAGAACATATCCTGCTGCTGGGTCTCCTCCGGCGTGTAGTAGACGTTTTCCATATTGCTGCTATCCAGACGCAGGCAGCGGAAACCAATATCCAAATCAGCCGGAGCCGTCAATCCGGCATCCTCCTTGATTTTCCGGCCAGCCCGGCGGATACGCTCCTTGCCGATTTCGCAGATGTTCTTGTAGCCTGCCTTGTAGGCTTCGCTCTTTTCGTCCGTCTTTTCCGGCAACTGCACCATGATAAATTTACGGTGTCCACCATCTTCGGCGTTCAACTGCATTACAGCATGGGCAGTAGTAGAAGAACCAGAGAAAAAATCAAGGACATAATCATTTCCAGAGGTCAACATAGTTAACATCTGCTTCAACAATCTAACAGGCTTTTTCCCATTAGGAAATGGAACATCACCCTCTTTTGTAAGATTTTTTGTCTCACCAACAAAATCCCATAGTGTACCTTGCAAGTCCTTTTTATATAGAATACCGTTGATTTCCTCAGCGACATCTTTCAGCCAAGCAAAAAGACGGAAGTTTTCTCCTTTGTAAAACTGCTCATAAGTGTTTCCTTTATTTCTGCCAGTTTTCGGAACATATTCTATTGAATACAAATCGCTTTCCATGCCGATTTGTCTTACTTTTTCCATAACTCTCGGACGAATTGAACTCTGCGGCATTGCTGTTTGATAAATGCAATATGCGTATCTATCATATACTTCCTTTTCTGTTAAGTTTTCTTCTTTCAT
>ERZ772886.892-NODE-892-length-28515-cov-4.221188_pt1 | contig 28515 bp, 19 predicted proteins | sample MGYA00512128_ERZ772886 | MGnify/ENA primary metagenome ERZ772886 (study PRJEB29015, sample SAMEA2737698) | human gut metagenome | biome: human gut; feature: human-associated habitat; material: faeces | place: China | collected 2012 ... | reverse complement strand
GTCTACCCGGTGATTTATGACCTGCCGGTGGACGTCGCCAGCGATGCAGGGCTCATTCAGTCGGTTTCCGCCGGGAAAATGCTGCTGCTGAAGAATATTCGGCTTTCCGGCGCGAATGTGACAGGTAAAACGGCTACTTCCAGCGCGGTAGGCGCGCTGGTGGGGTGCGTGAACGGAGCGTTGACGCTGGAGAACTGTCAGGTCTACCTCAGCCGCAGCCACGGCCATGTGGGGCCCGACGCGAACCGGAACAAGCAGTGGCTGCAGGGCGGCGATACCGGCGGATTGGTCGGCAGAATTGAAGCGGGCGGCAGCGCGGAGATTCAAAACAGCTTTGCCGCTACCACTGCCGCAGGCGTGATGTCCGTAGGCGGTCTTGTGGGCCGGGTAGACGGTGAGCTGTCTGTGACCCACAGCTACGCGGACTGCTACCTGACGCTGGAAAAGGGCTCGCAAGGTATTGCAGGCGGCCTTGTGGGCGTGGGCATCGACACGGCCACGCTCAAGGTTGAGGACGCCTATGCCGCCGGTTTCCTGACAGCGGATCAGACCGCCGGCATTGCGGGAATGCGCGCCAGCTTGACCAATGTGTATACCGCCTGCGCGCTCATGACGGAGAGGGCGGAGGGCGGCTACGATACGGACGGTAAGCTGACATATTCCACCGTGACCGGCGGCAGCGCAGCAGGTCAGGTATACTATCTCTGCAACGGTGAGGAAAATGTTGTCTTGGGCGAGAGCCGGACATGGACCAGCGCGGACCGCACAGAGGCTGCGGCGGAACTGGGCGATGCCTTTACCGATGAAACCAGCGGACTGAACACCGTCCGCTACGAGTTGAAGGTCAGCGGCCTTAGCAGCTACACGTTCCCCCGGCTGAAAAATCTGCCGCATTACGGCGATTGGAAGGCAGAGTTTGAATCCGGCGCACTGGTTTATTACGAGTGCTACGAAGACAAAACCTACGGCTTCTACGGCGCGAACCTTTCCACGCTCAAAACGAGTAAGTTTGTCGTCGGCGACGGCTATGCGCTGGCGTATATCGAAAAGAAAGATGCGACCGATAACGTTACCGTGACGTATGCAAACGACCAACCGGCACGGGTATTGTTTGATAGCGCAATTGAAACGACTGACGACACGACAAATACGAAGTATTATCTCTATCCGCTCTCAAAAGAGGTCGTCAACACCGATTATATCGACACCGCAGAGCCGGATACGTTCTACCAGAAGATCACGATAGAAGACACCGCAAACAGCACGGAGACGGAATATTACTACAATCCGCATTTCGCAAAAACGGTGACGGTCAACGAGAATAAGCCGCAGGCGCCGGAAACGGTCTGCATCCGCTCCGCCCGCCAGCTGTATGCGTTGAGCCTTTACTACACGCAGTATGCGGATGCCGTAAAGGACAGTGTGTTCCGTCAGGAACTCAACATTGATTACAGCAGGTATAAGTGGACAAAATATGACGTTGTTGATGCTGCTGTCAGCACGCAGGCGCCGATCGGCACAGGGGATAAGCCGTTTACGGCTGTGTATAACGGCGGCTGCAATACGATAGAGGGAATTTCCTTTAAAGCAAATTTCCTTTACATCGGCATGTTCGGTTATACGTCGTCCGCTGCCGCGGTGCGCAATGTGTTCCTTGTCGGCAACGGCAGTAACACGGTGGCCTATGTCAATGCGCAGGGCGGTAATTCGGCTTCCGGCAGTGCGTCGCGCGTCAGCATGGGCGTGCTCGTCGGTTATAACCGCGGCACGGTTTCAAACTGCTCGGTTTCCGGCTATACCATGGAATATTACGGTTACAGCGCCAGCACGGCTTCGCTCGGCGGCTTTGTCGGCAGCAACTACGGCACTATCCGCAACAGCGCTTCGGACTGCCCGTCCATTCGCTTTGCAAATACGAATTCTAACACCTATGCGGGCGGCTTTGCGGGCGTGAACCACGCCTCTATTTCGGATTCCTACGCGCTTGGCAGCATTCAGGTGCGCGGCGCGCGAAACAGCACCGTGTGGGTCGCGGGCTTTGCGGCGAACAACGCCAGCGGCGTGATTCGCCGCAGCTACAGCGCTACGGCGCTGACAGCTTCCGGCGATGCGGAGTCCTACGGCTTTGCGCATACCGGCGGTTCGGCATACCAGTGCTATTATCTGGACGGCGGCACGTATTCGTACAGAGGCACGCTTTATGCTTACAACACCTCCAGGAACGAATTCGAAGATAACGCGGCGGGTGAGCCTCTTACGGGCAGCGAGCTGCAAAACAAAACAATCAACAATTTCAAAACGGCAGATTACACCTATAATTTCAAAGAAACGACCGGCGATCATTATATCTACCCGGCAGTCGTGCGCAATGCAGCAGGGAAGACCGTGCATTACGGCGATTGGCCCGTGCAGAAGGATATCGGTACGCTCGGTGTATTCTACTGGGAATATGAAGACAGCGGCAGCAACAGCGGCTACCACTTCAGCTACGTGGGCACAAGCCAGGGCAATGAAATTTCCAGCGCAAACAACGACATCTTAAAGGGCGATTCTCTCTGTGAAGAGCACGACGACGGCGGCGTTGTAACGCATTACGGCTACGGCTATTTCTATGCGAACAGCAATAATTTGAAGACTTCATTAAGTGCTGTATACTTCAATGAAAACTTCATGAGCCTTGCAAAAAATGCAGAAGCCGGCGAAGCACTCGGTAAGCAGATGCCCGGCTATACGTTTGTCGCATATGAAACCGGCGAAGACAAAATGTATTTGACCGGCAGCAAGGCAAACGGCATATGGCAGCTGGAGTACGGCAACGATGCTACCGTATACACCTACACCGTCAACCCGTTCTTTGCAAACTCTATGAGCCTCGATAGCTCCGAAGTACAGAGCAAAAAGACAGAAACAGGTGATGTCAAACCCGGCGCCAACGGCAACGCTTATGAAATTCGCTCTGTCTCGCAGCTGCAGTTTATCAACTGGAATTCCGGAAAGAGCAATACAAACACCTCCATTGTGTCTCAGAACAAAGGGGATTGGGATGCGTTTGATACGTTTAAGGATAAATACACGTATCAGGTTTACGGCGATTCTAACACGGTATCGGGAAGTGGCAAAGAGCTGTATTGGAATCAAACACACGATTTGAATGCTTCTTCGGAATACCGTACACTTGGTAAGACCAATAATTTCACGCCCATTGGAAGCATGTATGATAATGCAGGCAGTACAGCAATCGCTGATCCGACAATGTCATATTTTGCTTCTCATTATGACGGACAGGCATATACGATCAAAAATGTTGAAATTCACAGCAATGCGGAATGTGTTGGTATTTTTGGCATTACGGTCGGTGCAACGGTTAAAAATGTGGTCGTATACTCGGATGAAGGCAATGTAATCGAAGCTACAAAGGATGGTGAGAGCTGGTACTGCGTTGGCGGTCTTGTCGGCTTTGCGGCCGGCAGAGACAATCCTGCAAGTGTATTTACAAACTGCACGGTTTCCGGCTATACCATTCAGGATAACCATGCAAACACCCCGGGTTGGGGCGGCGGCAGTGTCGGCGGTCTTGTCGGCATGACAAACATGGATATTACAAACTGCTCCGCTGTAACAGATATTATTATCAATATCGGCTATAATAAGGCTTATCAAAATCTGCGTGTCGGCGGTATTGCCGGTGTTTCTCGTGGTGCAGTGCGATATTGTTATGCCGGCGGTTCTATGAGAAGCACAGCTAAATCTTGGTATAGTAACTATGATCAGGGTGCGAATATCTGGATGGGCGGCCTTGTTGGCGGTATTGTCATGCGAAACAGCGGCGGCTTAGCAACTTTGGTTGGTGATGTGAGTCGTGTGCTCAAGGTTGAAAACTGCTACAGTTATGTTGAGATGCCAAAACGTGGTAAAGCCAACGAGCAAAATATTATAAAGAGTACGCAGGCAATCGCCTCCAATGGCGAAATGCAGGAAAATTTTTCGGATGTTAAAAACGACTATATTGAGATTCATAACTGCTATGCACTTGAATCCGCCGTATTAAATACAGATGATTACCACGAATATGGCGGTAAAACTCCTTCAAGTTGGTCTAACCTGAACCTGAACATGACGCATCAGGATAAGCGGGGGCGTGAGATCAAATTGTTCAATGATTCCACCCCATACGTAACGTATGCCGAAATGCAGAGCAGCGAATTCTTAACGAAACTGAACAAGAGCTACCAGTCCGGCTCAAGCTATAAGAGCTTCTCCACCGTTACCATCACCGAGCAGGGGCAGAATATCGACGGCAAGTATAGCTTCCCGGGCAACGATACGGCGCTGCAGGGGCTTAACTATCCGTTCCCGACGGTTCTGACACAGACCGATATCTTCGGCAGCACAGTCAATTTGCATTACGGCCGCTGGCCGCGCATCGGTCTCTTATGGGAAGAAAATTCCCGGAAGCTCGACCTGCTTGCGGATATCAAAACGAAAGCGGAAGACAGCACTTTGAACGACAATGAAGACGGCAAGGCGCTTTTGCAGACACATTTGCTTATCGCCAGCAGCGACGTAGATACGAGCGCAAAGCCGGAAATCAAGCTGTACGACGAAGACAGAAACGAGCTCACAAACGATAAGGCCGCAGCAACAGTCAGCCGCATTGCGTATAATCGTGAGAATAATTGCTACGATGTCACATTCATCGGGCAGAATGTCGGCACGGTCGTCGCGGAGGCGAAGCTCGGCAATTACATCGCGCGCCTTACAATCGAAGTTACGGCATCGCTCAAGCTGGAGGCTTCTTCTACGAACATTTCGGTTTATTCCGGCGACACCGATACGATCACGCTGACCGTAAAGGACGCAAACGACAAGCAGCTGCTTGCCGAGACCGAGAAGACGCTCAAATGGGAGATTACTGTCGATAACAACGGCGTGCAGCAGGAGGTCATCGAGTGCAGTAAGGACGATATCAAGCTGAACGCAGACGGCACGTTCGCCTTGCCGCTTACCGGCTTTGCCGCGGGCGAAGCCACGGTGAGCATCACGTGCACATATCCGTACGGCGCGGCAACTGCCGCGGAGCCCGCAAAAGAGGTCACGGCTACGCTGTATATCGGCGCTACAACAAAGCCAAGTGATGTGCTTGGCCTGGGCCTGACAAACGGCAGCGTCTATAACCAGATTTCTCTGCCGCACACGCCGAAAAAATCCACGACTTCCTACACCGGTACGACCGTTGAATACCCGGAAAACGGCCCCGCCATGCAGGAAAGTGCGCTGTTCCTCTACGCAACGGACGAGTATACCGATTTGAAAGACTTTACGGTCGATCAAATCGAGATTATCGCAGGGGAAACGACCTACACTGTGGGTGAAGACGGCATCACGACCGATGAAAATCACACCTACAAAGTGACGGTAAGCGATAAGTGGACGACAGAAACGAACGACACGAAGTTCCGATACCGCGCCGTAAAGGTGGAATCCGCCGCGGCAGGCGAGATCACCCTAAAGATTGTCCTCAAAAACGGCGACGTGACCTACAACCTCACCACCCCGTACACTATTGTTTCCAATGAGTATAAGGTGAAGTTTGTAACGGTAAAAGGCGATTTGGTGCTGGAGAAAAAGGTATCTTACGGCGAAAAGCCGACGTTAACGGAAGAAGAAAAGAACAAGTTGGCAACAGCTATTTTAGGCTATACGTTTGATTTTGATAATCTCCCCGAGATTTTCGCAGATACCGAGATCAAGGCGGTTCCGAACACCTATACTATCAAGTTTGGAGCCAACGGCGGCTCGGGTACGATGCCTGATGAATCGTATGCTTATGATAAGATTCAAACGACGGATAGTCTTCCGCAGAATACATTTACAAAAGGAACATCCACCTTTAAGGGTTGGGCGTTGACGGCTACGGATGCAGAGCAGTATGCAGATGAGAACTCAATTCAGAGCATCGTAAACTCCATGGCGATAGAGAATAAGAGCGAACTCACCCTCTATGCCGTTTGGGAAGATACCGCAGCAGGTGGCGAGACCGTTGAACCGTAAATCAACAAAAAGGCAGGTGCCGAAAATGCAGGCGATCCGCAGAAAACTGAATAGCCAAAGGGGCGCTTCCATGCTGATGGCGCTGCTGCTTATGCTGGTCGGCATCATGGTGAGCGCGGTCATCATCTCCGCCGCCACCAGCGCCGCTGTAAATAAGCGCTCGGAAAAAGAACAGCAGCAGGCCTACCTCGCGGTCAGCTCTGCCGCCGAGCTCGTGCGCGACGATTTCCAAAGCCTTACGGGCCGGTATAAAGATGTTACGACCACGGTGACGAATGCGGATGGAACGACTGATACGAAGAAAGATACGATAAAGGCCACATGTGCGGTGGGAGATATGATCAATGACATCGGCGCACGGTTTATAGGTGTGAACACGACGTCCACTTATGCAAAGACCTACACGTTCTCCGTAGACGGTTATGAAGATGTATCGGCAGAAATCCTTGTATCAGTCGACACCGGCAGTGACGGAAGCAGCAAGGTGTGTAACCTCACTGCAACATTCACAAACGGTGTGGGTTCCGAACACCCCTGCCGCATGGTGTTGACTATGGAGGGCAAATTGACGGAGGAAAGAACCTCCGGCGATACGGGCTCCACGCAGGTCGTCACCCAAACACTCGAATGGAATAAGGCAAAGCTGCAAAAGGAGGTAACGGGTTGAAAAAGCTGCGTTCACAAAAAGCAGAAACACTGGTGGAAACGCTCATGGCCATCTTGGTCGTGGTGCTCGTTATGCTTTTTCTTTCCACCGCAGTTTCCACGGCCTCCAAGGTAAATGCCAAGGTGCGCGAAACCGATGTGGCTTTAACGTATAAGAATGCCGACAAGGGCGGCGAAACCAAAACGCTGACCATTAAGGATAACAACAGTGCCACAAAAATCATCCATGTTCAAGTCGATGAATACACAAGCGAAAACGGCTACACGTATTACAGGGAAAGCAAAGAGCAGGGGGCGGGAACTTGAAGCTGAAAGATAAAAAAGGCTTAACGCTCGTGGAAATGCTCTGCACAGTCGCCATTTTGGTGCTTGTCAGCATGGTGATGGTGCTGGGTGTGCAGCTCGGCGTGCGCTCCTACGCAAAATCCGTTTCATATTCGGAAGCGCAGGTGCTGTGCTCCACGCTTACGACCACCATCAGCGATGAGCTGCGCTATTCCGGCACACTGAAAGTAGACGGCAGCGGCAACGTTACGGGCTTTTTCAGCCAGCAGTTCGGCAGCGGTGATTACACCGCGTTTACCACTACGCCGGAAGGGCATGTGCAGCTTGGCGGCAAGGACATTCTGCCCGCAAAGGCGTATCCCTACGGTATTAAAGCTGAGGTGAAAAGCTTAACGTATGACGATGTTACCGCCCTTTTCACAGTGCAACTGAGCGTAAAAGACAGCGAAAATAAAAACACGCTGGCCGAAACCACCTTTGAAGTGGAAAAGCTCAATGTGACGACCGAAGACACCGCAGAGGGCCGCGCCCGCGCCGAAGACATCCGCAACGCGCGTAAAATTCAATCTCTGCTCGGCAAGTGGGTGGCAGACGGAACCATTACTTGTACAGATAACTCTAACGGCACCGGTGTATGGGTTTTGGTGTGTCGTGATGGCACTTCGTATCCGGACGGCTATGGTAATAATTATAGTTCATCTGTGTTTTTTGGTACAGATCCGGGCGTTTGTGTCAATACTAGTACATCGGCCACTTGGAAAAGCGGAAATACAGAACTCAAACGGCTGATAGAAGCGGAAATGGGAACAAATTTAGAGTTGAAGGCCAGTGCAACCGCAGAGGTTGATAACATTGGCGGGTGGGATTGGTATGTTGTGCAGTATGTGTACGATAAGAGCACGAAAGAGTGGAGTACGTATTTGTTTTCCGGAATGAAAGGTAAATCTTCCAAAGCCGATCGCAACACAGAACAAAACTCCAACATGTATCAATACATGAACCGCAATACAGAAAACTGAGAAACACCGCGCCAAACGGAATGCTCCGCAGGCGCGGTGTTTTTGCAATAAAGAATTTGTATACGCTTTGTTTTTTGAAAAGTATGATTTCTTGCGATTTTTCTTGCACGTAAAAAGCAAATATGATAAAATAGAAAAACAGTGTATTTAAATAGTGTTCTTTATTGTACAGAATAGATAGAATTGCTGCTTTTTATTCACTTTTTGACGAATTTGCAGAGAATATAGCGAATTCTGTCTTTGGCAAGTCATTCTATCGGTAAAAATGAAAGCGCTTTCCGATAATAAATTGTGAGACGAAACAGAAAGCGCTGCAAGGAGAAATTTATGAGTTTAAAGGAAAAAATACTCATCGCGGACGATTCGGAAATGAACCAAATGCTCCTTGAGGAAATACTCAGCGATAAATACGAATATGTCATGGCAAAAGATGGCACAGAAGCCGTCGATATCCTCGAAAAAAACGAGGATATCGACCTCGTGATGCTTGACATCAACATGCCGAAAATAGACGGTTTCGGTGTGCTGGAGATTATGAATCTGCGGCATTGGATCAGCGAGGTGCCGGTTATCATCATCTCGTCCGAAAGCGATGTGGATTTCATCCGCCGCGGCTATGACCTCGGCGCTTCGGATTACATCAGCAGACCGTTCGATCTGACGGTCGTCCGCCGCCGTGTCGAAAATACGCTCATGCTGTATGCCCGCCAAAAGCGCCTTGTGCGCCTTGTGGAGGAGCAGGTCTACGAGCGTGAAAAGACGAACAACACGATGATCAATATTTTGAGCCATGTTATCGAATACCGCAACAACGAAAGCGGCCAGCATATTCTGCATGTGCGCATGATGACGGACATTCTCCTGCGCCGCTTGATTGAGATCACGGATAAATACCCGCTGACGGAAACGGATATCTCTATGATCGCTTCGGTTTCCGCACTGCACGACATCGGTAAGATCAGCATTCCGAAAGCGATTTTAAATAAACCCGGCAAGCTCGACCCCGAAGAGTGGGAGATTATGAAGAGTCACGCCGCCATCAGTGACTCGATGCTGTACGACATCGGTATGCAGCAATCCGAAACGCTGATGAATCTGGCGCATGAGATCTGCCGCTGGCATCACGAGCGTTGGGACGGCCGCGGCTACCCGGATGGTCTCAAGGGCGATGAGATTCCGATTTCCGCGCAGGTCGTCGCCATGGCAGACGTGTACGACGCGCTTACAAGCGAACGCTGCTACAAAAAGTCGTTCGACCACGCGACCGCTATTAAAATGATTACAAACGGCGAATGCGGCGCCTTCAATCCGCTTTTGATACAGTGCCTGCTGGACGTGCAGGATCAGCTTTTCGAGAACATGCACACAGACCCCAGACGGTTCGATTACCGTCAGGAAGCAAAGCGCCTTTCCGATGAAATGCTCGAGCAAAAAGAGCTTATGCCTGATAACCGTGCGCACAGCCTGCTCACCTTCGAGCAGAAAAAGGCGGAATTCTTCGCAGAGCAGTGCGGCGGTATCCAGTTTGAATTTGACCGCTGGACAAATACCGTACATCTCAAAGATTGGAATGTGCCGGTCGATCAACGAGAAAAATCCATGTATCTGACGGAATGGAACGATGTTTCGCTGCTCTCTGAAAAGGATTGGCTCGCTTTGCATGAAAAGCTGAAAGCAACAACGCCGGAAAGACCTGAAGTGAAAATGATTGTGCAGATCCTCGTTAACGGGGAATATCGCTGGCAGCGCCTTACGGTAAAATCGCTTTGGACAACGAAACACAAAGAATATGCCGGCGTGCTCGGACACTTTGAAGATATTCAGGATGAAATGGTGCGGCGCGGAGAAGATGTGCTCGAAAAGTGCACGGAAGACAACATAGCGCATCTCTTGAATGACTTGAGCCGTGTGTTTGAAGTGGTGCGCCTTGTTGATCCGAAAACGAACGAGACCCTTGAGCTGGATAAAGACGGCAAAGTAATCACTACGCCGATACACTGCTATGAAATTTGGGGCAGAAACGAGCCGTGTGAAAACTGTATTTCTTCCCGCTCTCTGGAAGGAAAAGAGTGGGTCACCAAGCTTGAAATGCGTGACAGGCAAATGTACTTCGTGCTTTCTAAACATATCAACGTCAACGGACGTACCTGCACACTGGAGATTGCTTCGCATGAAGACGAAGCGGAGTGCACACGCTGCGGCGGCGACAACGATGCGCCAACGCGTTCTTCGTTTATGAACTTCTACCGCGATACCCTGACCGGAACGTACACGAGACTGTATCTTGAGAGTTTCCAGTCCAATTTGGAAAGCGCAGATGCCGTGGCAATCGTGGATGTTGACCTTTTTAAGCAGATTAACGATACATACGGTCACCCTGTGGGCGATGAAGCGCTGAAAACCATCGCGAATACAATCCAGTCCGGCATCCGCGGCAGCGATACGCTCATCCGCTACGGCGGGGACGAGTTCCTCCTCATCTTCTCCAAGATCGGCGAAGAGGTTTTCTATGCGCGTTTAGAGCAGCTCAGACGCGCCGTGCAGGAGACAAAATTGCCGGATTACCCCGAGGTGAAGCTTGATGTCAGCCTTGGCGGCGTATACCGCGTACACCCGCTCTCCGAAGCCATTCGGCAGGCAGACCTGCGCATGTACGAAAACAAAGCGAAACACGCGAATGTAAATCATGCGGCATGCAGATAGGAATTGCAGAAAGGTGACAGATCATGAAGCTTGAAGAATTATATCAGAAAATCGGCGGCGACCTCAAAAACGTGATGAAACGCATCCCGAATGAGGCGATGATCGGCAAGTTCGTGCGCAAATACGCAAACGACCCGACCTATAACCGGCTTACAGCAGCTGTGGAAGCCAAAAACTGGAAAGATGTTTTCCTTGCGGCGCACACCTTAAAGGGTGTGGCACAGAACCTCGGCTTCGACCGCCTGCAAAAATCGGCATCCGCGTTAACGGAGGCCGTGCGCGGCGCCGTTCCGCTGACGGACGAATCGCTTTTTGAAGAGGTCTGCAAAGATCAGAAGGAGATCGTGGAGGCCATCGAAAAGCTCGATTGATATGACTTAACAGATATGCCGGTTCTATGGACCGGCTTTATTTGCGTTTGGTTCCCGGTGTAATGCGGCGGAACGGTTTGGGGGAGAATAGGTCGCGCGCTGCGGCGGCAGCTTACAACAGAGGAAAAAGGAGAATGCCGCATGAATATGTTCACAAAACTTTTGGAGACGCTCGGAAATAATTTCTGGCTTATCATTTGACCGCAGAATTCCGCATGCAGAACGGCGAGTGGATCACTGTGCACGTTATGCAAAGCAGCACAAAAGAATACGACCTTTTCGCTTTTCACAAAACGACTGAAATGCAGCGCCGCATACAGGGCTATGAAGAGCACCTGATGCAGGCGGAAGAAGCCAACCAGTCGAAAACCACGTTCCTTTCCCGCATGTCGCATGAGATTCGCACGCCGATGAACGGCATCATCGGCATGCTTACGCTGGCAGAGAGCAAGCTTGAAAAAGATAACCCTGCGATGCAGTATCTTGAGAAAGTCAACGAGCTTTCCGACCACCTGCTTTCGCTCATCAACGATATTTTGGATATGTCCCGTATTGAAGCGGGCCGCGTGCAGCTTGAAAGCAAACCGTTAAAAAGCTGCTTGCCGCGCAGGAGATCTTTTTGGAGCTTGAAACGCAGAGCACGCTGCTTGGCACCAAAAAAAGAAGGGCGCTTTTTGCTTCCGCTCACATCGGTACAGTGCTTTTTGGAGCACCTCGTCACGACGAACAAGAATACAAGCTTCAAAACGCGCTTTAAGCTGCACTACGCTGGCCTTTTGTACCCGTGGTTTGCCCGCGCGCAAAAAGCACAGCTTACGGATTAAAAGTATTTTAATCTTATAAAAGTCGATGGCGGAGCGAAAAAGCCCCTGCCGTCGGCTTTCGTCATTTTGCGGAAATTTCGACGAATCAATTGTGAAAATAGATGGTTTTGCAAAAAAAGTAGACAAATTTTTGATGATGTAGTATACTGGCGTCAAACGGGAGAGCAAGTCGATCTTTTGCACAAAAACAAATAAACGACTGGGTTTTCATGTTGTCACATGATGAGTTCAGACAACAAAAAGGAGATTTTGAAATGAAGAAAGAGCAAAACCGGCATTCCCTTCACCTCATCCGTCAAAACGTTCCGCAGTTTATTTTGCTCGTCATTTTTTCCGTGCTGCTGGGCGTTTCCGTCATCGCGGTGTCTGTTTTGATGAAAATGTTCCTCGACATCGCCACAAACGCAAGCGCTATGCCGCTCACCACATGTCTCATCATCGCGGTCGGCGTTTTGCTCGTGCTCGGCATCTCGCAGGTCGTTACGTCCGTTTTGCAGGGCAAGCTTTCCTGCCGCATGGAGCTTTCTCTGCGCAGCGCCATGGTGGAGCACCTATACCGCACAGACCTAAGGACATTCGACAGCGGCGCAGCGGATAACTACTTCACGCGCATGACAAAAGACGCGGAAACCCTCTCGAATTTCTACTCCAAAACGCTCATCCCGAGCATCTTTTTCGAGAGCTTCACGTTCGTCGTCAGCTTTATTTTGATGTTCCTCCTCGAGTGGAAACTCGCGGTCGTCATGATCGTCGTCGTGCCGATTTTGATTTTCACCATGATCCGTATTTCCCCGAAGCTTGAGATGAACAGCATTCAGATCATGCAGAACGAAGACAAAAACCGCAATATTTTGCAGGAATTTTTAAGCCAGCACATGCTGTTTAAGTCCTACGGCGTGCTCGGCTGGGTGCAGAAGCGCGTTGGGGATACATACGCGCAAAAGCAGAAATACGTCGGCAAACTCAGCGTTTTGCAGGGCGCCATCGGTTTCCTCAATAACTTCCTCGGCGTCGGCATGTTCATCATCGCGCTCGGCATGGGCTCATTTCTCGTCGTGCGCGGCGAAACCACCGTCGGCACGCTCATCGCCGTTGTGAACCTCGTCAGCTTCTTCTACGGCCCGTTCCTGCACATTTCGGGCTGGATGGCCGAGGTCAACGAAGTGAAGGTCTCCACAAACCGCATCGGCGAGATCCTCTCCATGCCCACCGAAAATAGCACACAAACCGCAAAGCCCGCTGTCCAAAATGCAGGCAGCGCAGCGCTCACCGCCAAAGACCTCTCCTTTGCGTATGACGAAGAAAAAGTTATCCTGTCCCACGCCGAAACGCAGGTGCACACGGGCGAGATCGTCGCGCTCACCGGCGAAAACGGCAGCGGCAAAAGCACGCTCACAAAGCTGCTCATCGGCTTTTATACGCCCACAGGCGGCGAAGTCGAGCTCAAAATCGGCAATAAAACCGTCCACGGCGCGGAGATTCGGAATTATTTAAGCTACGATTCCGGCTTTGTCTCCGTTTTTGCGGGCACGCTCAAAGAGAATATCTGCATGGATCAGCCGTTTGACGAGAAAAAGTTCCGCAAAGCTGTTGACCTTGCTAACCTTACGGAGTTTGTAAACGAAAAAACAGCGGAGTACGAGATCGAGCCGGAGGGCAAAAATCTCTCCAGCGGTCAGCGCCGCAAGGTCGCTTTGGCGCGCATTTTCTACGATGACCGCCCGGTCTTCGTGCTCGACGAGCCCACCGCGAACCTCGATAAAGCCTCCGCAGAGGGCATGTTTGAAGCCCTGAAGCAGGTCTGCAAAGACAAAATCTGTATTATCGTCACGCACGATGCGTTCATCTCCGAGAAGTGCGACCGCGTGCTGCATTTGAATAACAAAAAGGTCACAGGATGACCGCAATACGATTTGCATAATAAGGCGATATGGACTCTGCCACTCGCAACGAGCGGTGGGTGTGGCTTAGCTCCGGGCAATTCCGCCCTTGCGGCAAGGCTCGTCGTAGAGAACGCCTGCGCCGAGTGGCTTATAAATCTTGAGCATTGCTGATGGCTATTTTTAACAAAATTTATCTTTTTTACAAAAAATCAAAATTTTTTCAAAAACCTAATTGACAACCGAAAAAATGTATGCTACAATGCACTAAACCATTGAGGAAGAGTGAGTACGCTTTAGGCAACTTTTCTCACAGAGAGTCGTGGATGGTGGAATCACGGCGGAAAGATAAAGCGGAATGGACTTCTGAGGGCGAACAGAAAAGGATTTCCCGAGTATGTGAGACGGAGTGTGGCTCTCCGTAAACAAAGGTCTGCGTATGATGGTACGCGTAAGAGGGTGTGTGTTTCACATACCAAGCCGGGTGGCACCGCAGGAATTTTGATCCTGTCCCAGCAAGTGATTGCAGGGACAGGATTTTTTGTTTTTCAGGGAGGTTATTTCATGTTTGTTTACACAAAACGATGGCGCAGCCGCGCTGCATCCGAAATTTTGAACCCGCATTTGAACGCAATAAAACAAACCTGAAAGGATCGATAAATTTATGAAACTCAGAAACATATTTGCCATGATCACCGCCGCCGCTATGACCCTCAGCCTCGCCGCTTGCAGCGGTCAGAGCACAGCTTCTTCCACGTCCTCCGCGTCAAGCGACTCTTCTTCGTCCGCCGCTTCCGAAAGCAGTGTGACGAGTGAAAAGAGCACCGCAAGCGAAGAATCTTCCGGCGCATCGTACACCATCGGCATCTGCAATTACGTCGATGACGCTTCCTTAAACCAGATCGTTGAGAACATCAATGCACGTCTTGCCGAGATTGAAAGCGAGCAGGGCATCACAATCAACGTGAAGTACGACAACTGTAACGCCGACGCGAACGTCATGAATCAGATCATCGCAAACTTTGCAGCCGATAACGTAGACCTCATGGTCGGTGTCGCGACCCCGGTCGCCATGGCGATGCAGTCCGCAACCGAAGACAGCAAAACGCCGGTCGTGTTCGCCGCCGTGTCCGACCCGGTCGGCGCGGGTCTTGTCGCTTCCCTTGAAAAGCCGGGCAGCAACGTGACGGGCTCCTCCGATAACCTCGATACCAACTCCGTCATGAACCTTATCTTCGCCCAGAACCCCGATGCCAAGAAGATCGGCCTTTTGTACGACGTAGGACAGGATTCCTCCACCGCCGCCATCGAGCACGCAAAGGCGTACCTCGACGACAAAGGTGTTGAATATGTAGAGCGCACCGCAACGACCGCCGAAGAAGTCGCGCTCGCCGCACAGGCTCTCGTTTCCGACGGTGTAGACGCCGTGTTCACCCCGACTGATAACACCATCATGAAGGCAGAGCTCGCTATCTACGAGACCTTTGCTGACGCAGGCATCCCGCACTACACCGGCGCCGATTCCTTCGCCCTCAACGGCGCGTTCCTCGGCTACGGCGTCGATTACGCAAACCTCGGCCGTGAGACCGCAGATATGATCGCTTCCATCCTCACCGAAGGCAAAGACCCGGCGACCACACCGGTCATCACGTTCGACAACGGCACCGCAACGGTCAACACCGAAATCTGCGAAAAGCTCGGCCTCGACTTCGATACCGTCTCCGAAGCTTTTGTCCCGTACTGCACGAGAGTGGAGGAAATCACGACCGCAGAGAGCTTCAGCGATCTCGAGTCTTAATTTAAATCTCTCAAAAGCTTATCTTACCCCATAAGCTTTAAAATACTTCATACACCTTACTTCATCAATACCTTACTTACCCATTAAGAATGCAATCACCGCTGCCATGCACCCGATTTTCGGGCGCGTGGCTTCGGCATATCACCACAAATCTGCAAAACGAGGAGTTTTTGTATGTCTTTCGATTCAATCCTGACCCTTGGGCAGACAGCGCTGGAGCTCGGTCTCATCAGCTCGCTGACTGTTTTGGCACTGTTTTTGAGCTATTCCATGCTGAACGTATGCGACCTTTCCACAGACGGTTGCTTCACGCTCGGCGCGGTCGTCGGCGCGTCCGTCGCGCTTTCCGGGCATCCGTTTCTGGCAATCCCCGCCGCTATGGCGATCGGCATGGTCTCCGGCTTCGTCACGGCTCTTTTGCAGACGAAAATGGGCATTGATAGTCTGCTTGCCGGCATCATCGTCAATACCGCGCTTTATTCCGTCAACATCGGCATCATGAACGGCGCGTCGCTTCTGAACCTCAATAATTCCGATACGGTCTTCACCAAAATGCGTTCGGTGCTCGAAAACACACCGCTTGCGGGGCAATATAAGCTTATCGTCATCACCATCACGGTTGTACTCGTGGCGGTCGTTTTGGGACTTTTCCTCCGCACACGCCTCGGCCTCGCCATTCGTGCGACGGGCAATAACCCGGACATGGTTCGCTCCTCGTCCATCAACCCGGTTAAAACGACCATCATCGGCCTGTGCATTTCCAACGCGTTTACGGCGCTTTCAGGCTGCTTGCTCGCGCAGTCGCAAAAGTCTGTCAGCATCGATATCGGCACCGGCATGGTTACGGTTGCGCTGGCATCGCTCCTCATCGGCGGCGCGTTCTTCGGCAAGGGCAAAATTCCGCTGCGTATCTTCGGCATGGTCGTCGGTGCGTTCGTGTTCCGCCTTGTGTATACCATCGCGCTGCGGTTCAACCTGCCCGCGTTCATGCTCAAGTTCGTCTCGTCCGTTATTGTCATTCTGGCAATCTCCGGGCCGTACCTCAAAAAACAGCTTCCGTATCTGAAGCGCCGTTTCGGAAAGGAGCGCACCCATGCTTAAACTCACGCATATCTCGAAGACCTTCAACCCCGGCACGGTCAACGCCAAAAAGGCGATCGAAGACCTCAGCTTCCACGCCGCAAAGGGCGATTTCATCACCGTCATCGGCGCAAACGGCGCGGGCAAATCCACGCTTTTCAACGCTATTTCCGGCAGCTTTTTCACGGACAGCGGCAAGATCGAGCTTGACGGCAAGGACATCACCTTCATGCCGGAGTATAAGCGTGCCCGCAGCATCGGCCGCCTGTTTCAGGACCCCATGCGCGGCAGCGCACCGGGCATGACCATCGAAGAAAACCTCGCGCTCGCAGCGGGGCACGGCGGTTGGCTCAGCTCCATCTCCCGCAAGGACAGACAGGCGTTTCGCGAACGCCTCTCCCTGCTCGGTATGGGGCTCGAAGACCGCATGACCCAGCCCGTGGGTTTGCTTTCCGGCGGCCAACGTCAGGCGCTCACGCTTATGATGGCCACATATAACCCGCCGAAGCTCCTTCTGCTCGACGAGCATACCGCCGCGCTTGACCCCGCCACCGCCGAGAAGGTGCTCGAGATCACGAAAAACACCGTGGAGGAAAACCGCCTCACGTGCATGATGATTACGCACAATATGCAGTCCGCACTGGAGCTCGGCAACCGCACCATCATGATGAACGCCGGTAAGATCATTCTGGACGTCACCGGCGAAGAGCGTGCCCACATGACTGTTGCCGACCTCCTCGACCGCTTCAAGCAAGCCGCCGGCAAAGCCCTCGATAATGACCGTATGCTTTTGAGCGAAGCAGAGTAAAATTTGAAATCGGAAGACAGAAAAAAGCAGATGCCCCGAATCCACATCGGGTGCATCTGCTTTTTCTGTTCCAAAACGGCGGAGATATCCGCCGTCGTTCTTTTACGGATGGTGATGCTTTTTTAATAAGATTTCCCAAATCTTTATGTGTAAAGCGTTATTTTTCCTTGTTTTCCGGCGCAATCTCCGCTTCAATCTTATCTAAGCGGCGGTTGATCTTCTTTTGGTTTTCCAGAACAAGGTCGAGCTTTTTATGCAGATCATCGATGATGAGCTCGCTTTTTAAGTTGATCTTATAGTCGTTCTCTGCACGCTGACGGTCTTTTGCTTCTTGGCGGTTCTGGCTCATCATGATGAGCGGCGCTTGCACGGCAGCGATGCACGAAAGCACGAGGTTTAATAGAATAAACGGGTATTCGTCAAATGCTCTCGAACCCAAAACGAGGTTTATGACCATCCAAATGACCATGACGGCGATAAAACTGAAAATAAACGCCCAACTGCCCGCAAAGCGCGCCACTGCGTCCGCGGCACGCTGCCCAAACGTCATGTGCTCGTCCTTGTCTGCGTTTTTTGTGACTTCCGTTGCAATCAGCTGATGAATCAGTTCCTCATCCGTGAATTCCTCGTCCGTCACATGTAAAAGCTCGCTGATAATTTGGTTGCGTTTCGCGCCTTTTTTCATAGTAAACTTACCTCTTATCCCAAGATTCTTCGCCGCATTTCGGCGTTATCTCCAGTCTATTACAAAACCGTGTGCGTTGTCAACTGCAAGGTGTAAAAATAGTGAAAAAACGCATATTCGCGGTTTTGCCTTGCGAATATGCGTTTTGAAATTCAATAAGCTTTAATGCGTCAGCGCTTGCCGCACGGCTTTCTGCCAACCATTGTAGCGTGCTTCGCACTAGGTATTATCCATCTCCGGTGTGAAGCAGCTGCGGTGCGTGTTCGCAAAGATCGTCTCCGGGTCATAGAGGTCGGGCTTCACGCCGATATATTTGCACGCTTCATTCTGTATGACTCGTGCTTTCGTCGTTTTCAGTGAAAAAATGGGACTAAAACGTCCGATGGGGATATTGCAAAACCGAACAAGCGGACTTTTGCAGCTCATTTTGTATAAGCGTCACGGCAAGGTGGTAGGGGATACCGTGTTTTTCGAGCGGCTTACGCAAGGTGTCACCGAAGAAGCCCACGCGCTCGGTTACGACCTTTCCGTGCGTTATTTCTACGGCAGTCAGCCGGGTGATGAGCAGATTTGCGCCATACAAAGCGAGCCGTGCGAAGCGCTTCTGCGGTTCGGATACCGCATTCCGCAGGACGTTTCCGTCATCGGGTTCGATGATTCCAGCATCAGCACCACGCGCACACCGCCGCTCACGACCATGCAGGTGCAAAAGCAGCGTCCTCGACCGCCGCAATCCACCTGACAGATCTACGTGTTGGTAGTGTGACAGGTCTCATTTCTAAAAAAGCGCCTGCTTTTACACATGGCTCTTGACAAGCGAAAGAAGCAGGCGTACAATAAATTCGTAAGTTTGTTTTGACTAACCTAAAACAAAGTCGTTAGGGTGCAAAAACGATGAAACAAAAGGAGTACGTGGAACCGAAACGGTAATGAGCAGCTTTTATGGGTGCTTCCCGTGCTGCACGCTTTGCTGTCTGTCCTCGTGTACCGTACAGAGTGGAAAATAGAGAATGCCTGTGACGCGTCTAATTGTTCCTATAAGCGCGATGTAAACCGCTGTATTCCAATGCTGCGGAAGGCAAAAGTTATATCGAAAGTCTAAATGGAGCGATTTCGTCTTTTTGGTTCAAAAATTGCCAAAATGTTTCTTTTGAGCTGTATATACATCGTATGTGCGTCTGTACTGAAGCCGCAAAATCCGGCATGAAACCTGTGATTGTTTAAACTAACCGATTCTGTTTTAACAAATTGTCCAAAATGGTATTGCTAACTTGCAGGTTGTTTTTTACAAATAATAGAAAATTGTGTTTTTTGTGTGAAAACTGTTGAAGTTAGGTAAAAATCGTGCTATTCTTTTGCCAGAACAAACAAGGTGGTGAATGAATATGAAAATGCATAAGCATTTTGCGAGACTTACCGTTTTGTTCTTTGTACTGACTCTCATCAGCGGACACATGAAAAAGTAATTTTATGAGCCGCATGGTTAAAATGCGGCCCGCAATACAGGAGGTATTTTTATGAATTGGGCAAAAATCGGTCTTTTCGCAGCAGGTGTTCTGTTTGGTACCGCCGGCATCAAGGTGCTCGGCAGCAAGGATGCTAAGAAGGTCTACACCGAGACCACTGCAGCTGCTCTGCGTGCCAAGGAGTGCGTCATGACAACGGTCACGACCATCAAGGAGAACGCAAACGACATCCTGACCGACGCTAAGGAGATCAACGAGCAGCGCGCTGCCGATGCTGCCGCAGAGGTCATCGAAGATGCAGCTTGCGCATGCACGGAAGAAACTGCTTCCGCGGAAGAATCCACCGAAGCCTGATCGCGGGTCTATCCCGGGTCTGAATTACCGGAGAGCCGCCGAAAGCGGCTCTCTTTTTTCGTTCATCCGCTCTGTTTTTCGGAGCTTCCAATATAATTGTTGCATAGAAGGATAAAGTTATGAAGTGTAAAATTCTGCATGAAGCGCGCGGGCACATGCGTGTACATCTCGTCTGCGGCCGCATGACGCTGAAAGAAGCCGATGTTTTAGAGTATTACCTGCGCGCCGTGGACGGCGTAAAAGAAGTTAAGGTCTACGACCGCACACAGGACGCCGTCATCGTCTATCAAAACGACCGCACATCCCTTATTCGTGCGCTCGCGACATTCTCGTTCGCAAAAGCCGAAAGCATGGAGCTTGTGCCGGATCACACCGCCCGCGCATTGAACCGCGAGTTTGAAGACAAGCTCGTCTTCACGGTGCTGCGCCGCGCCATGGCTAAAATGTTCTTCCCGGCGCCCATTCGCATGATGCTTGCCATCATCCGCTCCGCAAAGTACATCAAAGAGGGCGTTAAGGCGCTGCTGCACGGTCATCTCTCCGTTGCTGTGCTTGATGCCACTGCCGTCACCGTTTCTCTTGTGCGCGGCGATTTCGATACGGCAGGCTCCGTCATGTTCATGCTGCGCCTCGGCGAGATTCTCGAGGAGTGGACACACAAAAAGTCTGTTGCCGATCTCGCGGGCGCCATGTCCCTCAATGTCGATAAGGTCTGGCTCAAGACGAACGGCACCGAGGTGCTCATGCCAATCGGTGACATTCAGGCGGGCGACCGCATCGTCGTGCGCACGGGCAATATGATTCCGCTCGACGGTAAGGTCGTCGAGGGTGAAGCCTTGGTCAATCAAGCCTCTATGACCGGCGAATCTCTGCCGGTGCAGAAGTCCGTCGGCAGCTACGTGTATGCCGGCACCGTCGCCGAAGAGGGCGAGTGCGTCATCTGCGTCGAAAAAGCCATGGGCGGCGGTCGTTATGACCGTATCGTCCGCATGATCGAAGAATCCGAAAAATTGAAATCCACCGCAGAAGATAAGGCTTCCCGCCTTGCCGATAAGCTTGTGCCGTACACGCTTGGCGGCACGGCGCTGACCTATCTGCTCACGCGCAACGTCACAAAGATGCTCGCCGTGCTGATGGTCGATTTCTCCTGCGCGTTAAAGCTCTCCATGCCGATCGCGGTACTGTCCGCGATGCGCGAGAGCAGCGCACACCATATTTCCGTCAAGGGCGGCCGCTTCATGGAGGCCGTTGCAAACGCCGATACCATTGTGTTCGATAAAACCGGCACGCTGACGTACGCAACACCGCGTGTCGCCATGATCGAAACGTTCGGCGAACGTGAGGAAAGCGAAATGCTGCGCCTTGCCGCCTGCCTTGAAGAACATTACCCGCACTCCATGGCAAACGCTGTCGTGGCCGAAGCCAAGAACCGCGGCCTCTCCCACGAAGAGTACCATTCTCGCGTGGAATACGTCGTCGCGCACGGCATTTCCAGCACTGTGGAGGGCAAAAAGGTCATCATCGGCAGCGCGCACTTCGTTTTTGAAGACGAGGGCTGCGTAATCCCGGAGGGCGAAGAAGCGAAGTTCAACGCACTTCCGGCCGAGTATTCGCACCTTTATCTGTGCATTTCCGGTGTGCTCGCAGCCGTCATCTGTATCTCCGACCCGCTGCGTAAGGAAGCAAAGGACGCCATCCACGCTCTGCACGCTTGCGGTATCAAGAAGGTTGTCATGATGACCGGCGATAACCGCAAGACCGCCGAAGCCGTTGCAGCAGAGGTCGGCGTGGACGAGTTCTACGCCGAAGTGCTGCCGGAGGATAAGGCGAACTTCATCCGCCGCGAAAAAGAAATGGGCCGCACCGTTATCATGGTCGGCGACGGCGTGAACGATTCTCCGGCGCTGTCCGAAGCAAGCGTCGGCGTTGCCATCAATACCGGCGCCGCCATTGCCAGAGAGATCGCGGACATCACCGTTGCGGCAGGCGATCTTTATGAGCTCGTCACCCTGCGTCAGCTCAGCACTGCGCTCATGGCGCGCATCCACCGCAACTACCGTTTCATCGTCGGCTTCAACCTCATGCTTATCCTGCTCGGCGTAGGCGGAATCATCCAGCCGACTACCTCCGCACTCCTGCACAATATGTCCACACTCGGAATCAGCCTCAAAAGCATGACAGATCTTCTGCCGGAAAAAGCAGAGGAAGAGTAAGAAAAGAAGCTTCCCGTAACGGTGGTCTAAAGTTTTCGCCAGCCTTTTTCAAAAGACTGCGGGTACTTAGGGCAGCGCCCCAAGTTGCTTTCATCAGAAAGCGAAATCTCTTTGCCTACATAAAATTAGGAAGGTTGATTTGAATGTCCGGGGGACATTCAAATCGTAGGGAGCCCAGTTGCATGGGTTCCTGCAAGGGCGGTCAATGACCGCCCTTTTTTACATCCAAACCCGCGCTTTGCCGCGCCGCTCCGCGACGCCCTTTCACGCTTTATTACACAATGGGTAAAAGGGTACAAAAAGAAATTTAAAATAAAGCGCATTTACTACTCGACAAGACGCCAACTTCGGTGTATACTGGTAGGGTGCTTGCGGCGGGAACCGCAAAAACGAACACAATATCTTGTGGTTACGCATAAATATTCAATATAAAGAAAATTATGGAAACTGATTATGAAAACCAAAGGAGCTGGAAACATGCAGCTCCCGCGGGCGGTATGAAGGAGCGGTAAGGAACATGAAGATCATTAAGAGAAACGGCTCGGAAGTAGCGTTCGATATCACTAAGATTATCGTCGCTGTCTCCAAGGCAAATAAAGAGCTCGACGAGCGTCAGAGGCTTACGAACGAGCAAATTCGCACAATCGCTGCAAATGTCGAAGGAGCGTGCGTCGCCATGGGGCGTGCAGCGTCCGTGGAAGAAATACAGGACCTCGTAGAAAAGCAGATCATGGGGCAGGGTGCGTTCGATGTCGCTAAGGAGTATATCTGTTACCGCTATACGCGTTCGCTTGCGCGCCGCGCCAATACCACCGATAACCAGATTCTTAGCCTTATCGAGTGCAATAACGAGGAGGTTAAGCAGGAAAACGCGAATAAAAATCCAACCGTAAACAGCGTCCAGCGCGATTACATGGCCGGCGAGGTCTCCAAAGACATCACGCGCCGCATTTTGCTTCCGCGCGAAATCGTCGAAGCACACGAGCAGGGCATTATCCATTTCCATGATATGGACTATTTCGCACAGCACATGCACAACTGCGACCTCGTAAACCTCGAAGACATGCTGCAAAACGGCACGGTCATCACCGGCACGCTCATTGAAAAGCCGCACAGCTTCTCCACCGCCTGCAACATCGCCACGCAAATCGTCGCGCAGGTTGCAAGTAACCAGTACGGCGGCCAGAGCATCAGCCTCGCACACCTCGCGCCGTTCGTGCAGATTTCCCGCGAGAAAATCCGCCGTGAGGTCGAAGTCGAGATCGGCGAGCTTGGCGTTTCCCCGGATGAGGCCCAAATCTCCAAAATGGTGGAGCGCCGTCTGCGTGAGGAGATCAAGCGCGGCGTGCAGACCATCCAGTATCAGGTCGTGACTTTGATGACGACGAACGGTCAGGCGCCGTTCATCACCGTGTTTATGTATCTGAACGAAGCGAAAAACGAGCGCGAAAAGCGCGACCTCGCCATGATTATCGAGGAAGTGCTGCTCCAGCGCTATGAGGGTGTCAAAAACGAAAAGGGTGTGTGGGTTACCCCGGCATTCCCAAAGCTCATTTATGTTTTGCAGGAGGATAACATTACCCCCGGCAGCGAATACTATTACCTCACCGAGCTTGCCGCAAAGTGCACCGCAAAGCGCATGGTGCCGGACTACATCTCCGAAAAGAAGATGAAAGAGCTCAAAGAGGGCAACTGCTTCCCGGTCATGGGTTGCCGCAGCGCGTTAAGCCCGTGGAAGGATGAAAACGGCAACTATAAGTTCTACGGCCGCTTCAATCAGGGCGTCGTCACACTGAATCTTGTCGATGTCGCGCTCAGCTCCGGCGGCGATATGGAGAAATTCTGGAAGGTCTTCGATGAACGCCTCGACCTGTGCTACCGCGCACTCATGTGCCGCCACAACCGCTTGAAGGGCACATTGTCCGACGCCGCGCCAATCCTCTGGCAGTACGGCGCAATCTCCCGCCTCAAAAAAGGCGAGCCCATCGATGCGCTTCTCTACGGCGGCTATTCCACCATTTCGCTCGGCTATGCCGGTCTGTGCGAGTGCGTGCGCTACATGACGGGCAAATCCCACACGGACCCCAGCGCAACGCCGTTTGCGCTCGCTGTCATGAAGTACATGAACGCTGCGTGCGAAAAATGGAAGGCAGAGACCACCATCGGCTTCGGTCTGTACGGCACGCCGCTTGAGAGCACTACGTACAAGTTCGCAAAGTGCCTCCAGCGCCGCTTTGGCATCATCCCGGGCGTCACGGATAAGCCGTATATCACAAACAGCTACCACGTCCACGTCACCGAGCATATTGACGCGTTTGAAAAGCTCCGCTTCGAGTCGCAGTTCCAGGCGCTTTCCACCGGCGGTGCGATCAGCTACGTCGAGGTTCCGAACATGCAGAATAACCTCGAGGCCGTCCTGCAGATCATCCGCTATATCTACGATAACATCATGTACGCCGAGCTTAACACCAAGAGCGATTATTGCCAGAAGTGCGGCTACGACGGTGAGATTCAGATCGTCGAGGACGATGGCAAGCTCGTCTGGGAGTGCCCGAACTGCGGCAACCGCGACCAGGATACCATGAACGTCGCCCGCCGCACCTGCGGTTACATCGGCACCCAGTTCTGGAACCAGGGCCGTACCGCCGAAATCAAAGAGCGCGTGCTGCACTTGTAATTAAGTCAAAATCAAGAATAAACAGTACCGCACAGGGCAGGCGCTTTGTGCGGTATTTCATGAATAGAGGAAACCATCATGAATTACGGTGAGATCAAAAAAACCGACATCGCAAACGGCATCGGCGTGCGCGTCACGCTGTTCGTCTCCGGCTGCACGCGCCACTGCAAAAACTGCTTCAACGCCGAAACGTGGGATTTCAACTACGGCAAGCCGTTTACAAAAGAAACGGAAGACGAGGTGCTCGCAGCCCTTGCACCCGGTTTTATCAACGGTTTAACTTTGCTCGGCGGCGAGCCCATGGAGCCGCAGAATCAACGCGCTTTGGTGCCGTTTCTGCATCGCGTGCGCGAAATATACCCCGAAAAGGACATCTGGTGCTATTCCGGTTCCGCCCTGGAGACCGATATGCTGAAAGACGGCGGCCGCAACCGCTGCGAGGTCACGGACGAATTCCTGTCCCTGCTCGACGTGCTCGTCGACGGCGCATTCGTCGATGAACTCAAAGACATTTCCCTGCGCTTTCGCGGCTCGTCGAACCAGCGCATCATCGATATGAACAAGACCCGCGAAACCGGGAAAGTTACCCTCTGGAACGCGAAACCGTAAAAAGTAAACGAAAACGCCGCTCGACTGCTGTGTTTAGAACAGTGCCGGGCGGCATTTTTTATTTTTCCACACGCGCAGCAACGCAGGAATTCAAAATAAGTTAGAAATCGCTAACTTTTTCTCTTGACATTCCCTACCGCCGAGGTATATAATCAAGATACCCCCAAAGGGTATACGAGAGTCTTCTCTCACAAGAACTATTTTCACAAAAGGAAGCGGTTTAAATGCGTACATATATTTTGAATGCGACCGGCGCGGACATCAGCCCTGCTACGATCATCATCTGTGTGGTGATTGCGGCTATTTGTGTTTTTGCGGTCATCAGCTATCGCAAAAAATTGAAGAACGGCTGCTGCGGCGGTGGCGGCGATGAAGTGAAGCACGTCAAGCCGCAGGATACGAACGTGAACGACTACGACCACGTTTACCGCATGGATATCGAGGGCATGCACTGCAAAAACTGCGCCATGCGCATTGAAAACGCGTTCAACGAGCAGCCGGACTGCATGGCAAAGGTCGACCTCGCCGGCAAATTCGTGCGCATCTACACAAAGAAGCCCATCGAAGAAGTCGTTTTGAAGCAGACCGTCTGGCACGCCGGCTACGAGCCGAAAACCGTCACCGTCGAAAAATAAGACGGAATTGAAATTCAAAGAAAAGCGTGGTATACTCTAAGAAATCCGTGAATTTATAAAGAAAGTGATGATAGAGTATGAAAAAGATTGCCAGCTTTTCCGTCAATCATGATAAGCTCAAAAAAGGCATGTACGTTTCCCGCATCGACGGCGACGTTGTAACCTACGACCTGCGCATGAAGGTGCCGAACGCCGGAGATTACCTCTCAAACGGCGCGCTCCACACGTTCGAGCATCTTTTCGCCACGTATGCGCGCAACTCCGCGTTGTCCGATTCCGTCATTTACGTCGGCCCCATGGGATGCCGCACGGGCTTCTATTTCCTCCTGCGCGACAACGTGAGCCGCCGAGATGCCCTGCATCTCGTGCAGGAATCCTTCGCGTTCATCCGCGATTTTGAGGGCGAGATCCCCGGCAGCCGCCGCGAAGAGTGCGGCAACTACAAAGAGCACGACCTCAAGGGCGCCAAAGAGACTGCCGTCGATATGCTCGAGGTCCTCAAGGACTGGACGCCGGAGAAAATGGAATACGAAGCGTAAGTCAAGCTAAGATTAACACCCAAAGCACCGTTTTGAGCCAAAAGCCAAGCGGTGCTTTTTACTTTAAATGCAGGTCAAAAATCCGGGCAGAATATTTTTGAAAAAAAGCTAAAATAAGAGTTGACAATATACCCTATATAGGTATATAATCAAGATACCCCAAGAGGGTATATAAAGCGAAATCGGAAAGGAGAATTCCGTTGGAACATACAGAAGAAAAAGAGCTGCACGCTTGCTGCAAAAGCAATGCAACCGATACGGAAGCGTGCACAGACTGCACCGAAGAAAAAACCGAAGAGAAGTGCTGCGGCTGCCATAAGACGAAGCACCGCTCCGATGAGGAGTACAAAAAACTCATCCACAGATTAAACCGCATCGAAGGGCAGATCCGCGGCATTCGCGGCATGGTGGAGAAAAGCGCCTACTGCCCGGACATCCTCGTGCAGGTCGCGGCAGCCAACGCGGCGCTCAACGCATTTACGAAAGAGCTGCTCGCAAACCACATCAAGACTTGTGTAGCGGACGACATCCGTGCAGGAAACGATGAAGTCATCGATGAGCTTGTCACCACGCTGCAAAAACTGATGCGATAAAATTCATCGTATTTCGTACTTTATGAGTAATTTATGAAAGGAAGGAAAGGAAATGGAACAGTATAACGTCACGGGTATGAGCTGCGCGGCGTGCAGCACCCGTGTGGAAAAAGCGGTCAGCAAGGTGCCAGGCGTTACGTCCTGCTCAGTCAGCCTGCTCACGAACTCCATGGGCGTTGAGGGCACGGCTTCGCCGGAAAGCATCATCAAGGCTGTGGAAGATGCCGGCTACGGCGCGTCCAAAAAAGGTGCGGCGCAGAATAGCACAAGCCCCAACGTTGCTGCAGAAGATGCCCTGAAAGACCGCGAAACTCCAAAGCTCAAAAAGCGCCTCATCGCGTCCGTCGGCTTTTTGGCTGTCCTCATGTACATCTCCATGGGGCACATGATGTGGGGCTGGCCGCTGCCGAATTTTCTCAAAGACAACCACGTCGCGATGGGCCTCATCCAGTTGCTCCTCACTGTCATCATCATGGTCATCAACCAGAAGTTCTTCATCAGCGGGTTTAAGGGGCTCATCCACCGCGCACCGAATATGGATACCCTTGTGGCGCTCGGCTCGGGCGCGTCGTTCCTGTACAGCACCTACGCGCTGTTCGCCATGACAGATGCCCAGATGCGCGGCGATATGGCCGCTGTTATGGGCTACATGCACGAGTTCTACTTCGAGTCTGCTGCCATGATTTTAACGCTCATCACGGTCGGTAAAATGCTGGAAGCGCGCTCCAAAGGCCGCACGACCGATGCCTTAAAGGGTCTCATGAACCTCGCGCCGAAAACCGCCGTGCTCGTGCGGAACGGTCAAGAGGTCACCGTGCCTGTTTCCGAGGTTCGCCGCGGCGATGTGTTTGTCGTGCGCCCCGGTGAGAATATCCCCGTAGACGGCATCGTCTTGGAAGGCGCCAGCGCCGTCAATGAATCCGCCCTCACCGGCGAGAGCATTCCGGTCGATAAGGCCGTGGGCGATGCTGTTTCCGCCGCGACCGTGAACCAGTCCGGCTTCCTGCGCTGCGAAGCAACGCGCGTCGGAGAAGATACCACGCTTTCCCAGATTATCCGCATGGTCAGTGATGCCGCCGCCACGAAAGCGCCGATTGCGAAGATTGCCGATAAGGTTTCCGGCGTGTTCGTCCCGACCGTCATCTGCATCGCTGTTGTTACGTTCATCGTCTGGATGCTCGTTGGGCAGACGTTCGGCTACGCGCTCGCGCGCGGCATTTCCGTGCTCGTCATCAGCTGTCCCTGCGCGCTGGGGCTCG
>ERZ772886.862-NODE-862-length-28938-cov-5.444344_pt1 | contig 28938 bp, 30 predicted proteins | sample MGYA00512128_ERZ772886 | MGnify/ENA primary metagenome ERZ772886 (study PRJEB29015, sample SAMEA2737698) | human gut metagenome | biome: human gut; feature: human-associated habitat; material: faeces | place: China | collected 2012 ... | reverse complement strand
TCGCGCTGCTCATCGGCGTCGAGGTCATCGGCAAGGTGCCCGCCACCCTGCACACGCCGCTTATGTCCGGCGCGAACTCCATCCACGGCATCGTCATCGTCGGCGTTGTGATCGTGGCAGCCGAAGCCAATAGCCCGCTGGCCTACGTGTTCATCTTCCTGGCCGCTGTGCTGGGCACCATGAACGTCGTTGGTGGCTACGTGGTCACCGACCGCATGCTTGAGATGTTCAAGTCCAGCAAGAACGAGAAGAAGGGGGAGTCGAAGTAATGACCTCCGCAACCGTTGGCGCCATCGACATCGTCGCTTGGTTCGTCTACCTGTTCTCTGCCGTCCTGTTTGTGGTCGGTCTGCATTTCATGAATTCGCCGAAGACCGCCCGCAAGGGTAACCAGATCTCCGCATTCGGCATGGTCGTGGCCGTGCTCATGGCGTTCATCGTGCTCTTCGCCAAGGGCTTCGTGAACATTGTCGCCGTGGTGGTGCTGGTCGTCGGCATCCTGATCGGTGCCGTGGCCGGTGTCGTCTCCGCCAAGAAGGTGAAGATGACCGATATGCCGCAGCTGGTCTCCGTGTTCAATACCGTGGGTGGTGGCGCCGCCGCACTCGTGGCCCTGAACGACATCCTGACCAAGGAAGGCACCCCGGACATCGTGGTGCTCATCACCGCTGGTCTCGGTATTCTCATCGGTTCTGTGACCTTCACCGGCTCGCTCATCGCAGCCGGCAAGCTGCAGGGCATCAAGTGGGTCAAGAAGCTGAGCCTGCCGGGCAAGGGTTTCTGGAACATCCTGTTCGTCGTGCTCACCATCGTGTCCTTCGTGATGTTGTGCGTGCAGCCGAACCAGCGTCTGCTCTGGTCGATCCTGACCACCGTGTTCGCCCTGTGCTACGGCCTCGTGTTCGTCATCCCGATCGGCGGCGCTGATATGCCGGTCGTCATCTCCGTGTTGAACGCCTGCACCGGCACCGCAGTGGCCATGTCCGGTCTGGCCATCAACAACATCGCCCTGATCGTGGCCGGCGCGCTCGTCGGTGCGGCGGGCGTGACCCTGTCCATCGCCATGTCCAAGGCTATGAACCGTCCGCTGCTGTCCGTCTTGGCTGGTGGCTTCGGCGGCTCCAATTCTGCGGCGGGCGCCGGAGAGGGGCTGGAGGGCACCATGAAGGAAACCTCCGCCGACGATCTGGCCGTCCAGCTCGTCTACGCAGAGAAGGTCATCTTCGTGCCGGGCTTCGGTCTGGCCCAGGCCCAGGCCCAGCGTGAGCTCGCTGACCTTGGCACCCTGCTCAAGGACCATGGTGTCGAAGTCTCCTACGCCATCCATCCGGTGGCAGGCCGTATGCCTGGCCATATGAACGTGCTACTCGCCGAGGCCAACGTCCCGTATGAGGAGCTCGTCGACCTGGATGACATCAATCCGCAGTTCCCGCAGGCCAACGTGGCTCTGGTGGTCGGCGCCAACGACGTGACCAATCCGGCCGCCCGCAAGCCGGGCACCCCGGTTTCCGGCATGCCGATTCTCGACGTCGACAAGGCGCAGAACGTGGTGGTCATGAAGCGTGGCCGTGGCACCGGTTATGCCGGCATCCAGAACGAGCTGTACTTCGAAGACAACACGCAGATGCTGTTTGGTGACGCCAAGGCGAGTCTGCAGGCCGTCATCGCAGCGGTCAAGGAACTCATCAACTGACGGACCGGCTCGTCGCCTACGCGAAGATCAGGCCCTTCCTCTTTTTGGAGGAAGGGCCTTTTGTTATTGCGCAAGTTGTCCACAGACAGGTATGGGGGTGTGGATAGGTGGAAATTGTCCACTTATTCACTTTTTTCAAAGGATTGTGACGGAGAGGTGGACGGATATGCGACAGTAGGTGCATCTCTACGACGAAGGAGTTGCATATGACAGTTGCCGTGGCCACGCCATTCAATATGGACGAACAGGCTTTCCTGCAAACGATGGATCGGCTGATCGAGCGCTTCGACCGGTACAGCTCGGGGCGTTGTTTCGCGGACCTTGATCGGATACGTCTCGAACACGATATGGAAGGTCCGCTTTCCCTGTTCGATGACGTGGTGCACGAGCTTGCGGATGACTTGTTCGGCGGCACGTCATGGCCGGTGAACCTCGACATGGATATGATCATATTGGATCGGTTCCAAATAGGCTATGATGCCGAATTCCTGACCGGATGCCGCAATGTGGTTCGTAAATACGGCATGAGCGCATGGCTGTATGAAATGATTAATGATGCTTCCGTCGCGGTGGCGACGCATCGGCCGAGCAACAGGATGCCGTTCCAGCTTGGTCTGTTCGATACACGTGAGGTGTTCCGAAGGAAAAAGACCAAGGGGAAGAAGAGCGGAGGCGGAAGGAGGAAACGGCTCGAATGCATGATGGAATACCTGCGACAGACCTACCGTCTGGCCGCATACACTCTGTTGCGATGGGGAGGGGGCGAGCCTAGGGCCGCTGATGCGGCGCTGATGGTTCTCGCTTATGGGGGATTGGGTATGTGTATGCTCCGCGATGATCCGAAAGTGGTCGAATTGGGATGTGATCCCGATTTCCGATACAGGCATGTATGCGCCCAGTTGCAGGATATGCGGATCAAGGCGGATCTGGAATATGCCTGTTCTGTGGATCTGAGCGTCACCAGCTCATTGGAATATCCGGCTTGCCTCGATGCCAGATATCTGTATGACGCCGAACACATTGTGGAGGCATATCGGAATCTGTGGGATGAGAACACTAAGCCCGTCGCCCAACTACTGGCCGAGATCGAGGACAATGGCGTATATGAAGTGGAGGATATATGGAAAGACCCGCTCTATCTGCATGACCTTGCCATCTCCCTTATGGGGCCGTCGGCTTCGGGTCTTCTCCAGGAAGGCTTCAGACTGCGTGATCGAACCATGTTCGAGAATGGTGTCAAAGAACTTGACAGCCAGGCACGCAATGTGAGGAAGGCTGGTCTGCTGCTTACCCTTGCCGGATATATCTTTTTCGCCGAACCGGAGGATCGCATGGATGCGATGCTCGCTTCGCACAAGGATCGCAAACGCATGTTGGACAACTATGAAAAGCTTGGCGAAATGGCCGCGACCATCGCCTTGTACCGTCTTCCTCGGGATCGCGAATCGCTTCGGGCAGTGCGGGCCCTGCTCATGCATGAGACGGGCGTGTACGCGGACAAGATGGGAGAGCTCATGGGTCTCGCCGACGAGCCGGACGGGGAAGACGAAGCCACCGCTCCGGTCATGGGGTGAAAGACGGTTTTCCGCATATTGGACATGACAATGCTTTGGGATTGACTCTACAACCATTGTAAGGTTTAGCCTTCCTGCTGGAAGACATAGGCCGAAACGGGAGGATAAGAGACAACCCATGGGAAAGAACCTGACAACGGGAAGCGTGTTCAGAACGATCGTCACCTTCGCGTTGCCGTATCTGCTGTCGTATTTCCTGCAGACGCTGTACGGCATGGCCGATCTGTTCATCGCCGGACAGTTCATCGGCATCGACGGCATCACCGCGGTGGCGAACGGCAGCCAGGTGCTGTACATGCTCACCGTGGTCATCGTGGGTCTTGCCATGGGCGCGACCGTCACCATCGGCCGTGCGGCCGGCGCGAACAGGCTCGACCGTGCGGCCAAGGCCATCGGCAACGTCATCACGCTGTTCGCAGGAATCGCGTTGGCGCTGACGGTTGTTCTGCTGTTGAACGTGCACAACATCATCTCGCTGATCGGCGTGCCAGTCGAAGCCGTCGAGGGAACCGCGCAGTATCTGACCATCTGCTATATCGGCATCCCGTTCATCGTCGCGTACAACATTATCAGCTCGGTGTTCCGTGGGATGGGCGATTCGAAAAGCCCCATGTATTTCATTGCGGTTGCATGCTTCTGCAACATCGTGTTCGACTACCTGTTTATGGGCTGGCTGCGTCTTGGTCCCTCGGGCGCGGCATTGGGCACCACACTGGCGCAGGCCATCAGTGTGACCGTGACATTGGTGGCGATTCGCCGCCGGCGTACGGGCATCAGACTGAAGTTCGGCGATCTTCGCCCCGATAGGGCCATGCTCCGCGGCATTCTCGGCATCGGAGTGCCGACGGCGGTTCAGGACGGCTGCATCCAGATCGCCTTCATCATCATCACGGTCATCGCCAACTACCGTGGCCTGAACGATGCGGCAGCTGTCGGCGTCGTCGAAAAGGTGATCAGCGCGTTGTTCCTGGTACCGTCGTCCATGCTGGCCACGGTATCCGCCGTCTCGGCGCAGAACATCGGTGCCGGCAGGATGGAGCGAGCGACGAAGACACTGCGATACGCCACCGCGATCACCGTCGTCTACGGCATCGTCATATCGATTGTGGTGGAACTGACGGCGGGCTCCATCGTCGGCCTGTTCACCACCGATGCGACGGTAATCCTGCTGGGAACACAGTACATCCGCAGCTACATCGTCGACAGCATCTTCGCGGGCATCCACTTCTGCTTCAGCGGCTTCTTCGCCGCATGCGGGCGCTCCTATATCGGATTCATCCACAATATCGTGGCCATCACCCTGGTCCGTGTGCCCGGGGCGTATCTGGCATCCAAGCTGTTCCCGAACACCTTGTTCCCCATGGGCGTCGCCGCGCCCGCCGGATCGCTGCTTTCCGTGCTGATCTGTCTTGGCTTCTACGCGTGGCTCAAGCGTCACGGCGTAATTTCGGAGAAGGCGCGTGCATGACGGCGAGTGAGCGAAGTGGAGGGCGCGACGCTTTGCCGGGTGACGGCAGACTGTTCCGTATAGGCAAGGTTGCAGATATGTTCAATGTGTCGCTGGGCACGCTTCGGCATTATGAGCGTTGCGGCTTGCTGGAACCCGAATATATCGACCCGCGCACCGGGTACCGGTATTACGGTGCCAAGCAGTTCGAGGTGCTGAACACAATCCGGTACCTGCGTGTGCTGGATATGCCGTTGACGCAGATAGCCGAGTTCCTGCACAATCGCGACGTGCATGTCATCGAGGACAAGCTTGTTGCACAGAAAGCCCTGATCGAGCGCAAACAGCATGAGCTGGAAATGGTCCAGCGGAAGATCGACCATCGCTTGGAGCGGCTGCGGGACGCTGAGCAGTCCGAATTCGACGTGATACGTGTTGTGCGGCAACCCGCCTGCAGGATCGTCTGGATCAGGGATTCACCGAAGGTCGACTCGTATCTCGGCCTGGAATATTCGATCCGCAAGCTGGAGCAGCATCAGAAGGATTCGCTGGTCTTCCTCGGCAAGGTCGGCGTCGGCATTGACAAGGAATCGTTGGAACAGGGCGGATATGCCGATTACGGGTTGGTGTTCCTATTGCTTGACGACGAGGACGAATATGAGGGCGACACCGTGGCATTGCCGGAGACCGATTGCGTGCGCATCCGGTTCCGGGGGAGTCATGGCGATGCCCCCGACCGGTATCGCGAGCTGATATGGTACACCGCAGAGCAGGGTCTCGACATCACCGGGTTCTCACGTGAGATCGCGTTGATCGATGAAGGGTTGACATCGGATCCCGCCCAGTTCGTGACCGAGATCTGCATCCCGGTGCGCTAGCCACTTTCCGGCGACGTGTGGCGCTACTTGGCTTTCTCCTTCAGAGTCGGCGCAAGGGTGCCGGCCAGCGCGCGCTCGCCCGGCCTGGCCAATGGGCCGACCAGTTCATGCGCCGTGTACGGCTCCTCAAGATAGGCGATGTCGGATTCGCTGAGTTTTACTCCAAGTGCTTCGATGACATCATCCACGCGCTCCGTCTTCGAGCAGCCGACGATCGGTGCCGTGACGTCCTTGGCCCAATGCCAGGCGAGGGCGATCCGCGCCATCGGCACGCCGAGCCGTTCCGCGAGCCCGTGCACGCGTTCGATGATCGGCATATCCTGCGCACGTGCCTGATCGTACTTGTTGCGCATGGTGCCGTCGGTGGTGCCGCGTTTGGAATCGGAATCCCAGGACGGATGGGTCAGATGGCCGGACGCCATGGGGAGTATGGGGTGAGCGCCATGTTGTACTGACGGCTGTTCGGTGGCGTCGGCATCGATGGTCCACTGATGGAATTACGGGGAGGTCTTGCCGAAACTCATACCGCCAAGGCAGACCTTGGAAACTTGGATGCCGGACCATCCCAGTGGGGCGTAGCTCATGTCAGTCATACTGAAGCTCTTCTGCCGTTGATGTTCGGAAGGTCAGCATATCCCGTTTCGATTGGCAGAACCAATACCTCGCATGAATGGTTTGATACGCAATCGACGCATGGAACGATATACCATACTCACATTGGACATTCTTTTTCGCCGGGCGTTGAATAGGGAACGGTACAGAGCATAAATGAAAGGACGGGTCGACAATGGAAAATCCGAGCGCATTCCCGATGGGAGAACCGAACGACGGCTTCGCGCAGTACTTCGTGGGACAGAGCTACCTTGCTCCGGTGCTCGAGACTCCGCAGATTGCCATCCATAACGTGACCTTCGAGCCGGGTTGCCGCAACAACTGGCACATCCATCACAACGCGGCGCAGGTACTCATCGCGGTCGGCGGTTGCGGCTACTACCAGATCGAGGGACAGGAGCCAAAGGAGCTCAAGGCCGGGCAGGCCGTCTGCATCCCCGCGGATACGAAGCACTGGCATGGCGCCGCCCCCGGCGAATCATGCTCGCATCTAGCCTTCATGGTCCCTGCGGGCGATCCGGCATCCATGAGCAACGAATGGCTCGAGCCGGTGGATGCCGAAGCCTACGGCAAACTTGCCTGAGGTCTGTTGTTCTTATATGGAGGGCCATCCTGCAAAAGTGGGATGGCCCTTTTTGTTGTTCAGGGCGATAACGGTTTGAAGCCTTGCGGCGAGTGGCGTCATGCGAGGAAATCCGCAAGCAGATTGCACAAGTAGCTTGTGTAAGTGCTATGGTGGCCAGCTGGAGGCAATCGAAATGGATACGAAAGACGAATATTCGACATCGGATGTCGCCATGGAATTGGCGATTGCGGTCAGCAGGCTGCAAGCTCGGATGAAGCATGAGGCCGGCATCGCGGAACGGGGCATCACCGCTTCGCAGCTTGCCATGTTGAAGCGGCTGGATACCGAGGGAGAACTGTCGGTATCGACTTTGGCCGCGTACGAACACGTATCGCAACAGGCCATCACCCAGCGTCTTGAACTACTGAGGTCCACAGGGTATGTCACACAGCATGCCGATTCGAAAGATCGTCGTCGTCGACTGGTCGGCTTGACCGATGAAGGACATGCGTTCCTCGCCCACGTAACCGCTAGCCAAACAACTTGGCTGGCGCATGCCATCGAATATGCATTGGATGACGGCGAGCGCGGGGACCTCGCCGCTGCGACCACATTGATCGAACGCATCGCCGCCACGGAATCGCTGCCGACGGGAGGCGACACGCGATGAAGACGGCTGATAAGACAAGAGAAACTCCCGCGTTTCCCAAGACCTTCATCATGGCGATGATATTTGGGGTCGGTCTCAACCCTGTCAACAGCACGCTTATCTCGACGGCGCTCGCACCGATTTCACATGATTTGCGGATTGATGCCGGAAGGGCGACCCTGCTGATATCTGCGCTGTACCTGACATGTGCCATCGCGCAGCCGACGGCGGGCAAGCTTTCTGAGATCATTGGTCCTCGCTCGGTGTTCATGGCCGGTGCGGCATTGGTCATGATTGGAGGACTACTGGGTGGTTTCGCCCCGAATCTCGGCGTGCTGCTGACGTCGCGTGTGCTTATTGGTGCGGGCACATCCTGTGGCTATCCTGCTGCCATGCTGCTGGTTCGCAGACGGGCTGATCGCATGGGATTGGCGGAACCGCCTTCGTTGGTCCTTTCCATTCTCGCTATGGTGGGACTGGTGCTCATCGCTGTCGGTCCACCGTTGGGCGGCCTGTTGGTCACCTTTTTGGGATGGCGCTCCACCTTCTTCGTCAACGTGTTGGTCGGCATCATCACGATTGTGCTGGGATTGGCAAGCATCGAGCCCGATGCGAAGCATGAACATCGCATGACCGTATCCTTCTTCATCGCGCATCTCGATGTCATGGGTCTGTTGCTATTCTCCATCACAATCAGCGCGCTGCTGATTGTTCTTATGAGTTTGCCTACTTTCGACAAGGTGTCCGGTTGCGTCACTGTCATCGCTTTGTTGGCTTTTGTCGCGTGGGAGTTGCATGCGGCAACGCCTTTCGTCGATGTGCGTTCACTCGCGGCGGATAATGCGATGACGTTGAATTTTCTGCGTGCGATGCTCACCATGCTTGGCGCTTATGTGGTCATGTACGCCTTGCCCCAGTGGTTGGAGGATGCCTGCCATATGAACGCCGGTGTTTCCGGCATGTTCATCATTCCGATGGGGGTGGTGATCTCCAGGAAGCCGTGCTCGGTCATGGCAGCGCGCAGGGCGGCCACCACCTGGCAGCGCAGGATGATGTTCTGCTTCACCGCGGGGTTCCGCAGGTCCAGATAGCGGTACTTCAGACGCTGCAGCTCGTCGGCCTCGCGGCTGCGGTTGATCTCAAAGGGCAGGGAGTTGTAGCGGCAGCGGCCCAGCACCTCGATCTTGCTGGGAACCACCTCAATATCACCGGTGGCCTGCTTGGGGTTCTTGCTGGCGCGCTCGCGGACGACGCCCTCCACGCTGATGGTGGACTCCTTGTTCAGGTCGCGGATAATGGCCATCATGTCCTCGGTCTCCACCACGATCTGGGTGGTGCCGTAGAAGTCGCGGAGCACCACGAAGGCGAAATTCTGGCCCACGGCGCGGACGTTCTCCATCCAGCCCACCAGCTTCACGGACTGGCCCACGTGCTCCAGCCGCAGCTCGTTGCAGGTATGTGTGCGCATCTGCATCATTGTTTTGTCCTCCTATTTTGATAATAATTTGTATAAAATGAAACGGATATTACGATTTGTTTTAAAAATGGCCGGTTTATTCCACGATGACCTTGCCCTCGCTGCGCTGGGCGAGACCCTTCTGGATGATGGCCAGCGTCTCGTCGAAGGGCAGGGTGGTCTGTTCGCCGGAGGCCATATCCTTGCAGCCCACCACGTTTCCGGCGATCTCGTCGTCGCCCAGGAACAGCACATAGGGCACGCCGATCTTATCAGCATAGTTCATCTTGGCCTTGAACTTCTTCTGCTCGGTGTAGAGCTGGGTGCGGACACCGGCAGCGCGCAGGCGGGTGGCCAGCGTCACAGCGGGGGCCAGATCGGCGGTCATGGGCAGGATCAGCACGTCGGCAGGGGCGGTGGGCAGCGCGGGGTTCAGCATGCCCTGCTCACCCAGCACGTAGAACAGGCGGGTCAGACCGATGGAGATGCCCACGCCGGGCAGCTGTTTGTCGGTGTAGTACTCCGCCAGGTTGTCGTACCGTCCGCCGGAGCAGACGGAGCCGATCTCAGGGTGATCCAGCAGCGTGGTCTCGTACACCGTGCCGGTGTAGTAGTCCAGGCCCCGGGCGATGGTGAGGTCCACGGCGAAGTTCTCCGCCGGTACGCCGAAGGCGGACAGGTACTTCACCACGGTGTTCAGCTGGTCAAGACCCTCGTCGAACACCTCGTTCCGGCCGCGGTAGCCCTCCAGCGCGGAGAGCACCTGATCGTTGCCGCCGCTGATGGCGATGAAGGCCAGAATTTCATCCGCCTTCTCCGCATCCACGCCGCACTCGTCCATCAGCAGGGTCCGGACCTTCTCGGCGCCGATCTTGTCCAGCTTGTCCACGGTGCGCATGATGTCGCCGGACTGCTCCGTCAGACCCAGCATGGCGTAGAAGCCATTGAGAATTTTGCGGTTGTTTACACGGATCTGGAATCGCTTCAGTCCCAAGGAGGTGAACGTCTGGTAGATGATGGCGGGAATTTCCGCCTCATTGGTGATGTCCAGCTTGCCGTCGCCGATGACGTCGATGTCCGCCTGATAGAACTCGCGGAACCGGCCGCGCTGAGCCCGCTCGCCGCGGTATACCTTGCCGATCTGATAGCGGCGGAAGGGGAAGGACAGGTCGTTGTAGTGCAGGGCCACATACTTGGCAAGCGGCACCGTCAGATCAAAGCGCAGCGCCAGGTCGGCGTCGCCCTTCTGGAAGCGGTAGATCTGTTTTTCCGTCTCGCCGCCGCCCTTGGCCAGCAGTACCTCGCTGGCCTCGATCACCGGCGTGTCCAGCGGCGTAAAGCCGTACAGGCTGTACGTCCGGCGGAGGATATCCATCATCCGTTCCATCTGCTGCTGCGGCTGGGGCAGCAGCTCCATGAAGCCCGACAGGGTGCGGGGTGTCATTTTAGCCATTGTCATGTTCTCCTTTATCTTCGGTGTTTTCCGTTTCGTAATGTGTCTCTGCGCCGTCGCCGATGGCGTCCGTACCGCTGTCCAGCGTGTGGGACGCCGCCTCCCGCGCGGCTTCGGCCTCCGCCTCGTGCTTCAGCTCCCGGGCCACCTCGCGGTAGATGTCGTCTGTCTCCAGACCCTTTTTCCGGCCTAACTTGCCCACCACGATGCCGCCGGCCACGATGAGCGCAGCCCATACCGGCCAGAACGCCGGTACGGCCAGCGCCAGCGCCAGGAAGGGCAGCATGCCCAGCCATGCGCCGATTTCGGCGTAGGCATCCCGCACGCTATGGTAGACGCCCTTCTTCCGGCGGATAGCGGCGGTGCGCTTCAGCTGGGCGAAGCACATGGCCAGCCGCAGCAGAGCCAGCGCCGTCACCGGAATGAAGATGTCGTAGTAGTGTTCGTGGATAAAGCGTATGGCAGCCTGCATAGACGCCTCCTTTTTTTCACGGGCGGCGTGAAAAAACGCTCCCGTCCCCTGCGTTGGGACGAGAGCGTTCAAACACTTCGTGGTGCCACCCAATTTCAGCCGCCGTGCGGCCCTTTCTGCTCCTGTTACGGGGAGCGTGCCGTGGATGTTTCCATCCCCGCTCGTCTGCTGTCTTGGCCCGTCCTGCCGCGGTGCGCTTTCAGCCGGCGGCGCACCTCTCTGCTGGCGGCGTTGCGCGGGTTACTCCTGCAAAGTCAACGCGGTCACTCTTTATAATAGGCGATTTTTTGCCGGTTGTCAAGGCGGTTCAGGCGGTAAAGGGCTTGCTCTTGGGATTCACGATGTCGCGCCAGTCCAGATAACCCTGATTCAGGCCCAGCACCAGCATCTCCGCAGTAGCCAGATTGCTGGCAAAGGGGATATTGTTCTGGTCGCACAGGTGAGAGATATAGGTCACGTCCTCATCTGTGGTCTTCTGGTTGGGGTCGTCAAAGCACAGGACCATGTCGATCTCGTTGTAGGCGATGCGGGCCGCGATCTGCTGGCCGCCGCCGTGGGTGAAGGACAGGAACCGATGGATGGTCAGGCCGGTGGCATCTGCGATCTGCTGGCCGGTGCTGGCGGTGGCGCACAGGGTGTGCTTGGCCAGGATACCGCAGTAAGCCGTGCAGAACTGCACCATCAGCTCTTTTTTGTTGTCATGCGCCATCAAAGCAATATTCATAGAGGGGCGCTCCTTTCTCTGTTATATCTTCATCAGGGGCATTTTTCGGCCCATGATGCGTTTGGCGATGTTTTCATAGGCGCGGGCGGCGTAGAAATTCCGATCCCGCAGAACCAGACCGCGATTCAGGCAGTAGGGGACGTCCTCGTCCTCCGGGATTACCCCCAGCAGGGGCAGACCGGCGGTGTCGATGGCGTCGTCGATGGTGGTGTGCAGGGCCCGGAGCGTCTTACGGGACACGCGGCCCACCACCAGATGCACCGCGTTGGCGGGAAAGGCGGACAGCTCCATGGCGGTGCGCTGGGCGTCCCGCATGGCGGAGATATCGGTGGTGGTGACGACGATGACCTGATCGGCCATGCAGGCCGCCATCTTGAACCCCTGGCCCAGTCCGGCGGGAGCATCCATCAGGCACCAGTCGTACTTCTCCCGTATCTCGCGGGCCAGAGCTGCCAGCTGCCGTACCGTCAGGGCCAGCGGCCTGTCAGCCATGGGTGCGGCCAGCAGGTCCAGCGACCGGTATTTCTCGTGGGTCACCACGGCCTGCTCCAGTGTGCAGCGCTCCGCCAGCACGTCGGAGAAATCCATCAGCGCCCGATCGCTGAGCCCCAGCGCCAGATCCAGGTTCCGCAGCGTGATGTCGCAGTCCATGCACAACACGTGCTGGTCCAGCGATGCCAGCGCCAGACCGGTATTGGCGGTGAAGGATGTCTTACCGGTGCCTCCCTTGCCGGAGACAACGGCGATGATCTTTCCCATGTGACCCTCCCTTCTGAGTGCTGCCGCTATTTCAGCGGCGCTTTCTTGATGCGGGCAAAGCTCCGCGGATAGATTGCGGGGGTGTCCTTGACCTTCTCAACGATGACCAGCCGGTGGCGCACCTCCGTCTCCGGTACAGTGTAGTCGCGGATGTCCGCGATGCGGCCGCCTAACTGTCCGATGGCGCCCCGCGCTCCGGCGATCTCATCATCGGAGGACACGGACTTCATGGCCAGGAATTGGCCGCCCACCTTTACCAGCGGCAGCGCCAGCTCGCACAATACGTTGAGGTTGGCCACGGCCCGGGACGCGGCGATGTCGTACTGCTGCCGGTGTCCGGCGGCGTACTCCTCGGCTCGGGCGTGGACGCAATCCACCCGTGCCAGTCCCAACTGGCTGCACACCTCCTTCAGAAAGTCGATGCGCTTGCCCAGGCTGTCCAGCAGCGTCAGATCAAAGTCCGGCTCCAGGATACGCAGCACCATGCCGGGGAAACCGGCGCCGGTGCCCACATCGATGACCCGCTTGCCCCGCAGGTCCGCCATAGTCAGCAGCACCGCGCAGTCCAGCAGGTGCAGTGTGGCCACATCCTGCGGCGCAGTGATGGCCGTCAGGTTCATCACCCTGTTCTTTTCCAGCAGCGCTGCCGCGTAGCCCTCCAGCTGGGGTACGGCATCGGGGGACAGTCCCAGCTGGGCCAGTCCCCGTGTCAGGAACTCTCTCATTTCTGCTGCTCTTTCAGCAGGTCGCGGATCTCGGTGAGCAGATCCTCGGAGGTGGGCTTGGGCTCCTCCTCGGGGGCGGACTCCTCCTCTTTCTTCTTCAGGCTGGCCAGCTTATTCATGCCCTTTACCAGCAAGAACATGGCAAACGCCACGATGATGAAGTCCAGGATAACGGCAAGCAGATTGCCAATGCCCAGCGTGACGGGGTCGGCGCCCGCCTCCACGGCGGCGCTGTTGAGCAGGATGTTCCACTTTGCCAGATCGATGCCGCCGGTGAGCAGCCCGATGAGGGGCATAATGATATCGTTGACGATGGACGTGGTGATCTTGCCGAAGGCGGCGCCGATGACAACGCCGATGGCCATATCCATTACGTTGCCGCGCATGGCGAAGGTCTTAAATTCGTTGAAAAACTTCTTCACAGGTCAACTCTCCTATACGGGATGTATAATACGTGATAAATATTCCAAGATGTTATCGAAAATCGTTCAGTGGCGGGGCACCAGACGATCCTTGCCTCCCATGTAGGGCTGCAGCACCTTGGGCACCAGCACGGAGCCGTCCGCCTGCAGGTTGTTCTCCAGCAGTGCGATGAGCATGCGGGGAGGCGCCACCACAGTGTTGTTCAGCGTGTGGCACAGCTGCATCTTGCCGTCGGCGTCCTTGTAGCGGATCTTCAGGCGGCGGGCCTGCGCATCGCCCAGATTGGAGCAGGAGCAAACCTCGAAATACTTCTGCTGGCGGGGAGACCAGGCCTCGATGTCGCAGGACTTGCACTTCAGGTCTGCCAGATCGCCGGAGCAGCACTCCAACTGCCGCACGGGGATGTCCAGGGACCGGAACAGCTCCACACTGTACTGCCACATCTGCTCGTACCACTTTTTGGAGTCCTCAGGCTTGCAGACCACGATCATCTCCTGCTTTTCGAACTGATGGATGCGGTAGACGCCGCGCTCCTCGATGCCATGGGCGCCCTTCTCCTTGCGGAAGCAGGGGGAGTAGGAGGTCAGCGTCTGGGGCAGCTTGTCCTCCGGCAGGATCTGGTCAATGAACTTGCCGATCATGGAGTGCTCGCTGGTGCCGATGAGATACAGGTCCTCGCCCTCAATCTTATACATCATGGCGTCCATGTCCGTCTGGCTCATGACGCCCTCCACCACGTTGCCGTGGATCATAAACGGCGGGATGCAGTAGGTAAAGCCCTTGCCGATCATGAAGTCGCGGGCGTAAGCCAGCACTGCTTCGTGCAGCCGCGCGACATCGCCCAGCAGGTAGTAGAAGCCGCTGCCGGACACGCGGGCCGCGGCGTCCATGTCGATGCCGTCAAAGCGCTCCATGATGTCGGTGTGGTAGGGCACCTCAAAGTCCGGCGTCTTTGGCTCGCCGAACCGCTGCACCTCCACGTTGCAGCTATCGTCCGGCCCGATGGGCACGGAGGGATCGATCATCTGGGGAATGACCAGCATGATCTTGTTCAGCGCGGACTCGGCGTGCTCCTTCTTGGCCTCCAGCTGGGCCATACGCTCTGCGTCCGCCTTGACGGCGGCGTTGTTGGCATCGATCTCCGCTTGGATGGCGGCCTTTTCCGCCTCATCGGTACACTTTTTCAGCCGTCCGAACAGGGGACCGTTGGCCTTGGACAGCTTGTTGCGCTCCGCCTTCAGCGCCTCGCCATCGGCGATGGCCTGGCGGCGCTCGGCGTCCAGGGCGATGGCCTCATCTACCAGAGGCAGCTTGGCGTTCTGGAACTTTTTGCGGATGTTCTCCTTTACCGCCTCGGGATTTTCCCGCACAAATTTGATATCAAGCATTGTGAACCTCGATTTCCGGCTGTTTCACGTGAAACAGCCCAGTTATTTCTTTTTGATGGCGTGGAGCGCGTCCAGCAGATCGTTGAGATCGTCGGTGCCGTAGTACTCCAGCTCAATGCGTCCCTTTTTGCGGCCGCTGACGATGCGGCAGCCGCGGCCCAGCCGCTCGCCCAGTTCTCGGGCGGCCTCCTCGGCGTAGTTGACGGACAAGGGGTCCTTGGCCGGCTTTTCCGGCGTCTCCGCCATCAGCTTCTTAGCCAACAGCTCCGTCTGCCGCACGGACAGCTCACTTTTCAGCACGGCTGCCGCCGCCGTTTCCTGCTGCTTGGCAGGGAGGGGGAGCAGCGCACGGGCGTGCCCGCCGGACAGCCTGCCGTCCTCCACCATGGCCCGCACCGGCTCGCACAGGTTCAGCAGCCGCAGGGCGTTGGCCACGGCGGGACGGGACTTACCTACACGTTTGGCCGTTTCCTCCTGGGTCATGTTGTACTGCTCCATCAGCACCTTGTACCCCTCGGCTTCTTCGATGGGGTTCAAGTCCTCGCGCTGCAGGTTCTCGATCATGGCCAGCTCCATGGCCTTGCGGTCGTCGGCCTCAATGACCACGGCGGGCACCTGAGTCAGCCCCGCCATACGGGCGGCGCGCCACCGGCGCTCACCGGCAATGATCTGGTAATAGCCGGACTGGAGCTTCCGCACCGTCAGTGGCTGGATGATGCCGTGCTGCCGGATGGAGTCGGCCAGGTCGGCCAGTGCATCGGGGTCAAACAGCTTGCGCGGCTGGGCTGCGCAGGACTCTACCTGACTGATGGGCAGCATCAGACTGGTCTTTTCCTCGTGGAGGGCCATCATATCGTCGCCCATAAGAGCGCCGAGACCCTTTCCGAGGCCCTTGGATATGTTTGCCATACTGCGTCTCCTTTCAGGCGTTTCGTTTCAAAAATTCCTCCGCCAGCGCGATGTAGGCGTCAGCTCCGCGGCAGTTGCGGTCGTAAGCGGTGATGGGCCGTCCGTGGCTGGGCGCCTCGCTGAGCCGGACGTTGCGGGGGATGACGGTGCTGTACACCTTGACACCAAAGAAGCGCTTGACCTCCTGCGCCACCTGGATGGACAGGTTGGTGCGCCCGTCAAACATGGTCAGCAGCACGCCCTCAATGTCCAGGGACGGATTCATGCTGCGGCGCACGATGCGCACTGTGTTCATCAGGTCACTGAGACCCTCCAGCGCGTAATACTCGCCCTGCACCGGCACCAGTAGGCTGTTGGCGGCGCACAGCGCGTTCAGCGTCAGCAGCTCCAGCGATGGAGGGCAGTCGATAAAGATGAAGTCGTACTGCTCCGTCACCTGCCGCAGTGCGGCCTTCAGCAGAAACTGCCGGTTCTCCATCTCGATCATTTCCACACCCGCACCGGCCAGCGCCTTGCTGCTGGGCAGCACATCACCGTAGGGGGTGGAGACGATGGCTTTTGCCGTCTCCGTGCCGTTGATGAGCACGTCATACACACCGTTGGACACAGATTTGTCCACGCCCATGCCGCTGGTGGCGTTGGCCTGCGGGTCGAAATCACACAGCAGCACCCGCTTACCCTTGGCCTTCACAGCGGCGGCCAGATTGACACAGGTGGTGGTCTTACCCACGCCGCCTTTTTGGTTGACGATGGCGATGATCTTGGACACAGCAAATTCCTCTTTCTATATAGTATCCCGCCCGACGCCGCCGTAAACAGCGGTCTCGCCCCGTGTGGAGGCGCGGCAAAGGCAGCGGACAGCGCCGCCTTGGGAGTATTATATAACAGGTGCGCCTGTGGATTCAATAGAGAATTTGCAAAAAACAGAAACTGTTTCACGTGAAACGTCGAACTGCGCGCCCTGACGCATGTTTCACGTGAAACATGCCGCCTCAGAAAAAGGGGGAGGGTGTTTCACGTGAAACACCCTCCTTCCGTATCTGCTTATCTACTCACACCAGTATCACGCCATCCAGCGGCGGCAGCGTCAAGTGTACCGTGCCGTTCTGCGATAGGAACTGCTGACCCGTCACGGCGTCGATGCACAGCCGTCCGTCCCACGGCAGCGTCAGCTCCAGCGGCGTATCGCCGGCGTTCAGTGCCGTCACGGTGCGCTCCGTCCCGTGGAGCCGCTCTACCACCAGTCCGCCGCCCTGAGCGTGGAGATAGCGGATGATGCCGCACTGCATGGATATCCGTTCCGCCCGCAGCTGTCCCAGCCGCCGGAAGAAGGCCAGCAGCGATCCATCCTCACCGCCCCAGGGATAGGTGCCGCGGTTCAGCGGGTCCTCGAACCCCTGCATTCCCGCCTCATCGCCATAGTACAGGGTGGGGGAGCCTGGGAAGCTGTACAGGAGCATAGCCGCCAGACGCAGCTTCTTCTGTCCCCGCGCCAACTCGGCGGGGGAGAGGCGGTATGCCGCCCGCTGTCCCTTGTCCTCCGGCGTCCGTTCCACACCCAGCAGGGTCAGGATACGCGGCGTGTCGTGGGTCCCCAGAAAGTTCATGGCCCCATAAAACGCCGCGGGGGGATAGTTTTCCCGTATGGTCTCCATGTCGTCGCGGAAGGCAGCGGCGTCACCGCCGCCCAGCCACGCCAACAACGCCGTCCGGAAGGGGTAGTTCATCAGCCCGTGGGTCTCCCGCCCCAGAAGATAGCGCCTGCGTCGGGAGTAGGCGATCTTGTTGCTGCCGTCCTCCCACACCTCACCCAGCAGATAGCCGTTGGGCTTCTCCGCTTGGATGGCGTCGCGGATGGCGGCGATAAAGTCATCCGGCAGCTCGTCGGCCACGTCCAGCCGCCAGCCGTCGGCCCCGTCGCGGAGCCAGTGCCGCACCACGGAATTTTTGTCCGAGATGATGAACCGCCGGTAGTCCGGCTGCTCCTCGTTCACCGCCGGCAGGGTGTGTACGCCCCACCAGGCATCGTAGTCCGTGGGCCACGGGTGGAAGCTGTACCAGCTGAAATACGGAGATTCCGTGCTCTGGGCCGCCCCCGGCTCGGGATAGAATCCCTCCGCGTTGAAATACCGGCTGTTGGAGCCGGTGTGGTTGAACACACCGTCCAGAATAATGTGGATGCCTCGTGCGTGAGCCTCGCGGCACAACGTGCGGAAGTCCTCCTCAGAGCCCAGCATGGGATCAATGGCGTGGTAATCTGCCGTGTTGTAGCGGTGGTTGCTGTCCGCTTCAAATATGGGGTTGAGATAGAGGGTGGACACCGATAGGCTCTTGAGATAGTCCAGCTTCTCCGTGATACCCGCCAGCGATCCGCCGAAGAAATCGCGGTTGGTGATCTGTCCCTGCTCATCCGGCAGGAACACAGGCTGGTCGCTCCAGTTGTCATGGACCCACCGCCGGCCCACCATACCGCCGACATCCGGCACAGAGGTGCGCCGGAACCGGTCCGGAAAGATCTGATACGTCACGCCTTGTCCGAACCATGCGGGAGTGGGCGTGTCCTCATACACCGTCAGCTGCCACCGCGCCAGCGCGTCCTGCCCGCACCAGCCGCTGCGGCCGTAGCACACGGTGCTGCCGTCCGCACGGGTGAACCGAAAGGCGTACCAGCACAGGTCCGGCTCCTGCGGCGCAGTGTATATGCCGGAGAAGCCGCCCTCGGCAGGGGGGAGGGGGCATACCTCGTCCACCCCCGCGAATTCGCGGTGTACCAGCAGCTCGCAGGCGTAGTAGTCACCGTCCCGCAGGGTAAAGGACACCTCAGCGCCGCAGGCTACCGCGCCGAAGGGGGACTTGCAGGCGGCGTCCCGCGGATCAAAAACAGGAAACATAGAAAGACCTCACACTTACTTTAAAAGGGTATTTTCGCCTATGGCAGTGCCGTCCTGGGCGCGGCTGAACCAGGAGTTGATGATCTCCACCGCCGTGTTGGCCAGCGCCGCGCCGCTGCCGCCCTTCTCGATGACGATGGCCACGGCGATCTCGGGTTTTTCGTAGGGCGCATAGGCCACGAACACGCCGTTGGCGATGTCGGTACCCACCTGAGCCGAACCGGTTTTTGCGCCGGCGGATACCACGCAGTTTTCGAAGGCGTAGGCCACGGAGCCGGACACCGTCAGCTCGTGCATGCCCCTGGTCACAGCACTCAACGTAGTATCGGACATTTCGACTGTATTTATCGGATTATCGTCGTACATGTACAGCAGCCGCGAGTTGTCGTAGGCTTTGACGTTCTTCAGCAGATGAGCCTGATAATGGTCGCCGCCGCCCACCAGCGTGGCCACGTAGTTGGCCAGCTGCAGCGGCGTAAACAGGTTGTAGGACTGGCCGATGGCGGCGGTAATGGTCTGGCCGTCGGTCCACTCCTGATCGTGGCTTTCCGCCCACTCAGGGGAGGCCAGCACGCCGCTGGAGTCGCCAATTTCAATGCCGGTGGACTGCCCCAGCCCGAACTGAGAGGCGTAGCTGTCCAGTGTCCGGATACCGGTGAGCCGTCCCACCTCATAGAAAAAGTAGTTGCAGGAGTCGGTGATGGCCTGAGACACATTGATGCGTCCGTGGGTGGAGCCGGTCTGACTGTAGATCCAGCACATGGGCTGCGGATCCTTGTAATAGGTGTAGATACCGCGGTCCTGGATGATGGAGGACGGCGTGATGATGCCGCTCTCCAGTGCCGCCACCGCCGTCACCATCTTGAATGTGGAGCCTGGGGCATAAATGCCCTGGGTAGCGCGGTTGAACATGGGCAGCCGCTGGTCGTTCACCAACTCATCGTAGTCCTCGTTAAACGTGGACAGGTCGTAGGTGGGGTAGCTGGCCAGCGCCAGCACCTCGCCGGTTCCCACACTCACCACGGCGGCCGCACCGCCGCGTTCGTTGCTGTCCTTGTCGATCATGCCGGAGATGGTCTCCGCCAGCGCCGCCTCCACATCGGCCTGGAGATCGATATCCAGCGTCAGCGCCACCGTGCCGCCCGGCTGCGGCTCACGGGTGTAAAGCTCACCGGTGATCTTGCCGGTCTCGTCGGTGGTGATGAGCCGCCGCCCGTCCGTGCCCCGCAGGTAGGACTCAAATGCCTTCTCCACGCCGTCCTTACCCACCAGATCGTTCATGGAGTACCCCTTGTCGGCGTACCCCACATAGCCGGTGTCCTCGTTGCTGCTCCACTCCTCCTGCCAGATGGGGCCGATAGTGCCCAGAATGTGGGCCGCCAGCGCAGTGTTGTATACGCGCGCCGAAGCGGTGCGGATGGTGACACCCTCGTACCGTCCATCGGTGATGAGACTCAGCACCTCCGTGGACACATCCTCGGCGAAGGTGTAGCTGTCGCGGCTGTGCAGCTCATACCGCACACCTACGATGAGCCGCGCCTCCCGCTCCGACAGGCTTTCGTCCACGTGGTACAGCTCCCGCAGCTCCGAGAGGAGCTGCCGCCCGCTGGCGCCGGAGGTCAGATCGTTTTTTTCGATAAACTTGTCAAAGGTCTCCGACCGCGCGTTGGAGTACCGCAGGAAGTTGCCCACCCGCCCAATGGGCAGGGTGTCGTTCCAGCCGGTCCCCGTCTCCTCGCACAGCTGCACCAGCCGCAGGATGGCGGCGTTCAGCGCCGCATCATCGTCAAAGCCGCTGCGGTCGAACACCAGCGTATAGGCCAGCCGATTAGACACCAGCACCTTGCCGTTGCGGTCGGTGATGATGCCGCGGGAGGCCGTCACCGTCTCGCTGGCGGCATTACTGGAGATGGATTTGGCGCGGTTTTCGCCGCCGTGGAGGATCTGGGCGTCGTACAGCACCGCCGCGAACAGCAGCAGGAACGCGCCGAAAAACACCAGCAGGGCGATGACCCTCCGCTTGGCCGGATGTGGGTTCTGCATCATGGGAAACTCCTTTTGGTCATGCGCTCCGCGTCAGGCGGAACACCTTGTAAAACGAGATATGTGCCAGCGGCGTGGCCGCCAGCGACAGCAGCAGCTCCTTGCCCATCAGCATCAGCGCCGGACCGGTGGAGATGCTCTGCTGGTACGTCCGCAGCAGGATCTGCAAAAGCCCGCACAGCAGCAGGCCCACGGCGTTCGCTGCCAGCGAGCAGAAAAATCCCGCCACGATGACCTGACCGGACAGCAGCTGCGCGATGACCGCCGCCGCCAGAAAGACCAGGCAGTAGAAGCACACGAACACGCCGGTGGGCATCAGCAGATCGCAGGCCAGCCCGAAGAACAGGGCGTACAGCAGCGACTGCCCGCTGCGCTCCAGCGTTACGGGAATGACCGCCAGCGCCGGCAGCAGGAAGGGGTGGACGCCGCCGATGCGGATGCGTACCAGGATCAGGTCCTGCACCGCCAGCAGCACCAGCGCACACAGGCAGTAGAGTATCCATTTTTGCACGATGGCGCGCCGAGTCATGGCGTCTCCTTTCCCGCGGTCACTCCACCACGTCGAAGTCGGTGATGATATACAGGTCCGTCAGCCCCTCCGGGTCGCAGCGGGGCTCCAGCACCGCGTAGCGGGCCAGCCCGCCGTCGTCTGTGCGCACATCCTCCACGGAGCCAATGGTCAGCCCGTAGGGATAGTACCCGCCCAGACCGGAGGTGACGATGAGATCCCCCGTGATAAGGGTGGAGGAGTCCGGCAGATAGGTGAGCTTCAGCTTGCCCTGGCTCATCAGCGCCAGATCTCCGGCGGCGATGGCCGTCTCTTCCGTGCGGAACACCATAGCGCCCAGCTGGGAGCCGGTGTCCAGGATGGTGGTCAGGCGGCACCAGTTCAGGCCCACCTCCGTCACCACACCCACCAGATTGCCGTAGCAGTCCACGGCGCAGTCGTTTTCCGCCACGCCGTGCTGGCTGCCTCGGTTCAGCACCAGTGTGCTGGCCCAGTTGGACACGTCCCGCTGGGTGACGCGGGCCGCCTCAAACTTCAGGTCGGATCGCTGCTCCCGCAGGTCCAGAAGCTTCCGCAGCCGCTGGTTCTCCTGCGCTGCGGGCTGGGCGCTCTGCAGCTCCTGCCGCAGCTGGGCATTCTCCTGCCGCAGGGCCTCGTTCTCCGCCTGCAATTCCTCCACGCTGGCAAAGTGGTCGCTGACGCCGCCCACCCAGTTCACCACAGCCGATCCGGCTGCGCGGAAGGGGGACGCGATAACGCCCAGCGCGTTGTGGAGAAAGCTGGTGCCGGAGCCCATGGCCGAGATGATGCACAGTACCACGGCGATCACCGCCGCGCCGCCCATCAGCCAGATACCTGTTTTGGTAAAAAATCGCTTCATTGACCGTTTCCTTTCAGCCCAGCAGGGTGATGCCGAACTCCGCCAGCATCCGGCTCAGCAGCAGCACCGGCAGCCCCATCACGTTGAAAAAGTCGCCATCGATGCGCTCTACCAGCAGCGCGCCCTGGCCCTGCACGCCGTAGGCCCCCGCCTTGTCCATGGGTTCGCCGCCGGCGATGTAGGCCCGCAGCTCCGCCTCCGATGCGGTGCGGAAATAGACATCCGTGGACAGGGCACGGGTCAGCGCCCGTTGCCCCTGCCGCACCGTGACGCCGGTACACACCGTGTGGCGCCGCCCCTGCAGCGCCGTCAGCATGGCCAGCGCCTGAGCCTCGTCAGCGGGCTTACCCAGCTTCTTGTCGTCCAGAAACACCATGGTGTCGGCGGTAATGACGATCTCATTCTCCGTGGACGCCACAGCCTGAGACTTCTCGCGGGAGATGTAGCGCACGATCTCCTCCGGCGTCAATCCGTCGGGATACCACTCCTCCACCCGGGGCACGCGGACGGTGAAGTCACGGATGCCGATCCGCTGCAAAAGCTCCTGCCTCCGCGGGGAGCCGGAGGCCAGTATGATCCTCGCCATACCGCTCACCGCCCCGTGGAGCCGAAGCCACCCGTGCCGCGATCCGTCTCGTCCAGCGTGTCCGCCGGCACCACCGTGGGCTGCACCACCGGCGTCACCATCAGCTGGGCGATGCGGTCGGCGGGCTGGATGGTGTAGGCTTCGCCGCCCAGATTCACCAGACCCACCCCGATCTCGCCGCGGTAGTCGCTGTCAATGACGCCCACGCCGTTGGACAGGCACACACCCTGCTTGATGCCCAGCCCGCTGCGGGCGAACACCAGCGCCACATAGTCCGCCGAGGGCAGGGCGATGGCGATGCCGGTAGGGATGAGCCGCCGCTCACCGGCGGCCAGCGTCACCGGCTGGTCGATGCAGGCGTACAGGTCCATGCACGCTGCGCCCGCCGTGGCGAAGCGGGGCAGGGGGATGTCCGTCCCGATTTTGGGGGACAGGGCTTTGATCTTCAGTTCCATAGGCAAATTTTCCTCAAATATCGAAAACTATCCGTAATATTCTATCGTAATTATACTATACGTTTACTCTACGCCGCGGTAAAACAGGCCGCGGGTCAGGTCCTCCGGCGTCCAGTCGCCGCCGTTCTGATACCGCTGCAGCACCTGTACGCACTGCTCCGGCGTCTCCGTGGTGAACCGCAGGCGCCCATAGGTCAGGCCGCAGCGATGCATTTCCGGCTTGTCGGCGAGGAACAGCGTCTTGCTGTTCTGGATCTCGCACCGGCAGCCGTAGCCGCATAGCACAGGGAACTGTGCGCCGGTACGGTCGGTGAGGACGCTGCCTGCCCCGTGGGTGCAGCCCACGCTGCATCTGGTGACGCAGTTCTCCGTCACCATCAGCGGCAGCCGCCCGTAAATGATGGCCTCGCAGGGCAGGTACTTCCGGAGATCCCGCACCTGCTGCCACCTTAGCTCGAAGGAGACTGTCGCGCTGGCCAACTCCTGCCCCTGCCAGAACAGCAGGGCGCGGGAGTTGAAAATGTTCAGTCCGAAGTCGCCCCGCAGCGTCCGGTTCAGTCCCCGCACGATGGGGAGGTGGCCCAGATTGCCTATGGCCACCGCCGACGCCTCGGGGTGCTGCTCCAGCAGCTGCCGCAGGGGCGTCTCGTCCGCCGTCCGGAAAATGCGGGGCAGCACGGCGCACAGCTCCGTCTCGCCCCAGTCCAGTTCGGGGTCCAGCCGCTCCAGTTCTTCCACAGGAACATACACCGCCGCAGGCTTTTCTGCCAGCAGTGCTGCCGTCACCTGCTCCGCCTTCTGCACGGAACAGGTGAAGCGCATAGCCTGCCCGCCCTCCGGCGCATCCGGCAGGGGAAGGGCAGGCAGCTTCCGGCGGGGTGGGATGTCCATCCGCCGCTTTGCCAGCTCCTCCAGCAGCTCCCGGCGCAGACCGTTGACGGCGCTGGCGGGTATCGTCAGTCCCTCATCCAGCTCGATTTCGATACGGTCTGCTGTGAATACGGTGCCGCCGGTCTTGCTCAGCCGCTGCCGCAGCTCCTCCGCTGTTACCGCGCGGTTCCGGGCTTCCTCCGGTACAGCGCCCGTGCCCATGGCGAAGGCCGCGCCGCCGTGGACAGTGCAGGCGCCGCCCAGCCGCACAGGTTCGCCTCGCCGTACTGACAGACGGAGATTTACCGGTATTTTTCTGTTTTCCCGCCCGTTTTCATACATTTCGCGGGCCTTTGCAAACAGCTCCTTCGGCTCCGGCGCGTTCTCCGGACGGGTGCCGAACATCTGGGGACCCTTTTTGCCCAGCCAGTAGCCGTCGGTGAATCCGCTGCGGGAAAACGCCTGCTCCAGCCGGCGGGATTCTTCTGCCGTGGGCTGCCGCTTTTCGTCCAAAAGCCGCCGGTAGATGCCGGTGACCACCGCCACATACTCCGGCCGCTTCATCCGACCCTCCAGCTTGAGACAGGCCACGCCCATGGCCTCCATCTCCGCCAGATACGCCGATAGGTTGGCGTCCTTCAGGCTCAGGGGATGGCCGCCGCGGCAGGGCCCGTTGACCCCGTATGGCAGGCGGCAGGGCTGGGCGCAGGCGCCGCGGTTGCCGCTGCGCTCGCCCACCACGGCACTCATCTCGCACTGACCGGAGTAGCACATGCACAGTGCGCCGTGGGCAAAAACCTCGATCTCGGCGGGACAGCCGGCGCAGATCTCGCGTATCTCATCGCGGGCCAGCTCGCGGGCCAGCACCACCCGCTCCAGTCCCAGCGCGGCGGCCTCGTTGGCTCCGCCCAGGGTGAACAGGCTCATCTGGGTGCTGGCGTGGAGCGGTACGTCCGGCACGATCTCACGGGCCAGGGTCAGCAGACCCCAGTCCTGCACCAGTACGGCGTCCACGCCCATATCACTGGCCTTGCGCAGCGACTCTGCCGCCTGCTCCAGCTCACGGTCCGTCAGCAGGGTGTTCAGCGTCAGAAAGACCCGCACGCCTCGCAGATGGCAGTACGCCACTGCCGAAGCGAATTCCTCATCGGTGAAGTTTTTGGCACTGCGCCGCGCGTTAAAGGCGCCGAAGCCCATATATACCGCGTCCGCGCCGGTCTGGACGGCGGCAATGAGGGAGTCGAGGCCGCCGGCGGGGGAGAGGAGCTCCATCATCCCTTGCGGTTCTGCTGGGACTGCAGCTTGCGGCGCAGCTCGGCGGCCTCATTCTTGGCGCGGCTGGCCTCGTCCAGATAGGTTTTCAGCTGGCGGCGCAGATTGTCGGCGTTTTCCTGGGCCTTGCACAGCTCATCCGCCAGGTTCACGGCGGCCAGTACGGCGGCGTTGTCGCGGCTCATGTGAGCGCCGTCCATCAGCTGGCGCATCTCGCCGTCCACCATGGCGCCTACCTTCTCCATATAGGCCGCGTCCTCCTCTGCCACCAGCGTGTACTCCGTGCCGCAGATGGTCATTGTTACCCGATTCGCCATAGGTCAACCTCCTCTGTATCTTCGCAAAAATTATGTTGTCTCTATCGATAAAGATATCAATACAACATCCATTATAGCACAATTTCCCGCTGTGGAAAGCCTATTTTGACGAAAAGCGGAAATTTGTAAAAATGTGACCGTCCCTGCTTTACGCCGACGGACTTTTCATGTAAAATAGGGGGCACTGAGAAAAGGGAGGCCGGAGCCATGAGCGGTTATATCCTGCGGGGCGGACAAGAGAATATCACGCTGCCCGCCGCCGCAGTGGAGAGCCTGCTGCGCCGCGGGGAGGGCGATGCCGCCCTGCTGTATCTGGCGCTGCAGCGGTTCGGCCGCGGCGTAACGCCGGAGGAGCTGGAAAAGGTGCTGCCCACCATGAGCCGCCTGCGGCTGGACGCAGCGGAGCGGGTATTGCAGGAGCTGGGACTCCTGCCGCGGCCCCAGACGCCCGGCCCCGAACCGGCGGCGGAAAAGCCCGTTTACTCCGCAGAGGACATCACCGCCCTGCTGACGGACAACGAGGGCTTCCGCCTGCTGATCCCCCAGGCGGAGCAGCAGCTGGGCAAAAAGCTGCGCACCGCAGACTTGCAGATACTGGCAGGGCTGTACGATGATCTGGGCCTGCCGGCGGACGTGATCTATCTGCTGCTGTGCCACTGTGTGGACAGGGCCAGAGCCCAGTGGGGCGAGGGCCGCCGGCCCACCATGCGGCAGGTGGAGAAGGAGGGCTATCACTGGGCCCAGCTGGGCCTGTTCGATCAGGACAGCGCCGCCGCCTACCTGCGGACGTGGAGCCGCCGCCGCCAGAAGATGGGGGCGTATATGAAGGCGATGCAGCTGCCGGACCGCCCGCCGGTGGAAGCGGAGAGCCGCTATATCACAGACTGGATGGACATGGGCTTCCCGCCGGAGACGGTGGCCATGGCCTATGAGCGGACGGTGTTTTATAAGAAGGATATGAACTGGCGCTATCTCAACGGCATCCTGCGCCGCTGGCACGAAAACGGCTGGCATACGCCGCAGCAGGTGGAAAAGGGCGAGGAGCGCAAGGGCGCACCGGCCCAGAGCGGCGGCCAGAGCGGCCAGCAGGGGAGCGCGGAGCAGAACGCGTGGATGCGCCGGTACATCAAGAGGTGACGACATGGCATACGACGGCAGGATCATGCAGCGGGCGCTGGCCCGCTTCGACGAGGACAAGCAGCGCCGATCCGCCCAGCTGGATCAGCGGCGGCGGGCGCTCTACGCCCGTGAGCCGCGGCTGGCGGAGATCGAGACGGAGCTGCGGGGCACCATGAGCCGCATTATCTCCTCCGCACTGGCCCGGGGGACGGACCCGCTGCCCGCCATTCGGGTGCTGCGGGACGAGAACCTTGCCTTACAGCAGGAGCGAACGCAGCTGCTGGCAGCCATGGGCTATCCTGCGGACTATCTGGAGGAGAAGCCTGCCTGCCGCCTGTGCGGCGACACCGGCTATGCCAACGGCCGCGTGTGCGGCTGCCTGCGGGCCTACTACGCCCGCGAGCAGCTGGCGGAGCTGTCCCGCCTGCTGCCCCTGGGGGAGGACAGCTTCGAGACGTTCAGCTTCGACTGGTATGACAGCGCGGTGCAGCCGGCCTTCGGCGTGTCGCCCCGGGCCAATATGGAGCGGAACTTCGACGTCTGCCGCGATTACGCCTACCAATTCGCCAAGGGCGGCGGCAGCCTGCTGCTGTCCGGCGGTACGGGACTGGGCAAGACGTTTCTCTCCGCCTGCATCGCGCGGGTGGTCAGCGAAAACGGCTTCTCCGTGGTGTACGACACGGCGGCCAGCGTGTTCGCACGGTTCGAGGACGCCAAATTCCGGCGGGACGAGGACGGCGGCGAGGACGCGGACCGCTGCATGCGCTGCGACCTGCTGATTTTGGACGATCTGGGTACAGAGATGACCACCTCCTTCGTCCAGAGCGCCCTGTACCAGATCGTCAACGGGCGGCTGATGGAAAAGCGCTCTACCATCATCAGCACCAATCTGGCGCCGGAGGAGATCGGCAGCCGCTACGGCCGGTCCGTGCTGTCCCGTCTGGAGGGGGAGTACGAGATCCTGCCCTTCTTCGGCGAGGACATCCGGCGGCTGAAGCGGGAGCGGCAGTGATATGAACAGGACGTAAAAAAGACGCCTGCGGGCGTCTTTTTTTGCGCGCAGGGACAGATTTTTCAGATTTCCCGACGGTTTCTGCCTGATTTCGCAGCAAATGCGCCGTAAAATGGGGGAAAGGAGGGGGAGACCATGAGGAAAAACCAGAAGGGGGAGTTTCTGTCCAGCCGCGTCCGCTACATCGCCATTGGCGCCGTGCGGCCCAATCCGCAGCAGCCCCGCCGCAGCTTTGACGAGACGGCGCTGCGGGAGCTGGCGGACAGCATCCGCGCCTATGGCATTTTGCAGCCGATTACCGTCCGTAAAATGAGCGGCGGTGCCTATGAATTGGTCGCCGGAGAACGCCGCCTGCGCGCCGCCGAGCTGGCAGGTCTGGAAACTATCCCTGCAATCCTCATGCAGGTCAGCGACAGCGATAGCGCCGTGATGGCATTCATCGAAAATATCCAACGCCAGAACCTCAGCTTTTTGGAGGAGGCGGAGGGCTATCGTAATATGATGGAGGACTACGGACTGACACAGGAGGAGCTTGCGGCAAAGCTTTCCAAAAGCCAGTCCTCGATTGCCAATAAGCTGCGGATTCTCAAGCTGGAGGACAGCGTCAAAAAACTCCTGTTGGAGCATCATTTTACCGAACGCCACGCGCGCGCCCTGTTAAAGCTGCCCGATGAGGAAAGCCGCCTGTTCGTCCTCGCACAAATGATACAGGAGGAAATGAACGTGAAAAAAACAGAAGAGCTCGTTGAGGCAACCTTGGAGCAGATGCGCCCCCGTTTCCCCGAAAAGGGCGAGCAGAAGGAAAAACGCTATGTCCGTTCCTCCGATTTTCGCCTGTTCACCAATACCATCAAGCAAAGCGTTGAGGTCATTCGCCGTTCGGGTGTGGATGTGGTCTATGAGGATAAGCAGGATGCCGATTGCTGTGAAATTCTGATTCGGATTCGCAAAAACGCCGTGGAATCGGCTTGAAATTTTCCCATCTGCGGTTTATAATCGTTACCATATAGAACGTAACGAAATACCATGGAGGGGGAAAGCCGCATGAAGGAAAAAGGGATTCTCATTCGTGCCGATTATGGGCATATTGCACTGCATTTGAGAGAAATTATGGAGGAAAGAGGCATCACGCGCAATCAGCTTGCCAAACGGATTGATGCACGCTTTGAGGTTGTGAATAAATGGTATCAGGGGGAGCTGGAAAAAACTTGGCAATCTGCACACCCTCCTTGCTCCACTGTTCTGGAATCTCGTTGCC
>ERZ772886.816-NODE-816-length-30143-cov-11.974010_pt1 | contig 30143 bp, 30 predicted proteins | sample MGYA00512128_ERZ772886 | MGnify/ENA primary metagenome ERZ772886 (study PRJEB29015, sample SAMEA2737698) | human gut metagenome | biome: human gut; feature: human-associated habitat; material: faeces | place: China | collected 2012 ... | reverse complement strand
GTGGACGATGAAGCACAGGAGAGAATGGATATTCTGGTGCGTCAGATGATGGAGAAGCAAGGCGTTACGGAAGAATTGAAAGCTCGTGATCAGATGGTGTGGGTTGGAGCTGTAAATAACATCCGGAATGCAGCGGAAGAGATTGTGTTAAAAGAATTAGTGTATATTTAAGGTAATGGAAAGCTCCTTCGGGAGCTTTTCGCTGTTTGGAAGAGATTATATAGAAAATGGGTTAAGAAGATGGTATTATTAAAGCAGCGGGATTTTTATTATAGTATCTAAAATGTTTTATTCATTACAAGGAAATGGAATTGATGAATGCCATTAAACTTCCTAATAGAAATAGAATCTTTCGATATTCTGAATTGGAAAATTTGATAAGTACAGATTAGAGCACGTGTAGATGTAATAAGAGAACGAAAGGAGAAATATGGGAAAAAGCACAAAGAAGAAAAACAAAAAGGTTACAGCTCCAAAAGCAAATATTCAGGAATTAAGTATTTCTAGGGATGGCGGACAAATTGCACTCAGGGGGTATTCATATCAATTTTTGTATTCGTGTTATTTAATTCTTTCGTCATCAAATCCAAGCAATTTTTTCCAGCTTGAGGGGATTGAAGATATTGATTGTATCATGCAGAAAAATGGTAGTAATGATATTACTCATATACAGTTGAAATATTCTGTCAACAAACAGGATGCCAGCTTTTTAACTGATGTGCTCAAAAATTTTCTTGAAGCATATTTGCTGGATCAAAATAGATTTTTTAAGCTTGTTTATGATTTTCCTGTTGCAAAAGGCCATCTAAGTAAGATATTTGCATCTAAGTTAGACGAAAAATCACGCACCTATTGGGCTGGCGTGATTTCAAATATCAAGAAAAACAATCCTTCTTGGAATTGGTCTGTTTATGATTTCGATAAATTTATTTCACATCTGTCATTTGAGAAGATTGAAAAATCTATACTTGCTACTGAAATTGAAAAAACCTTAATTAGAATTTATGAGATTAACACAGACAATGTTTCATTATTTGCAAATAGCATAAAAATTCTTTGCTTTGAAAAAATGGAGCAGCGGGCCTATGTGACCAAAGCAGAATTAGATTCCAAAATCCAATCTGTCAAAATAGATATCAGTAAGGGTCCTCAAAATCCAGCTCATAGTTGGATTCGTAAACTGGACTACTCTAAGCCTAGCATTGATGAAGGGTGTAGTTTTTACGAAGGAAAAAAAGCAACACCAGCAGATATAGTAAGTGGGTTTCCAATCAAACGACCGAGTTTAGAAAAAGATGTTATTAATTCTATTTGCGAAAACATGGTTACTGTAATTAAAGCTTCTAGTGGGCAAGGAAAAACCACGCTGGCTTTGCGGGCAGCTTATATTCTCCAAAATGAATATATACCATATCAGTTACTATGGTGTGATGAGATAAAAGAAATTGGGAATATTGTCCAATATTTCAAAGCAAGAATTCAGCTTGGTGAAAAGATTCTTATCTTAATTGACAATCTGGATGACCATCTCAGCAAATGGAATTATCTTGTTCAGCTCTTACAATCCGAATTGCATTGTCATTATAAGTTGCTCATCACATCGCGAGAGATGGATTGGTATAATTATAGTGGCGACTTGAGCAATATTCAGTCTTTGAAAGTAATTAAGCCGGCTTTAGAAGAAAAGGAAGCAATAGAGATATTCAATCTATTCGGAGAGGCTAAGCAGCTTCACCCAAGCATAACAAGCTGGCAAAGAGCATGGAATAAGATTGCAGAAAGGCAACTACTTATAGAGTATGTCTACTTGCTTACTCATGGTGAGATGTTATCAGAAAGAATAGCCTCACAAATATCCGAAATAGGACAATCATCTTCTGGCAAAGCAAAATGTGAAATCCTGCGCAAAGTATGTTTCGCAGATCTTTGCGGAGTCAGGCTTTCTGCTGTCAACCTTTATGCGAGTCAATCAGAAGATTCTGGATCGGATTTTGGGGAGCTCTTAAAATGTATGGAATCCGAGTTCCTTGTGCATGTAAATGAAGAGAGCGGGTATATTGAGGGGCTGCATCCAATTCGGTCAAAGCACGTTGTTGAGAGGCTGCATGAATTCCTGCCAATTGACAATACCGCCATTTCAGTTATGAAAATGGCGGACAAAGCGGACCTATCGATACTGTTTTCTCATCTGCCGGAGTTTACCCTGAACAAAGAGACATTTTTCCGCGATGCGGTCGAGAGTCTATGGGAGGAAAAAGACCTTTCAAACTATACTTCTGCAATACAGGGGCTTTTTTCAGGGAGTGTGATGCAGTATTTCCTTTCCAATCGGGCTATGTTTGACGATGCAGATGCCCACGGCGGTCTTTTCCTTATATCGACCGAAATGTGCCCCTTTGCTGTATTTGAGGATTTCGGTGTGTCGATGGATACGCTGGACAAAATGCGGGAAACATTTCCGGATAATAAGAATATAGAATATCTTTGCCGATTACGGGAGCGTATTCCCACCTGCCGTTTGCAGGAAACGTATGTCTATGTTTTCTGCGATTGTCTATATAGGAAACTGTGCACCCTTCGGTTTGACGGAATAAAGGACATCATGTCCTATGCCTCCATTTCTGAGTGGATCTATAACATCAATCCAGAGTGGAATGTATCGGTCGGATTTTCTCTGGACGATCTTTGGAGCAAGCCGGAAAAATTGACGCTGGAGTGCATTTCTACGCTGATGTATCTCTCCTACTGCGGGAACAGAAAGAAATATATGGAATTTGTGGAACGAAATCTTAAGAGTATTCTTACGTACCTCAAGCAGTGGACCAGATCACATAGGGTATTTATTGATTCCGAAAAAAATGCGATTCACATTGAATATATCCTTCGATTGCACAATATTAAAACGGGAAATGAGCAGAGCGTCTCAAGGTTGAAACTCCTTTGCAAAGCCTTGCCTATTTTTGATTTGTATTGCGCGGATGCACTCAAGCCGACAGTTGATTTGCTCGCGGCTTATCCTGTTCCCGACGATGCACATAAAGAAATGTCCATTAGAAACATTGTAATCATGTTTCATCAGAATCTTACGTCGCTATGGAACAAGACCATTATGAGCAATTACGAATTTGATACCGTGACAGAATGGTTAAATTACTGGTTTGATGTGAGAGAACATATATGTTTGCTTGCAGATAAGTGCTGTGCCTGTATTTATAAACTTCTTAGCGGAAAAACATTAGGGGGCTTGGCAGGGGAAGTAGATAAACTTCGTGAAGACTTCGCCTTAATTACCACAGGTGAAAAACGATATCCTAAGGAAGATCGTCCTTTTGAAGAAAAAGCTACAGTGCCTGAGAGATTAGGAAAAATAAAGAATAAATACTTTCAAAGCATACAAAACTTTATGAATCAGTTTGCGGGTTTTCTTGCTAAGGAAGAACAAAAACAAAGATTGGCTATGGTAAACCTCATAACAGCTCAAAGTTCTCTTGTAACGATGCAGAATTACTTTGCAGAAATTGCAATTGATTTTGGTTTTCAGGAAAGACAGATGGTTCTTTGTGTTATGGAAACGCAAAATATAGAGCGACTAATAATGTGCTGTAGATACTATCAGGCACATTCGCCAAATAAGTATTTTGATAAATATCAAATTAGGAATTGGTATGATGGGTATTGTCGAGATGAAAGAAAAATCGCAGAAGAAGGATTTTTGGCATTAAAATCCAAGTATTTGATTCATTTTCCTGATAAAATTTATACCATTGATATGTTGAGATATTATCCAATTATAGTTGATAATTTTGATATGGCATCGGAAAGCAATTTAACCGAATGGCTTCTGGGTTGTATCGCATTTTCTGATGCTCCCTTTGATTATCTAGTCATATTATCTGCTAACGAGTTTGAAGAAATAAATTCTGCTGCTTTACAGTTCCCTCGACAGATGCTTGTTGATGTCAAGAAGGCAATTGAATCAGAAAATTATTCATCGCTTGATAAATTATTACATCCATATCCTGTGGATGTGACGGCACAAATGCTTGACTGCTTTAGTGAAAAATATGATTTGCCTGAAAAAAAAGTCACCGATGTCGATGAATTTCCAATAGGAGATATTGCAGAAGAACTATGGATATATTCTAAATCTGTGGAGTTGTTGACGGAACCAGAAGATGCGTGCTATCTTGCAGATCAAACGCAAGATATTCAGCCCAACATTGCGGAAATGCTTCGTTTATTGAAGAACAAGCTTCCGTTCAAAGATGTCGATTGGTTAATAGAAATTTGTGATAACGTATTTTCCGGAGAAAAATTTGATGACATTATGTTCAATAATGTTATTGAACATTTCATACAGAAAAAGATTGAACAGTAGTGAAAGGTTTGCTCCAAACAAACATAGATGGAACTACAAAGCTGATGGATTTTCTTGATGAGCAGAGAATGTGCCGTTTGTATGAGAAGTTCATTCTCGAATATTATAAAAAGCATTATCCGAAATTAACCGTCAGTGCTTCACAGATACCGTGGTCTTTAGATGATGGTATTGGAGATATGCTTCCAGTAATGCAGAGCGATATTCACCTTCAAAAAGAAAATACAGTATTGATTATTGATGCCAAGTATTATTCTAATACAACACAGGTTCAGTTTGATAAACATACTTTGCATTCAAATAATCTGTATCAGATATTTACTTATGTAAAAAATCGTGAATATCAATTTGGAGATGAGGATAACAAGGTTTCTGGAATGTTGCTGTACGCAAGAACGGACGCTTTGATTCAACCAGATAATGTATATCAAATGCATGGTAATCAGATTAGCGTTAAAACGTTGGACCTGAATAAACCATTTGACGAGATTGCCAAACAGTTAGATGAAATTGCAGCAGCACATTTTGATGGTATTGAGAAGGCGGTATAAGGAACAATGACAAATAAAGAAAAAGCACAGATGATTCAGGATGTCATTGATCATCCAGGAAGAGAAAGAACTTATTATAGTTTGATTGAAGATCTCGGTGATCTAAAAAGTAACTATGCGGATTACATGACAACAGAACCGATCAATTGTAATGAGGAATTACAGCGTGTGGCAAATGCAGATTATGAATTATGTACTGCATTGCTTACTGCGATTTTAAGAGAAGATCATTTTAGTAATGGTTCCTTCGAGCGCAGACAACGCGCCGGTCAGGTTGATGAAATCCTTAAAAGAATGGTAGCAGAATTGAATAAATAAAGCATAATGGCAGTATCGGTCTCTGTGATCAGTACTGCCATTTTCGTTAGTCTTTTTTATAAAATTCAGTGATATACCCATCTGCTCGAAGTAGTATATCAGGCATCCAGTCTGGTGTTTGTGCCATCTGTGTGCAGAGCACTTCCAGTGATACCTTTTCGGAGGATTAGCATAAATGTGTTTCGCTCCATTCTTTCATTTGCTCTAAAATTGGAACAAAGCTTTCGGCTAATTCTGTAAGAGTGTATTCTACTCTGGGAGGTATTTCTTGATAAATCTGACGATTGATCCATCCGTCATTTTCCAATTCCCTTAACTGTTTGGTAAGAGTTGATTTTGTGATTTCATTGCCAATTCTTCTTTGTAATTCCCCAAAGCGTTGTACTTTATAAACTGAAATGTACCACATAATTAAAATTTTCCATTTCCCTCCTATAACGGACTGCAACTTGGTCATCGGAACGCAGCTTGCCATAAGGCTCTGACTACGAGAAAATTTGTTATCAGCCATAATAGCACCTCCTAGTATACAAATTATAAAATATCAGTTAATGAATATCAAGGTAGTGTTTTTTTTAATACCAGGTAAGAAAAATGTGTCTAAGACAATAAAAAGACAGTACTTGTGGAATATTTTTTTTCAATTTAGACTGTGTTTGAACGGAGGTGATAGTAATAAAACATAATATTCAGATTTCTGTTCGCAGTATTCAAAACTTTGGAAGTGAGCCAGAAATGATTTTAACCAAAACAACAGGAAGCTATTGCTTGAAAAATGGATTTCATACAATTAGTTACTATGAGTTGGATGAGTATGGAAATACAACTGATAATTTTATTTCGCTTTCAGAAAAAGAAATGCAGATAAGAAAAAGCGGTTCATTTTCTGGACAGTTTGTATTTGCTTTAGATAACAGAACAGAGACAATTTACTTAACGCCTTTTGGAAAAATAATTTTTGAAGTTGAAACGGAATTCTATAACCTGAACGTTCAAAAAGAATGTTTAAATGTACAGCTAAGATACAGGTTATATACAAGCAACCAACTATTTTCAGAAAATTTTATAACCATTGAGATTTCTGAGAACAACTAAAATGATTTTATTCAATTAGTATGCAGAGGAGGAATCACTAATGAGAAAATTATTTACTTCAGAATCTGTAACAGAAGGACACCCGGATAAACTTTGTGATCAGATTGCGGATGCTGTTTTGGATGCAGTCATCCGAAAAAAACCTGATGCTTTTTATAAATCCTACTGGACGTTTTGTCATTGGTGGACCTCAGGGAGACACCGGACTTACAGGGCGAAAAATTGTAGTAGATACTTATGGTGGATTTGCCAGACATGGAGGAGGTGCATTCTCCGGAAAAAATCCAACGAAGGTTGATCGCAGTGCAGCTTATGCAGCAAGGTATGTGGCAAAAAATTTAGTTGCGGCAGGGGTTGCCCACCGCTGTGAAATACAAATAGCATATGCTATCGGCGTTGCAAATCCAGTTTCAGTCTCGGTAAATACTTTTGGAACGGGGGTGATTCAGGAAGAACAGATTTTGGAATTGATTGATGAGTTCTTTGATTTGCGCCCTTTGTCAATTATTAATGGATTAGGGCTTAGAAAACCTATTTATAAACCAACAGCATCATATGGGCACTTTGGACGAAAAGATTTGCAGCTTCCATGGGAATGGACAGATAAAGCCACAGTGCTTCAAAGTGCATTAGCAAAGATGAATTAACGAAAGGAGAATACATATTATGCATTACACAGGAACAATTTGGAGACCACCTTATGAGGCGTACAGTGCCCTGGTTCAGGTAACGGCTGGCTGCACTCATCATAAATGTAAATTCTGTACTCTTTATGAGGATGTACCATTTAAATTTCGTATGTCCCCATTATCTGAGGTAGAGGAAGATTTGAAGGAAATCAGTCGTTATCACAGGAATGCAAAAAGAGTTTTCTTTACTGGGGCAAACCCATTTGTTCTGAGTTTTGATAAGCTGAAAACTCTGGCAGAGTTGGTAAAGAAGTATTATCCAAAGGTGCAGTCGATTGGCTGTTTTGCCCGCATTACCGATATTACACCAAAAACCACAGAACATCTTAGGGAGCTTAGACAACTTGGATATAACAGTATCACTATTGGTGCAGAGGCGGGTGATGAGGAATCACTGTCTTTTATGCATAAAGGTTTTGGTACAAAGGAGATTATTGCAGAGAGCAAAAGACTGGACGAGGTCGGTATGGACTATAATTTCTTTTATCTTGCCGGAATCTATGGCTCTGGTCGTGGAGAAATTGGAGCAAAGAATACTGCAAAAGTGTTTAATCAGGTTCATCCGAAGATTATTGTATCTTCCATGTTGACAATCTATCCGACTTCGGAATTGTATCAGGAAATTCAGAATGGAAATTGGACAGAAGAAACAGAAATCGAAAAACTGTACGAGTTAAAGACATTGATTGAAAATCTTAACATTGAAACTTATTTTGCAACAATGGGTGCGTCTAACTGTATCAATGTAGAGGGGCATTTGCCGAAGGATAAGGCAAAGATGACAAAATGGTTGGATGAGGTTATTGCTTCTGTAGACGAAAAGGAACTTAGAAGATATCGTGAGAATTTGCGGCATCTGTAAGGGAAAATGATAAAAGTATTATGGATTCATGAGAAAGGAGGGCTGGAATGAATAAATATTGTCTTGCAACTATAGTAAACCATGAGGAAATTACATCCGGGATATGGAAAATGGAACTGGCGGCATCAGAGATTGCCCGGACAGCAGAACCGGGGCAATTTATTATGTTATACCCACCGGATAAAAGAAATCTGTTGGCACGTCCAATAAGTTTGTCAGCTATCTCAGAAAAAAGCGTAACTATTGTATATAGGATTGCGGGAAAAGGTACAAAGCAGTTTTCACAGTTGCAGAAGAATGACCGCATTCGTATTATGGGACCATTGGGAAATGGATTTACACTACCAGACCAGGCAACAAAAAACATTGTTGTTGGAGGTGGCTTGGGAATTCCACCACTTTTAGAGTTGTCTAAACGACTTGGTGGAAACACAGAAGTTTTGCTTGGTTATCAGGATATACCATTTATGGCAGAGGATTTTCATAGATTGGGTATCAATGTCCATATTGCAAGCCAGTTGGGGAATTATGGCTTGCATGGAACGGTGTGTGATTTACTGGAAAAGTTTAATCCTTCAGCAGGACAGGTATTTGCTTGCGGACCAAGACAGATGCTTAAGTCTGTGTCAGCATGGGCAAAAGAACATAGTATCCCGATTCAAGTTTCTATGGAAGAACGGATGGCTTGCGGCATTGGTGCATGTCTGGGCTGTGTCTGCCAGACCAAGGAAGTAGATGCACATTCTCATGTGCATAATGCAAGGGTCTGCAAGGATGGTCCGGTATTTCTGGCTGAGGAGGTGGAACTCTAATGAATACACAGGTAAATTTAGCAGGGGTAACCTTAAAAAATCCAGTCATGGTGGCATCAGGAACCTTTGGATCCGGAGCCGAATATAGTGAGTTCGTAGATCTGAACCGTCTGGGTGCGGTCGTGACAAAGGGCGTGGCAAATGTGCCGTGGCCGGGCAATGCGACACCGCGTGTGGCGGAAGTGCGCAGTGGTATGCTCAATGCCATCGGACTGCAAAATCCGGGCATTGATGTTTTCTGCCAGAGAGATCTGCCTTTTTTGGAAGGCTATGATACTAAGGTGATCGTTAATGTCTGTGGAAAGACTACGGCAGATTATCTGGAGGTTGTGGAATGTCTGGGACAGGAAAAGCGTGTGGATATGTTGGAAATCAATATTTCCTGCCCGAACGTCAAAGAAGGCGGTATTGCTTTTGGACAGGATCCAAAGGCGGTAGAGGCGATCACCAAAGAAGTGAAAAAGCATGCACACCGCAAGCCAGTCATCCCGGACAATGGAAGATTAACTCGCTATGAATTAAATGCTTATCCTTTTGAGATAATAATCGGCTTGCAAAGGTACGGTTTTTCTTAGAACTGGCAAAAGTTTTCCACTTTTTTTTAGAGAGCCACTTGGCTGATATACAACAGACAAAGTTATCCTGCGGAGAAACGAAAGAATCTCCGCTAGAACAACTCTTTATGATGCGGCCTTCATCGGCCAATGCCATCATAGAAGACCTTCAAAGCTGCATTGAGAAAGAAACGGGAAAGAGAAAGAAATATCAACGGACAAGGTCCTCGGGGAATTTCGCGGGCATGCCCACCCGCTTCCATGTTTCATGGAACCATGTATTCAGTTCATTCCCATTCAAGTCCTTAGCTATAAAATACTTCAGGTACATTACCCCGTCGTCCCCTATTTCAAACTCCAATATATTGTCTTTGTGGTCCAACATGGGCAGATGGATGTTTTTCTCAATACTTTCCTTATAGGAATTATCCGTCAGCTGCTGATAAGTCCCATACCCCGTGATGATGGCATCCTTGCCAGGAATCATTGTAAAGTTGACAATGCGGCCGTCATCACTCAGCACTTTAAAGGTATTACTCGGTTTCAATATCCCGGGAACATCCGGGATTTCGGACACATAATGACATAACTGCCAAATTCCTGCCAGTTCCGCAGGCCTAAACTCTGCGCTCTCCTGCGCATTGGCTCCCGCTACCGCAAGCAGCACCGCTGCCAGCATGGTAAAGAAATAGTTCCGTTTCATATTCGTATGATGTTGGTTAACGTTATGTCGTTCCGCTAGACACAAATATAAAGATTTATTTTGAGATTATAACATTTTTGGGTATAAAAAAACCGCACAAACAACAGAATGTTTGTGCGGATGATTTTATCCAGTTTGTATATTCCGAAACTTAGAACTCGGCGTTGCGCGGCGTACGCGGAAACGGTATGACATCACGGATATTCGTCATGCCCGTAACGAACAGCAGCAAGCGCTCAAAGCCCAAACCGAACCCGGAGTGGGGACATGTACCGAACTTACGGGTATCGAGATACCACCACATATCCTTCATCGGGATGTGAAGTTCGTCAATGCGCGTCATCAGCTTGTTGTAATCCGATTCACGTTCGGAACCGCCAATGATTTCTCCAATCTTCGGGAAGAGTACATCCATGGCACGCACGGTCTTGCCGTCTTCGTTCTGCTTCATATAGAACGCTTTGATTTCCTTCGGATAGTCAGTCAGGATAACCGGACGCTTGAAGTGGTCTTCCACCAGATAGCGCTCATGTTCGGAAGCCAAGTCAACTCCCCAGTACACCGGGAATTCAAACTTATGCCCTTTGGCAACAGCCTCTTCCAATATCTTGATACCTTCCGTATAAGGCAGGCGCACGAAGCTTTCTTTCAAGACACCTTGCAGACGTTCAATCAAGCCCTTATCAAACATGTCATTGAGGAACTTCACATCGTCGGCACAGTTGTCCAAAGCCCACTGTACACAATATTTGATGAAATCTTCCGCCAGGTCCATATTGTCCGTAATATCATTGAACGCCACTTCCGGCTCAATCATCCAGAACTCTGCCAAGTGGCGGGGAGTATTGGAATTCTCGGCACGGAACGTAGGACCGAATGTATAGATGGCTCCCAATGCAGTAGCGGCAAGTTCGCCTTCCAACTGTCCGGAAACAGTCAGGCTGGCCTGCTTTCCGAAAAAGTCATCATCGTAAATAATGGAACCGTTCTCATCTTTCTTTAAGTCGTAAAGGTTCTTCGTAGTCACCTGGAACATCTGGCCTGCGCCTTCACAGTCGGAAGCCGTGATAATCGGAGTATGAAAATAGAAGAATCCTCTGTCATGGAAGAACTTGTGAATGGCAATCGCCATATTATGACGAATACGGAACACAGCCCCGAACGTATTGGTACGGGGACGCAGATGGGCTATCTCACGGAGGAACTCCATGGAATGACCTTTCTTCTGCAACGGATACGTGTTATCGCAAGTTCCCAGCACTTCGATTTCGCGGGCCTGCACTTCGGCCTTCTGACCGGAACCGACAGATTCCGTCAGCACACCGTTTACGCTCAAACAAGCACCGGTAGTAATCTCTTTCAGCATCTCCTCATCGAAGTTACCCAAGTCTACTACAATCTGCACATTATTTATTGTAGAACCGTCATTCAGCGCGATAAAGTTTACTTGCTTACTACCTCTGCGGGTACGAACCCAGCCCTTCACGTTGACCATAGCGCCAAAATCTTCACGCTTCAGCAGGTCAACAATCTTTGTTCTACTAATCTTTTCCATAAAACAGTTATTATACCTTATTATATATATTACTCAAAAGAACCCATGCGCAGGAAGTTCACCTCTTGTTCCGTGAGGTAACGCCATTCGCCGCGGCGCAGGCCTTTCTTGGTTAAACCGGCAAAATACACACGGTCCAGTTTCATCACCTTGTATCCCAGCGATTCGAAGATACGACGCACGATACGGTTCTTGCCGGAGTGGATTTCAATACCGACATCATCTTTCTTGAAGTCATCCGTATAGCTGATGGCATCTGCATGGATTTCCCCATCATCCAGTTGAATGCCGGCTGCAATCTGCTCCATATCGGCTTTTGTCAGGTTCTTGTCCAAATGCACATGATATATCTTCTTCTTCAGATACTTGGGATGCGTCAGCTTGGAAGCCAGGTCACCATCATTTGTCAGCAGCAACACACCTGTAGTATTACGGTCCAGACGACCTACCGGATAAATGCGTTCGTTGCAAGCGCCTTTCACCAAATCCATCACCGTGCGACGTGCTTGGGGGTCATCCGAAGTAGTCACAGTATCCTTCGGCTTGTTCAGCAGGACGTAAATCTTACGTTCTATGCTGACCGTCTGGTCGTGGAACTTCACTTCATCACCGCGCTTAATCTTGGTTCCCAATTCCGTCACCACCTCTCCGTTTACAGAAACGACTCCGGCAGTGATGAATTCATCAGCCTCGCGACGGGAGCAAACACCGGCATTGGCCAGGAATTTGTTCAAGCGGATAGGCTCGTTCGGGTCCACAAACTGCTCCTTATATTCTATCTGTTTCTTCTTGCTGTACTTAGCATTGGGGTCATAATCGGCCGAACGACGGACTGGACGGCTATAGCTGTCTCTGTTGCCGTATCCGCCAGGTCTTCCACCACCCGAATTGAAGCGTGGACGATAAGGACGGTCACCACCCTCATTATTGTAGCGAGGACGCTGCGGACGGTCGCCATCTTCGCTGTTGTAGCGCGGACGATAGGGACGGTCCGTATTATAAGAACGGTCGCTGTTGTAGGAGCGGTCGCCGTTATAAGGACGTTGCGGACGGTCACCACCCTCATTGCCATAACGCGGGCGCTGCGGACGGTCACTATTATAAGGGCGTTGCGGACGGTCGCCACCTTCGCTGTTATAGCGCGGACGGTAAGGACGGTCACCCGAATTGTTTCCATAAGGGCGTTGCGGACGGTCGCCGCCTTCGCTGTTATAGCGCGGACGATAGGGACGGTCGCCATTATCGTTATTGTAACGAGGACGCTGCGGACGGTCACCATTGTCCGCACCAGGATTAAAGCGCGGGCGATAAGGGCGGTCACTGTTATAAGGACGCTGCGGGCGATCCCCGTTTTCACTGTTAAATCTGGGGCGATAAGGACGGTCGCCATTATCACGGTTGTAAGACGGACGGCTGTAGCCACCTTCCTTGTTAAATTGGTTACCATCGCGGCCGGCACCTGAGTTCTCCTCTGCGGAAGAAGCATCACGCCAAGTTTCGTTTTCTGTACTCATTGTTTTTTATTCGAATAAAATTAAACCTTGGCCTCACGGCCATTCATTGTCTCTATTATACCTTGAATTTTATATGTTTCTATAACAATTGCCGGAGTAAAAAGTTGAAATTCCTCCGGTACACTTCTGTGGTTGCTTAAATTCCCGTATAAGTATGGGGGGTAATCACCCGCAATTCTTTCTTTATCTCTTCACTTACATTCAGTCCCTCTATAAATTCCTTGATAGACGCTTCCGTAATGGCCTGATTGGTACGGGTCAACGCTTTCAACGCTTCATAAGGATGCGGATAGGCCTCGCGGCGCAGAATGGTCTGGATAGCCTCGGCCACCACGCTCCAGCAATTGTCCAGGTCACGGTAGATGGCCGGTTCGTTCAACAGCAACTTACGCAAACCCTTCAAAGAACTTTGTATGGCAATAATGATATGCCCGAACGGCATACCCACATTGCGGAGCACGGTAGAGTCCGTCAAGTCACGCTGCAAACGGGAAACCGGCAGTTTTACCGCCAAGTGCTCAAGAATAGCATTCGCCATGCCCAGGTTTCCTTCCGCATTTTCAAAGTCAATCGGGTTCACCTTGTGCGGCATCGCGCTGGAGCCCACCTCACCGGCTTTAATCTTCTGCTTGAAATATTCCATAGAGATATATTGCCAGAAGTCACGGTTCATATCAATCATCACCGTATTGATGCGCTTCATGGCATCAAAGATGGCAGACAGATTATCGTAATTGGATATCTGGGTAGTATACTCCTCGCGTTCCAAGCCAAGCTTTTCGGAAACGAACTTATTGCCGAATGCCTTCCAGTCATATTCCGGATAAGCCACATGATGGGCATTGTAATTACCCGTAGCGCCACCGAACTTTGCTGTCACCGGACAAGCCTTCAGCGTTGCCAACTGGCGTTCCAGACGGTAGACAAACACCATTACCTCCTTGCCCAAACGGGTAGGCGAAGCCGGTTGTCCGTGTGTCTTGGCAAGCATGGGGATAGCGGCCCACTCTTCCGCATAAGCACGGAGCTGCGCTATCAGTTCCTCTATTTGAGGATAGTACACCTGCTCCAACGCCTCCTTTACAGACAAAGGAACAGACGTATTGTTGATATCTTGTGAAGTCAGGCCAAAATGGATGAACTCCTTATAGTCGTCCATACCACCCAACTTGTCAAACTCTTCTTTCAAGAAATACTCCACAGCCTTCACATCATGGTTCGTCACGCTCTCAATGTCCTTAATGCGTTGCGCGTCGGCTTCGGAAAAGTTACGGTAAATGTTTCTCAAGGTTTCGAAAACACCCTTATCCACCCCTTTCAGCTGCGGCAAAGGCAGCTCACACAGCGTGATAAAGTATTCTACTTCAACTTGTACACGGTATTTAATCAGTGCAAATTCTGAAAAATAGGCAGCCAAAACATCTGTTTTGCCTCTGTATCGACCGTCAATCGGAGAGATTGCGGTAAGTAAATCAAGTTTCATACGTCGTATTTATGATGATAATTATCGGACTGCAAAATTACTGCTTTTTTCTGAGTAACAAGACATAAAGAATAAAGATTTTAAGAAAAGGAAGTTAATGGATAAAAAAATGGCCTTACAATCGCTTGCAAGACCACCTTCGAATGAAAATTTCCAGTGGGCGTTGACGGATTCGAACCGCCGACCCTCTGCTTGTAAGGCAGATGCTCTGAACCAGCTGAGCTAAACGCCCTTTAAACTTATTTTTTCGTTCGCTTTATCTCTCTAAAGCGCTGCAAAGATACGGCTTTTTTTATTACCTCCAAATATTTTTGCGAAAAAGTAGAAAAAAACTTCATCTCCGCCTATATGTATTAAGATTTATAGTAACTTTGCAACTCCATATTAATAATGTATATGATATTTTCGACACTGACAGCAATTTCGCCTGTAGACGGGCGATATAGAAATAAAGCCGAGAACCTGGCGGCTTACTTTTCAGAGTATGCGCTCATTAAATACAGAGTGCAGGTTGAGATCGAGTATTTTATTACTCTGTCTGAATTCTTACCGCAGCTTCGTGCGTTGGCGACTGGGGAGAATAAAGAGGCTTTGCGGAAAATTTACCGCGAGTTTTCGGTTGAGGACGCTACCCGTATTAAAGAGATCGAGAGTGTGACAAATCATGATGTAAAGGCTGTTGAATATTTTATAAAAGAGAAATTCGATTTGTTGTCTTTGCAGGAATATAAGGAATTTATCCATTTCGGATTGACTTCCCAGGATATTAACAATACATCCGTTCCATTGTCTATCAAGGATGCACTGAACGAAGTGTATTTTCCCGGTTTGCAAGAAGTGATCGACATGTTGAAGAAATATGCCGAAGACTGGGCGGATGTTCCCATGTTGGCCAAGACACATGGACAGCCGGCTTCTCCTACCCGTTTAGGAAAAGAAGTGATGGTGTTTGTTTACCGTTTGGAACAACAGGTGAAGCTGTTGAAAGTGACTCCTGTTTCTGCTAAGTTCGGTGGAGCAACCGGTAATTTCAATGCGCATCATGTGGCTTTTCCGGAATATGACTGGAAAGCTTTCGGGAATAAGTTTGTGAATGAAGTGTTGGGACTGAGCCGTGAGGAATGGACGACACAGATTTCCAACTATGACAACATGGCTGCTATTTTTGACGGGATGAAACGTATCGATACGATTTTGATCGATTTGTGCCGTGATTTCTGGCAGTATGTTTCTATGGAGTATTTTAAACAGAAGATCAAAGCCGGTGAGGTCGGTTCTTCTGCTATGCCGCACAAGGTGAATCCGATCGATTTCGAAAATGCGGAAGGTAATTTGGGTATGGCAAATGCTATCCTGACGCACCTGGCAACCAAGTTGCCGATTTCACGTTTGCAGCGCGACCTGACAGACTCTACAGTCCTTCGTAATGTCGGTGTGCCGATGGCTCATGTCGAAATCGCATTCAAAAGTTTAACAAAAGGGCTGGGTAAGTTGTTATTAAACGAGAAAGCATTGTACCGGGATTTGGATAACTGCTGGGCTGTAGTGGCCGAAGGAATTCAGACTATCCTTCGTCGTGAAGGGTATCCGAAACCTTATGAAGCATTAAAAGCCTTGACTCGTACAAATGAAGGTATCACAGCCGAATCGATCAGTAATTTTATTGATACGTTGCAGGTTAGCGATGCTGTTAAAGCTGAATTAAAGGCGATAACGCCGCATAATTATACAGGTATTTAGTGAGAAACAATGGGTAGCCGTGAGGTTACCAAGTAGTTAATTATCATTTAATTTACATCAAATGAGCACAGAAGAAAGAGATGAATCTCAACCGCGTCCAAGAAAGGTGATACCAAGTATCAGACGGGAAAACACAGACCAGGATTCTGAAAGAAGACCTTACAATCAAGGTTATAACAGACCTGAGGGAAACAACTATGAACGGAGACCATATAACCGCGGAGGTTATAATTCTTATGGGGACAACCGCTCTTATGGAGACAGACCGAGTCGCCCGCGTACGTATGATAACCGTGATGGCGGTTACAACAAACCGTATAACCGCGATAATGGTGGAAACCGTAGCTATGGCAACTCTAATCGTGAAGGCGGCTATAACAGCAGACCTTCTTATGGTAGCAATCGCCCTTACGGTAACAACGATCGCCCTTCTTACGGCAATGACCGTTCTTATGGGAACGATCGTCCGTACAATCGTCCGTCTCGCCCGAACTATGAAGACAGAGGAAAGGCTTATTCGGCTACTCCGTCCGGCGAAGGTGTTTCGGGTGATGGTGTAAAGAAAAGAAGACCGCGTGTAGGTGATACCCGTGTAAGTTCGTCTTACGATAATCGTGATAATCGTGGTGGCAGACCTTCATACGGTAATAACAACAACCGTTATGGAAATGGCGGCGGACGTGGCGGCTACAATAACAACAGACGTCCGAACAACAATCGCCGTACCGGTGATTACAATCCGAATGCCAAGTATAACTTCCAGAAGCAGTTGAAGTATAAGGAAGTGCTGGCAGATCCTAACGAACCGATCCGCTTGAATAAGTTCTTGTCCAATGCAGGTGTTTGTTCTCGTCGCGAGGCGGATGAATTTATCCAGGAAGGAGTTGTTCAGGTAAATGGTCAGGTTGTAACTGAATTGGGAACAAAGATTACGCGTCAGGATACGGTGTTGTTCAAAGACCAGCCGGTTCAGATCGAGAGTAAAGTGTATATCGTCCTGAATAAGCCGAAGAACTGTGTGACAACTTCCGATGATCCTCAGGAACGTCTGACTGTCATGGATTTGGTAAAGAACGCTTGCCAGGAACGAATTTATCCGGTGGGACGTCTGGACCGTAATACGACAGGTGTACTGTTGCTGACGAACGATGGCGATTTGGCTTCCAAGCTGACGCATCCTTCTTTCAAGAAGAAGAAAATCTACCATGTATGGTTGGATAAGAACGTATCTATCGAAGATATGGAAAAGATCGCTAACGGATTAGAGCTTGAAGACGGAGAAATCCATGCTGATGCCATCAGTTATGCAAGCGAAGATGATAAGAGCCAGGTCGGTATCGAAATTCACTCAGGACGTAACCGTATCGTCCGTCGTATTTTCGAATCACTGGGCTATCACGTGGTTAAACTGGATCGTGTATATTTTGCCGGTCTTACAAAAAAGAACCTTGGACGTGGAAAGTGGCGTTATCTGAACGAACGTGAAGTGAACGCGCTCCGCATGGGGGCTTTCGAATAATATAGAGTTTAGCCGGTTGGAAAAGCCGGCTAACTTGTTTTGATTACCTAAGAATAAAAATATAAACATGGAAGCAATTAAAAGAACAAAAATTGTAGACGTACTGAAAAGCGAAGCTTTCGGTACGACCGTTAACGTGAAAGGATGGGTCCGTACCCGTCGTGGTAGTAAACAGGTTAGTTTCATAGCCTTGAATGACGGTTCTACAATAAATAATGTTCAGATCGTTGTAGACGTGGACAAGCTGGGCGAAGAATTTCTGAAGCCGATAACAACAGGTGCGAGTATCAGTGTAAACGGTACGTTGGTGCAGTCGCAGGGAAAAGGCCAGAATGTGGAGATCCAGGCTACTGAAATAGAAATTTACGGTTCTGCCGATCCGAATACTTATCCTTTGCAGAAAAAAGGCCATTCGATGGAGTTCCTGCGTGAGATCGCTCATCTCCGTCCACGTACGAATACATTCGGAGCGGTGTTCCGTATTCGTCATAACATGGCTTATGCCATTCATAAATTTTTCCATGACAGAGGGTTCTTCTATTTCCATACACCGCTGATCACAGCTTCCGACTGTGAAGGTGCGGGTCAGATGTTCCAGGTGACGACCATGAACCTCTATGATCTGAAGAAGGATGAAAACGGATCTATCGTTTATGATAACGATTTCTTCGGTAAACAGGCGAGCCTGACCGTTTCTGGACAGTTGGAAGGTGAATTGGCGGCTACGGCTTTGGGACAGATTTATACATTCGGTCCGACTTTCCGTGCGGAAAACTCCAATACGCCGCGCCACTTGGCCGAGTTCTGGATGATCGAGCCGGAAGTGGCTTTCAATGATATCCTGGACAATATGCAGTTGGCGGAAGAGTTCATCAAGTATTGTGTACAATGGGCTTTGGACAACTGTATGGATGATATCAAATTCTTGAACGATATGTTCGATAAGGGTTTGATCGAACGTTTGCAGGGAGTGTTGAAAGACGATTTCGTCCGTTTATCTTATACGGAAGGAATCAAGATTCTGGAAGAGGCCGTTGCTAAAGGCCACACGTTCGAGTTCCCGGTATATTGGGGTGTCGACCTGGCTTCTGAGCATGAACGTTTCCTGGTTGAAGAGCATTTCAAACGTCCGGTAATCCTGACTGACTATCCGAAAGAGATCAAAGCTTTCTATATGAAGCAGAATGAGGACGGTAAGACGGTTCGTGCGATGGATGTGTTGTTCCCGAAAATCGGTGAAATTATCGGTGGTTCCGAGCGTGAAGCCGATTATGACAAACTGTTGAACCGCATCAATGAAATGGGGATTCCTATGAAGGATATGTGGTGGTATTTGGATACCCGCCGCTTCGGTACGGTTCCTCATTCCGGTTTTGGTTTGGGCTTCGAACGTCTGCTGTTGTTTGTGACAGGTATGACAAATATTCGCGACGTGATTCCTTTCCCTCGTACACCGAAGAATGCCGATTTCTAATTTCGCATAGAATTGAAAAATCAAAACTCCGCATAGAACGTTCAGAGGACTATGCGGAGTTTTTTATTTAATCTTCATCTTCCAAGTCGATTGGGATCTGCCGTTTGAACGCTTCCTTGAAAGAGATCAGCGATTCGGTTCGGGCAAGGCCTAACGGTTGAAGCTTATTATGGATAATGCTTAGCAAATGCTGGTTATTCTTTGCATATATCTTTATGAATAAATCATATTGTCCAGTCGTGTAGTGACATTCAACCACCTCTGGGATTTCCTTCAGAGCCTCCGTCACCGATGGAAACTGCCCGGGAGATTTGAGGTACAAACCCATGTATGCACAAGTTTCATAACCTACTTTTGTGTTGTCGACGATAAATTCAGATCCTTTGATTACACCCAGGTTGGTAAGTTTTTGTATACGTTGGTGTATTGCTGCACCCGATACATTACACTCCCGTGCAACTTCGAGGAAAGGCATACGGGCATTGCCTATGATTAGTTTTAATATCTTCTCGTCAAGTTCATCCAGTTGATGGTGTGCCATAATTTATCTATATTTGTATATCTGTATAAATCAGTTCTTACAATCTTAATACAAATATAAATAATCTCTAATGATTAACCTCTATTTTTTAGTGGAATATTTTAGTTTGTAAGTTCCTTTAGTAGTAATAATCTTCAATTTTATAGTTTTATGAGTTTACAATCAGTAGTAGCATGTAGGTCTGTAAAAGACTTTTCTGATCCGGTATTGGATCTGATAGAGAGAACGTACACAGAATCTTTTCCGGAAGTGGAACGCCGTGACTTTTCGCTTGTCCGCAATTTGGTTAGAGACGAATCCCGGTTTATCGTGTATGCTTTATCAAAAGAAGACCGGTATGTCGGCTTCATCACCGGTTGGCTTTTTGACGGTTATACTTATGTGGAGCATTTTGCAATTGATCCGGCGGCCCGTAATGGAGGAATAGGGGCCGAGGCAATGAAGCAATTTCTGGTCTTCTGCGGTACTCCGGTTGTTCTGGAAGTAGAAATGCCTACTGATGAGATGAGCAAGCGCAGGATTGGCTTTTATGAACGTTTGGGCTTTAAACTGGACAATCAGGTTTATCACCAGCCTCCTTACCGGGAAGGTGGAGAATGGCTGGAGATGCGGCTTATGACATATGGCGATGTTGATCTGGAGTATTCTTTCGAGCAGGTGAAGAATTGTCTTCATAAGAATGTGTATGGAGTGAAAGATGGGCTCACCCGGTGATCGTTTTGCACATTGTCTATTTGTTTTCTCGTTCTAATTCGACGATTTAAGTGGCAGTAGCCATGTTTCTGTTGTCAAACAGTCCAACTGTAGAGCTTTTGCCCTTAGTCGAATGTGCTTTCGCCCTTGGTCAAAAGCGCTTTCGACTAAGGGCAAAAACCTTTTCGACCAAGGGCGAAAAGTAAAAAAGTAGTAGCTATTGCTGTAAATAGCTATGTGTCTATTTATTATTGGATGGGTGTCATCTCCTTTGAGGGAAAGGGCTCTGATCGGTGACTAAAAGGCAATAAAAAAGGCGGGGTTAGAAACCTCGCCTTTTTTATTTTGTATATCCAGAGATTAGTCAGCAGCCTGACGGGCAGAATAACTAATCTTCAATGCGTATGCTTCACGAAGCGCCTGCTTAACGTCTGTGATCAGACCCATCTTGGTTTCCTTATCGGCCTTGATGGACACTGTCATAAACGGCTGGTCTTCTTCTTTCATACTGGATTTTTCCTGAGCGATGTAGTCCTGAATTTCCGATACTTCAGCGAACTTGTCGTTCAACTGCAAGCGGGCTTCAGAACCCATTTTAGCCTGATATTCCTGGGTCGGCTTTCCTACATAGATGAATGTAACCAACGATTTCTTTTCCAGCTTCTGAAGTTCAGTAGCCTGTGGAGCGCGGAATTGCACCATCAATGTTACTTCACGCATGGATGTTACCATCATGATGAAGAACAAGAATGCGAACACCAAGTCAGGTAATGATGACGTATTCAATTCGGGCATTTCACGTCCGCCCGCTTTACTAAACTTTCCCATTACTTCTTATCTCCATAATTTTTAGGTTCTGCCTCAGAAATCTTTTGCGGATAAATCTGCTGCACAGCCTTTTGTTGGTCTTCATCTAGATCTGCGAATAATTTTCCGAATTTCTTTCTGGAAATATCATCACGCAATTCGTTGTATGCCTTTGCCAATTCGTTCTGAACGCTGATATAAGCCTGATATTCGGTACCACGGTCATTCTGTAAAGAAATTACGTGTTTTTTAGCGGTCATTACTTTTCCGAAGAAAGGAACGTCCTCTTCAACCTTTTCAGGTTTATTTGCGTCATTATACGGGTTGTCAATGAACTCTTTTACCTTGTCTTTCAGTTGCTTGATGTCGGTAGGTTCACCGTTAAAGAGGATTTGGTTACTGCTGTTGATCAGCACGACAACCAAGTTTCTCTTGTTAACATCAACATCATTCTTCTTTTGGTCTTTAGGAACAGGAGGCGGCAAACGTCTTGCCAGACCTTTATCTGTATCCATGGATGTAGTAATAAGGAAGAAGATAAGCAACATGAAAGCAATATCGGCTGAAGACGATCCATTAATACCCGGTGTCTTTCTTTTACTACCCATTTCTTTCTTGTTTTATCAATTCGTTATTACTATTATTTACCGAGCATTCTTTTGACAGAGCCCCAAACCACACATGCAACGATTAAAACCAGCAGGACAACTGTAGACCAAATCCACATATCTGTGATTTGCAACCAACCGGCTGTGTTATATTTCTGAGAATCTGCATTCAGACCTTGTAACGGAGTTCCATCACCGATTGAATAAGTGATAAACAGCATTGCAACGAAAGCAACTACGACACCTAAAGCAGAAAGAGCTGATTTAGGATTAACTTTCAGCAGGGTGATAAACTGCCAAACAGCAAATAACACCATGCAAATGATTGTGACGAAGAATAATGCTGAAGTCCAATTAAGCAAAAGACCTGTATATACATATTCTTTCATTTCTTCTCCCGGATTCGTGATGCCTCCGCCGAAGAACATACCCAGAACGACAATACTGATAAGCGATACTATCAGTAATGTCCAACTGGACATTTTTCTTATTTTAGTAACTGCCATAGTTGTTTCTTATTTTTTAAATTTGAGGTTATATTTAATAACTAAGTCCAGCAAAGTGATAGAAGCATCTTCCATCTGGTTCAGGATAGCTTCCAGTTTGCTCAACAAATAGTTATAGAATATCTGAAGGATCAAAGCAACGATCAAACCACCTACTGTTGTGATCAAGGCCACTTTCATACCACCTGCTACAACCGTCGGGCTGATATCACCAACCTGTTCGATTTTATCGAACGCCATGATCATACCTACTACAGTTCCCAAGAATCCTAATGACGGAGCCATTGCGATAAACAATGTGATCCAAGACATGTTCTTTTCCAAAAGACCACCCTGAACACCACCATAAGAAACAATAGATTTTTCAACAACATCAATACCCTGGTCGATTCTCATCAAACCCTGGTAAGCGATAGAAGCGATAGGACCTCTTGTGTCACGAGCAATAGCTTTTGCACCTTCTACATCACCTTTATCCAAAGCATCTTCGATACCTTTCAGCAATTTGCTGGAGTTAGTTTCAGCCAAGTTCAGGTAAATGATTCTTTCCAAGCAGAAAGCCAAACCGAAAATCAATGCGATGGCAACCAAACTCATGAAGTCGGCACCACCTTCGATAAACTTAGTCTTCAAAGCCTGGTACATGCCACCTTCAACAGCGGTTTCGGTAGCTTCTTGCGCGAATGCTACAGAAGAGATTCCAAGAGCACATAAACTCATGAACGTTTTTGCAAAATACTTTTTCATTGTGTGTTTAATTTTTAAGATTAATAATTCTCTTATTTGTTTTTATTTTATTGTTAATTAATTCATGGTATTCTCCACCGCGGAGAGAGCGGGATTCGAACCCGCGAAACCCTTTAGGGGTTTACACGCTTTCCAGGCGTGCCTCTTCAACCACTCGAGCATCTCTCCAAAAACGAGCTACCGCTTCTCTAAAACGGGTGCAAAATACGAAAAAAATCGCATATCCAAACGTTTCAGTGCACAAATCTATAGTTTTTGCCTGACATATACACAATATCTGGTGGATAAATTTTGAATACGCGCGAAAATATCTCACGATATTGGTTTATTCTCGATTTTAAATAGTTTTAGAGCATTTATCCGTGTTGTTTCAACGGTCTCTTCGAGTGTCAGTCCATAGGTCTGGGCTACTTTTTCAGCCGTTTTCCAGATATAGGCCGGCTCGTTCCTTTTTCCTCTGTAGGGAACAGGGGCGAGATAGGGGGCGTCTGTCTCCAATACTATTTTTCGGATGTCTGTCTGCCGGATGATTTCCGACAGCCTGGAGTTTTTAAATGTAATGACTCCATTTATCCCGATTTTGAAATTATTTAATTTTTTAATCTCTTCCAATTCGGCTTCATTACCGGTAAAACTATGAAAGACTCCGGTGAGCGTGTCGGCTCCTACCTTATATAGAGAATCGAAAACTTCCGGGTATGCTTCGCGGGTATGAATGGCGACCGGCAGGTTGAGGTCGATGCTCCATCTGAGCTGTTCCTCGAATACTTCTTTCTGCTCCTTCAGGTATGTTTTGTCCCAATACAGGTCTATACCTATTTCCCCGATTCCGCAATAAACACGTTTACCGAGCCATGACTCTGTCTCCTTCAGATTTTTTGCATAATGCTCGTCAACGCTGGTCGGATGCAGTCCCATCATCGGATAGGCGAAATCCGGATAACGGTCGCATAAGTCATGCATCCGCCTGATGGTGCTCGTGTCGACATTCGGAAGTAGCAGGGTGTCTATGCCCGACTCTTTTGCGATTGTGACCAGTTGATCCTGTTCCGGATCAAAATCCTCTAAGTACAGATGGTTGTGTGTGTCGATCAGTTTCATTTTAAGACTGGCGGTTCATTAAACGGGCGCTGACTTCTTTCAGTATGTTTAGCCTTTCGGGAGCTACGTTTAATGAGGTTAGGCAGTTCATTGCCTGATTATAATATGCGTGTATTTTTTCTTCGGACAACTCTTTTAACCGCAATTGGTCATAGATGGCTGTTACGGCGGCGATTTTCTCTGCCGGATCGAATGTCTTTTTACCTATCCAGCTGTTCAGTTCCGCTTTTTGAGTATTTGAAGCAAGGCGTAAAGCGTTGATCAGCATGAATGTCTTTTTGTTGCAGAGTATGTCTCCTCCAATATTTTTGCCGAAAGTGGCCGTGTCTCCGTAGACATCCAACAGGTCATCCTGCAATTGGAAGGCCAGTCCGATGTTGATGCCGAACTGATACAGCGTTTCGGCATCGGCTTTCGGAGCGTTCCCCATGATGGCTCCCATCTTCAGGGCACAGGCTAGCAATACGGCCGTTTTCAGTCGGATCATTTCGATATATTCCTCTTCCGTTACATCGGTTCTCGATTCGAACTCCATGTCGTACTGCTGCCCGCCGCATATTTCAAGCGCCGTACGGGTAAACAGGTCTAATATTTCTTTTAATGATTCGGATTCTGTTTCGCCGATCAGTTGATAGGCTGCGATCAGCATGGCATCGCCGGATAGGATGGCTGTGTTGGCATTCCATACTTTATGGACGGTCGGTTTGTTTCTTCTTTTATCGGCATCGTCCATCAGGTCGTCGTGCAAAAGGGTGAAGTTATGGAATACTTCAAGCCCTAACGCCGGATTGACGGCTGTATCTACGTTTTCCTTATATAAGTTACATGCCATCAGTACGAGTGCCGGACGGATTCTTTTTCCACCGAGTGAAAGTATGTACTCGATCGGGTCGTATAAGCTTTTGGGCGGATAGGTGAATTGGAGCCGGGTAATTTCCTGCTCTATTTTCTGTAGGATGTCATTGAAAGCGAACATAGATTATTTGTTTAAATAAAAAAGGCTGCGGTAAAAGCAGCCTTTTTGTACTATTTACATGTTATTATTGCAGTCTGAATGTAACAGGCACTGTGTATTTAACACGTACGGGTTTACCTCTCTGTTTGCCCGGTGACCATTTCGGCATGCTGTTGATCACACGGAGAGCCTCTTTATCCAGTGACGGGTCAACACCACGGATAACTTCTGCGTCTACGATAGAACCGTCTTTGTTAACCACAAACGAGCAGGATACACGACCCTGGATACCGTTTTCCTGAGCAATAACCGGATACTTGATTGATTTTGCCAGGTATTGTAACAAAGCTCCTTGTCCGCCGGGGAATTCAGGCATTGTTTCTACAACAGTAAAGATCTGCTGTGAAGATTCCTCTTCTTCTTCAACTACTGCGGGAGGAGTATAAGCTTCAACCTGTGCAGAAGCGGCATCGTCTTCGGATGATACGATTTCGACGTCGTCCAACTTGACGTCATCTTCTACAACGGTTAATACTTCTGCCACAGCAGGTGCGGGAGGTGGCGGTGGAGGGGGAGGAGTGTCCTCCGGTCTCGTAATTTCAACTTCTTCTTCTGCGATGATATCAGCAACGCCCTGATCTTGGACGATTGTGATTTCACGGTCGCTCCATTCGAAGCCCACGAACAGTACTGCAAGTCCGACGATCATACCCATCAGGATACCCATCGTCTTACCTTTTTCCAGGTCCGCTTTCGGTGATTTCTTAACTTCCATATCTCTTAGTGTTTAAAGATGTGTTTTTCTTCTGCGACAAATATACGGAGTTATTTTTTAAATCCGAACAATTCGTATTAAATATACGCTATTTTTACTTTTTTTTTTGACTGAGAATAAAAATAATAGCTCCCAATATACCTTTTTCGGCTTTTTCCCGTTTCTGTAAGTGGGGTGTATGTACCCGTTTTATTTATCTTTGTATGCATTTTACCAGAGAAATATGAGAAATATTCTATTTATATTCTTCTTTTCCTTCTTGTTACGGGCTGTTGTCGCGCAAACCGGCGACACCGGATATACTTTTCTTCGCTATCCTTCTTCGGCAAGAGCCAATGCGATGGGAGGCAATACGATGTCTCTGGTCGAAAGGGATCCTTCCCTGATTTTTCATAACCCGGCTTTATTGGGAGCCGAGATGGACCAGATGGTTAATCTGAATTACCTGAACTATATATCGGATATCAATGTCGGGAGCGCTCTTTTTACCAAGGCGTATAAAGAAAAAGGAGCTTGGGGTGTGGGAGCCTCGTTCTTCAGTCAGGGAAAGATACGGGGAATGTCGGAAGAAGGTCTTCCGACGGGAGATTTTACGGCAAAGGACATCAGTGTGAACGGTTTCTTCTCGTATGACCTTTCCGAGCGCTGGCGTGGCGGGGCTTCGTTGAAGTTTTTATATTCGGGTATCGGCGATTATACTTCGATCGGCATGGTGGTCGATGCCGGTTTGAGTTATTATGATTCTGAAAAAGGATTTTCTTTCGGTTTTGCTTTTAAAAATATCGGAGCCCAATTGAAAGCCTATGAAGATGAGCGCCAGAAGATGCCCTGGGATATCCAGCTGGGGATCACCAAACAGATGGCCCATGCGCCGATCCGTTTGTCGCTGACTGCACAGTATCTGACGAAATGGAAGGTTGAGTATGTAGACGATTACGACAGGGAGTATACAGGAGATAATTTTTTCAAGTCTTTTGTGAAGCATCTGGTGATCGGTGTTGATTATATCCCTTCCGACAACTTCTGGCTCGGTATCGGGTATAACCCCAAGACGGCGTTGGACATGAAATTGCAGGGAAGTAACGCTCTTGCCGGTTTTTCCGGTGGTGCCGGTGTGCGGATCAAGATGTTCGACGTCGGTGTTTCCGTAGCCAAATACCATCCTTCAGCTCTTTCCATGATGCTGAGCATCTCCACAACGATCAGCGATTTCTAAGTAAATTCGGTTTTTCGTTCTCCTTTACGATAGGACCTTTTGCCAATGGATTACTGGTCCGTTGGCTTCTTTGTCGTATCTCATAGATCGTCCGCTTGGCTGCGAACGGTTTCCGGATTATATGGAAAACAATAAAATATAAGGATGAATAGGATAATTTATAAGGAAGGGAGCGATAAACTGTTGTATATTTGCATTTCCTTTACATTAATATATGTAGTGATGAAAAAGATAATTATAGCGATAGATGGTGTCTCTTCTACCGGGAAGAGCACGATGGCAAAAGATTTGGCAAGGGAGCTGGGATATACCTATATCGATACAGGGGCGATGTACCGGGCTGTCACTTTGTACAGTTTGCAGCACGGTTTCTTTACAAGCGGCGGTATCGATGAACAGAAGTTGCAGGATGCCATGAACGATATCGATATCTCTTTCCGCTTTAACCCGGAAACCGGACGTCCGGATACCTATCTGAACGGCGTGAAAGTGGAGAAAGAAATACGGGGGATGGAAGTGGCCAACCGCGTGAGTCCGATTGCTGCTTTAGGTTTTGTACGCCGTGCGATGGTCGCCAAGCAACAGGAAATGGGGAAGGCGAAAGGGATCGTGATGGATGGTCGCGATATCGGTACGGTTGTCTTTCCGGATGCGGAACTGAAGATTTATGTGACAGCCAGCCCGGAAGTGCGTGCCCAACGGCGTTTGGACGAACTGAAAGCCAAAGGCGAGGTTGCTTCTTTTGAGGAAGTCCTTGAAAATGTGAAGACGCGTGACCATATCGATATGACTCGTGTAGAGAGTCCGCTTCGTAAAGCTGATGATGCGCTGGAGCTGGATAACTCGCATTTGACGATTGCCGAGCAGAAGGCTTGGCTCTTGGAACAGTATGAAAAGGTCGTTACATCAGACTAGCCATGATAGAAGTCGAGATAGATAAGGGTTCCGGCTTTTGTTTTGGCGTGGTAACGGCTATCGAGAGTGCAGAACGCGAACTGAAAAATACGAATACGTTGTATTGCCTCGGAGATATCGTGCACAATAGCTTGGAAGTGGAACGGTTGGAAAAGTTGGGACTGCGGACGATCGGGCACGACGAGTTTACCCGTTTGAAGGGAGAAAAGGTGTTGCTTCGGGCGCATGGGGAACCGCCTTCGACCTACGAGATCGCCCGGCGGAACAACATCACGATCGTGGATGCGACCTGTCCGGTGGTGCTCCAGTTACAACGTAAGATTCATAAATGCTACGTGGCTACGCGCGATAGCCATACGCAGGTCGTGATCTATGGAAAGAAAGGGCATGCCGAAGTAAATGGTCTGGTCGGGCAAACGGAAGGGACGGCCATCGTTATCGAGAAGGTACAGGACCTTGGCCGGTTGGATTTTAGCCGGAATATCTGCCTCTTCTCGCAAACGACCAAGTCGCTTGACGGGTTGCGTGAAGTCGTGGCTGAGATCCGGCGGCGTATTGCAGATGGGGTACAATTCGAGTATTTCGATACGATCTGCCGCCAGGTGGCCAACCGTTTACCGAACATCAAGGCGTTTGCTTCCAAGCATGATTGGGTGTATTTCGTTGCCGGAAAGAAGAGTTCAAATGGCAAGATGCTGCTGGAGGAATGTCGGAAGGCAAACCCGAACACGGTCTTTATCTCGGAGGTAAAGGAGATTACCGAGCCGTTGCCTGAAGATGTGGGGAGTGTCGGGGTGTGCGGGGCCACATCCACTCCGAAGTGGCTGATGGAAGAGGTGGCTGTGCGTATTCGTGAATTGAATGCCAGCCGTTGACTTTTAGGGTTAAGATTTGATGAAGTTTTGGAAAATAGACAGGTTTTTGGCAAATAATTATTACTTTTGCCGCGAACATATAAAATATAAGACGCTATGTCTACAGTTAAGTGTATTGGCATTTTAACGTCCGGAGGTGATGCTCCCGGAATGAACGCTGCCATTCGCGCAGTGACACGTTCCGCTATTTATAACGGAATGTCCGTTAAGGGTATCTATCGTGGATACAAGGGTTTGATAACCGACGAAATTGAAGATTTCAAGACTCAGAATGTAAGTAATATTATTCAGCGTGGCGGTACTATCCTGAAGACGGCCCGTTGTGCGGAATTCAAGACGCCGGAAGGCCGTAAGCAGGCTTACGACAAACTGATGGAGCATGGTATCGATGCTTTGGTCGCCATCGGTGGTGACGGAACGCTGACGGGGGCTCGCATCTTTGCACAGGAGTTCAATTATCCGATTGTCGGCCTGCCTGGTACGATTGATAATGACCTGTATGGCACGGATATCACGATCGGCTACGACACGGCTTTGAATACGATCATGGAATGTGTCGATAAAATCCGTGACACGGCAACCTCCCATGATCGTCTGTTCTTTATCGAAGTGATGGGGCGTGATGCCGGATTCCTGGCTCTTAACGGAGCGATTGCATCGGGAGCCGAAGCGGCTATCATTCCGGAGATATCGATGGAGAAAGACCAGCTGGCCGAGATGATCGAAACTGGTTTCCGTAAGTCCAAGAACAGCAGTATCGTCCTTGTTGCGGAAAGTGAGGTGACCGGTGGTGCGATGGGCGTGGCTGAACGTGTAAAGAAGGAATATCCGCAGTTTGACGTACGTGTTTCAATTTTGGGACACTTGCAGCGCGGTGGTTCACCGACTGCACAAGATCGTATCTTGGCAACCCGGATGGGAGTGGCTGCCGTCGACGCGTTGTTGGATGACCAGCGTAACGTGATGATGGGTATCCAGAATGATGAGATTGTTTACGTTCCTTTCTCCAAAGCGATCAAGAACGACAAACCGATCAATCGTGATTTGTTGAATACGCTTCGTATTTCTTCTATTTGATCTGTTATTGGCAAGTATATGAAAAGGGGCTGTCCAAAAAGTCGGATAGCCCCTTTTGCTATTGTTTATTTCGGTAAAAA
>ERZ772886.798-NODE-798-length-30717-cov-16.023710_pt1 | contig 30717 bp, 26 predicted proteins | sample MGYA00512128_ERZ772886 | MGnify/ENA primary metagenome ERZ772886 (study PRJEB29015, sample SAMEA2737698) | human gut metagenome | biome: human gut; feature: human-associated habitat; material: faeces | place: China | collected 2012 ... | reverse complement strand
ATGAGAGAACAACTACAGTTCGTTTCTACCCTCCAACAGGCTGACAAATCAAAATTTGAATTGCGTAAATCAATTGATGCAATTGACCAAGTAATAAAGAGTTTAATAAACGGTTAAAGTGATATGATAACAAAAGAAGAAGTGCGAGCCTTGTTGCAAAGCACAGAAACATATAGAATAGAGCGAACAACTTCGACTGGAGATATGGACAAATTCCAGGAAGCGATTTGTGCATTTGCCAATGATTTGCCTAATTCCAGAAAGAAAGGATATTTGATTCTTGGTGCATACGACAATGGTACCTTGTCAGGATTAAAAGTTACCGACGCTCTGTTGAAGAAGATTGCCGCAATACGCTCGGACGGCAACATACTGCCACTGCCTATCATGTCGGTAGAACGATTTGAATATGACGATGGTGATTTGCTCGTCGCAGAAGTTTCCCCTTCATTGGTTCCGCCTGTTCGTTATCGTGGCAGAACGTTTGTTCGTGTCGGTCCTCGTAGAGACATTGCGACAGAAGCCGAAGAGCGGATCTTATTTGAGCGTAGAACTTCTTATATGGCGACTTTCGATGCAACACCTTGTTTCGGTGCTACAATAAAAGACATTGATACGGATTATATCAAGCGTGAGTATCTTCCTCAGATCATAGATCATGAAGTATTGGGAAGTGATAGTCGTGATATTAAAGAACAATTGGCCTCAATCCATTTATACGATCTTCAGCATGAGTGTCCTACTAATGCTGCTATCATTCTTTTCGGTAGAGACCCGCAGTATTTCTTGCATGGATGTTATGTACAATATGTCCATTTTGCAGGAAAAGACAGAGGCAGTGAAATTATTAACGAACGGCAAATAAAAGGTTGTCTTTCTAAAATGCTTCCTCAATTGGAAAGTTTTGTACGGGATGCTGTGGTTACATCTCGACCTATACCAATCAGCATGTTACGCGAGAAGGATATATTCAACTATCCTGATAAGGCATTAAGAGAATTGCTGATGAACGCTTGTATGCACAGAGATTATCAGTCTAATATGCCTATCAGATTTTATCAATATGAAGACCGTATCGAGATACTGAATGCTGGAGGTCTTTATGGTGAAGCTCGTCCTGAAAACTTCCCAATGGTAAATGATTATCGTAATCCGATTGTAGCTGAAGCCATGCGTGGATTAAAGTATGTAAACATGTTTAATCGTGGAATTCAGCGCGTTAAGAACCTGTTGCAGAAGAACGGTAATCCGGAGCCAATATTCAATGTGGATAAAATCACAGCTTTTGAAGTTGTGGTAAAACCATCTTTGTCACTTAACTTAGTCACCAATGATGAAAAAGTGACTAAGTCAGTGACCAAGTTAAATGAAACACTTAATGATATTCTTGATTTTTGCTCTATCCCTCGTAGTATGACTGAGATAATGGGTCATTTGGGACTTAAGCATCGGTATAATGTTAAACATCGCTACATGGATCCTCTTATAGAGAGCGGGCACTTGGTGATGACAATTCCGGACAAGCCTAATAGCAGAAGTCAAAAATATAAGCGAGCTTTAACTTAGTCACATTACTTGGTCACTTCTGAGTGATAAAGTAAGCGGACATCAAAATCGATCTAGCGGTCGCGCAATAATTAATAACCAACATATTACAGATATGATTGACATTTTAATTAATGACATAGAACAGGCAATGCTCAATACACTTAGTAATGAGCAGCTTTGCCAGTTGCGGAAGGTACTGGAATATGCTTTCCGTAATGTGAGCGTGACCGAAATCAAGTCCGAGGATACAGAAGAATCAAATTCGGCGCTTATTAGTGCATTCCTTTCTTCAAAGAGTGTGGAGGGATGCTCAGAAAAAACAATAGCGTACTACAGAAGCACGCTGAATAATGCTTTGTTAAAAGTTGGAAAGAAGATTTCTCATGTCACAACAAATGATTTGCGTACCTATCTCAATAATTATCAGAAAGAAAGTGGTGCAAGCAAGGTGACTGTGGATAATATTCGGCGCATTCTTTCCAGTTTTTTCGCATGGCTGGAGGACGAAAACTACATAGTGAAGAGTCCGGTTAGAAGAATTCACAAAGTGAAAGTAGGGAAAACCGTCAAAGAAATTTATTCTGATGAAGCTTTAGAGATTATGAGGGATCATGCAGGCAGCAGTCGCGACCTTGCAATGATAGATTTGCTCGCTTCTACAGGTATGCGTGTTGGCGAACTGGTAAAACTTAACAAGAGTGACATTGATTTTCAGAATCGAGAGTGTATTGTAACCGGTAAAGGTGACAAACAGCGTAAAGTATATTTTGATGCCCGGACCAAAATTCACCTTCAGAACTACCTTTCAGAGCGTACAGATAATAATGAAGCTCTTTTCGTTTCATTGCTTGCGCCATTTGAACGATTGTTGATCAGCGGTGTCGAAATACGACTTCGAAAATTAGGACGTACATTAAATATCTCTAAAGTGCATCCGCATAAGTTCCGTCGCACCTTAGCTACTATGGCTATTGACAAAGGTATGCCGATAGAACAGGTACAACACCTTTTAGGACATCAAAGTCTTGATACCACCTTACAATATGCTATGGTGAATCAGAATAATGTCAAATTGTCCCATCGTAAATATCTTGGATAGCATGAGAGGTCAGTCGCAATTTATCGAGATGTTTGGAAATCCTGTAACTAATTCAAAAAGTTGGCAGACAAAAGCGATAATGGAAGTAGCACCAGAGCAGCCTTCTAAAAAACGAATGCAAGGAAAGGTATGGCTACTAAATCTTGATATGATAGAATCAAACACTGGTAAAGTTATAGAGAAGGTGTATGAGACTTCAGAAAATACGTTATCTGTGCAACCTTTTGATGAGGGCAATGTGTTATTTTCAAAATTACGTCCTTATCTAAATAAGGTAGTAGTTCCAGATGAATATGGTTTGGCAACAACTGAGCTCGTTCCATTGAGACCTAATCAAGAGAAATTGCATAAAGTTTTTCTGAGTTATCTATTAAGAAGTCAGCAATTCGTGACCTTTGCGAATAAAATATCAGGAGGAACTAAGATGCCACGAATGCCTTTAGCAGAACTAAGGAAATTTGAATGTATTTTGCCTCCAATGTCTGAACAACTAAAGTTTGTAGGTATTACAGAACAGGCCGACAAATCAAAATTTGTTGGTTTCAAATCGCAATTTATCGAGATGTATCGCAGGGCTCATAAAGAGATGACTCTTGAATCCGTTTGTACCATTGTGGGTAAGGGGATAACACCTAAATATGTTGATTCTTCTTCTGTTGTTGTGATAAATCAGGCTTGTGTACATTGGGATGGACAACATTTAGAGAATATAAAATATCATAATAAAAATGTTCCTGTTAAGAAAAGAACCCTAGAAACTGGTGATGTTTTATTGAATGCCACAGGAAATGGAACTCTTGGCAGATGCTGCGTATTCAGCTGTCCATCAGATGAAAATCAATATGTCAATGATGGTCATGTGATTGCTATTTCAACTAATAGATTAGTGATTCTTCCTGAAGTTCTAAACTCATATCTATCTCTTAGTGATACTCAAGCAGAAATATATAGGCAGTATGTTACTGGATCAACAAACCAGATTGATATAGTATTCACGGACATTAAGAAAATGACTGTTCCTGTTCCAAACATGAGAGAACAACTACAGTTCGTTTCTACCCTCCAACAGGCTGACAAATCAAAATATTACAATTAGAAATCAAAATAATTATATATGACATACTTTAATGAAGAAAATACAGTAGAGCAGATGTTTATTAATGCAGCAGGTAAATGCGGCTGGATATATGTGGAACCACAATTTGTTCCTAGACTTCCTGACGAAGTACTTGTTGTTCAATGGTTGATGGAAGCTTTGTTGGCTCTGAACCCTATCACTCCAGAGCAAGCTGAACAAGTTATATACAAATTGAGAGCATGTATTACTAGTGGCGGCTCATCAGATGAACTTATAACGGCAAATGACAAGTTCCGGAAGTTGTTGTTTGAGGAGAATTCATATCCTTTTGGCGAAAATGGCGATAATATCAATATTCGTTTCTTCGCAAAAGCAGATGATGCTTATAAGAATCGCTGTATAGTGACCAATCAGTGGGAGTATCCTAGAAAAAGCAAGGAGGGAGGCAAGCGTCTGGACCTTGTATATGTGATAAATGGCATACCTATGGTTGTGGGAGAGGCAAAGACTCCTGTAAAGGCATCTGTTACTTGGGCAGATGGTGCTGCTGATATTATGCATTATCAGAAAAGTATTCCAGAGATGTTTGTTCCTAATATCCTCACTTTTGCTAGTGAAGGGAGGGAATTACAGTATGCTAGTATAGGATGTCCTGTTGATAAGTGGGGACCATGGTTTGCAGATGAAGAACGTAAGCATGGAACATTGGAAGATGCAGAGCATAACTATGTTTCATTGATGACTCCTGAAAGACTTTTAGATATATATCGATTCTATTCTGTTTTTACAGGAACATCACGAGGGGGGAAGATAAAAATTGTATGCCGTTATCAACAGTATTTGGGTGGAGAAGCTATAGTTCAGCGTGTGTTATCAACATATACAAACGGTTCTGGGCCTCGTAAAGGCTTAATCTGGCATTTCCAGGGATCCGGCAAGTCATGGTTGATGGTATTTGCGGCACAGAAACTTCGCAGACAAGAGGTTTTGAAAGCCCCTACTGTTGTGATTGTGGACGATAGGATTGACCTTGAAGATCAAATTACCGGAGATTTTACCCGTGCTGAAATACCTAATATTGACAGCATCTCGTCCAAGCAAGAATTAGAGGAGAAAATACACCAAAGAAAGATATTGATAACCACCATATTTAAGTTTGGTGACTTAAGTGACGGTGAAGTAATTGATGACCGTGACAATATTATTCTTTTGATGGACGAGGCTCATAGGACGCAGGAAGGGGATCTGGGCAAGAAGATGCGAACAGCATTACCTAATGCATTTTTCTTTGGTTTGACAGGCACGCCGATCAACCGTAATGATCATAATACATTTGCTTGCTTTGGTGCAGAAGAGGATAAGTATGGCTATATATCTAAATATACCTTTCAAAATTCTGTGGAAGACAAGGCAACATTGGAACTTAATTTCAAAACGGTTCCTGTCGAGATGCACTTGGATAATGCTAATTTGCAGAAGGAATTCGATGAACTTACCGATCAGATTAGCGAAGAGGACAAAAATGAATTAGTAAGACGTACAAGTGTAGAGGCTTTTTTCACTGCTGAAAAACGAATCAACGATGTCTGTAAGTACATAGTTACTCATTTTAGAGAATATGTGGAACCTACAGGTATGAAAGCGCAAGTGGTTGTTTACAATAGAGAGTGTTGCGTTAAGTATAAAAAAGCTTTGGATGCTCTTCTTGGAACCGATGATCAAACGACTATCGTAATGCACACGTCGGGGGACAAGGCAGACGATTACAAAGCTTATAAACGTAGTCGAGATGAGGAGAAAAAACTGCTAGACCAGTTTAGAGATCCATTGTCGCCGCTAAAATTCGTCATCGTAACAAGTAAATTGCTGACCGGATTTGATGCTCCAATACTTCAATGTATGTATCTGGATAAGCCGATGAAAAACCACACTCTGTTGCAAGCAATATGTAGGACCAATCGTACATATAACGAAAATAAAAAATGCGGATTAATAGTCGATTTCGTAGGAGTGTTTGAAGATGTTGCAAAGAGTCTTGCTTTTGATGAGGAAACAGTAAAAACTATAGTAAAGAATATAGATGAAATTAAAGGCCTAATTCCTACATTTATGCAACAATGCATTAAGTTCTTCCCTGGCGTTGATAGAACTATTGGTGGATGGGAAGGGCTTACTGCAGCTCAACAATGCTTGAAGGATGATCAGGTAAAGACTAGCTTTGGTCGTCATTTTGCCCGATTAAATAAGGCATGGGAGATTGTCTCACCGGATTCATATTTGACTGTATTTCAGAATGACTATACATGGTTGGCACAAGTATATCAAAGCGTGCGTCCGGTGAGCGGCGGCAACCTTATTTGGACTTTGTTAGGAGCTAAGACCATAGAAATCATACATAGAAATATTGAAACAATTGATATTGGAACTCCATTGGAAGATTTGGTCGTAGATTCTGATGTTATAGATGCTGTTCTTGAAGACGAGAAGGCTCGTGAAAAGAAAATAGTAGAAATAGAGAAGATGTTACGTTTGAGATTAGGAGAACATAAAGGAGATCCTAATTTTAAGAAGTTTGCTGAAAAATTAGATGAGCTACGAGAAAGAATGGCTCAGAATCTAATAAGTAGCATTGATTTCTTGAAACAACTTCTTGTTTTGGCCAAAGACCTACTTGAAGAAGAAAAAAAGAAAGCTGAACCACAAGACAAACGGGCTCAAGCACGTGCAGCGTTAACAGATCTCTTCCAAAGTATAAAAACAGAAGAGACCCCAATCATTGTAGAGCAGGTCGTGAATGATATAGATAACGAAGTCGTTAACATTGTTCGTCAATTTAATGATGCATTCCAGAGTGTGACTGCTCGTAGGGAGATAAAAAAGAAACTTCGTTCTATCCTTTGGGTTAAGTATCAGATAAAAGACAATGACGTATTTGAACGTGCATACCAATATATTGAGATGTACTATTAGTGTTTTGTTCATCCTATTTGTATAATGGCACAATATAAGCAATCTGAAATCACAAATGTATTTTGGGCATCGAACGATGGCTTCAAAGGTGGGCGTGACCCATTGGGAATCCAGAATAGTTCAATTGCAACCTATAGCAAATTGTTACCTGGCCTCACCAATCTAACCCGTCACATCCGCTACTACAGTCTTTATTGTTGGCTACTTAGTGAATATGACAAACTTGAAGTTGCAGGTCAAATATCTCTGCATCAATATAATTTTATACGTCGTGCAGAGTTGGCAATGGCACTAATTATGAAGGAACAGAATGTTGGTTCTGTGGTTGGAGCTTTGTTTGTTTCACAAGGTAGATATAAGCAAATAGAGGATGGTATTTATGATATTGCAGATGGTGCTGATTATGAATCTAAAGATAAGTACTGGACATTCAAGAGTGGAGCTTTTGGCCAGTACTATCTTGGTTCTCTTATTTATTATGAACTTGTAAAAATTGAAGAAGGCAGATTTTATCTTCGTAACAAAGGAAAAGAGTTAGCTGATGCTGTCAGAAATAGTATTGATGAAAACATCCGGAAATTATTTCTTAAATGTATTTTGGATGGAAGTCTTAAAGAAGAAGCAATAGAAGACTTACAATCTTTAGCTATACATCGCATAAATGTAGGCTCTGAGGAATGGCTGTTCTTGAATAATTTGCTTACGAAAAGTGACGAGGGCTCTTCCTTGCGAAGAGAAACAATCTTTTTGCTCCTAAATGATATTTCAAATGGCATAGAGATTCAGGAGTTCGTAAAGAATCGTTTTTTGCATATAAATGAAGATGGTAATTTGCAGGCCGCATTTGGGTGGTATTTCTATTATTTATGTGAAGGTTTGCACTATTGTATTGACTTGTTCTTCTGCTTAATACTCTACAAAATTCATGAATTACACAATCCTCCGATTGCACTACTTTCTCAAGATATTAAACAATCTTTATTGTCGGTTATAGAGGAAGAGATGAATTATAACTCTCTTGACGAGTGGAGGAGAAATGTGAGTGATAATATAAACATAATCTATGATGAAGTAAGAAATTTCGTCAGCAAACAAGATTATATTTCTGCAGCAGTACATGCAATAAGGCTCATGTTGAGACTTTATACTGAATTTGAGAATAATACAAAAAATATAGAGGGGTTTGAGGGGAAAAATGATTTGAAACGTCAGCGAGGCATACTCAGTGAAGGGTTGAGATCTTATGTGGAGCGTTATCTGTCATTCTCTATATCCGGTTTTATAGAATCTCTGATAGTACAAATAATGCAGGAGCATACTGTGGTCGCCATTGCTAAAATGGGAAAGAATAATTCAGACCTAAGAAAGTTTATTTTTGAGGATGGACGGATTGTTTTAATAGAGCAGCGGTATCCAGTTGAAACATCGCCACGTATTGATTCTCTATTTAATTTTTTACAAGACATGGGTTATCTTGATAAAGATAATACACTAACTGAAATAGCAGAACAATTCATTGAGAATTATGGAAAAGAATGAGCATGCAATATTATTGGATATTCCTAGTGGCGGCAAAAATGGTAAATATCATTCTGCTGTATTGACTACTTATGCCATAGATTTGATACATTTCGATAATCAATTATTGAACACGCTTCATCGTAAGCAAATATGTAGCATAAATGTGTTTGCCGATACCAATCAAATGGATAAATCTATGGAATATGTATCTCCTATTTATATGAGACATATTGGTAAGGAGTACTCCATTACATCTATAAGTGCTGTCGGAGCTTTTCATCCTAAGATTAATTTCTTTGTAGGAGATGACGCTGTATTGGTTGTGTTTGGTACTGGTAATCTAACTGTTACAGGACATGGAAAAAATCATGAGGCATTTACAGGTTTTATGATAGATGAAACTGATACGACGCATCGTTCTCTCATTGAAGAATGTTGGCAGTATCTCAGCCGATTTACAAAGCAGTGTAACGATTATGATCATAATAGAATTCTTCGTGAGATTCTTGAAAATTGTACATTTTTAGATTCCTCTTTCAATATTGTGCCTCATAGTATGTGCAAGGTACAAGAAGGGTTAAATGCTGCTTTACTGTATAATGATTCTCAGTCTGGGATTTTACAACAAATTTCAAATTTAGTGCCATTAAATGAGGTGCAGACTATAACAGTTCTCAGTCCATATTTTGATGAATGTGGAGAATCATTGATTACATTATCCCAACTTTGCCCGAACTCTGTAGTGAATGTTTTGATTCACCAAGATTGTGCTTTGCCACCAAGCGTAATGATTCCAAATAGTAGTATTCATTTTTATGATTTCAACGAAACAAAAAGGGGTAAAATAGCTTTTAAAACATATGAACGTCAATTGCATGCAAAAGTGTTGCACTTTAAGACTAATGATGCTGAATATTGTATGGTTGGCAGTGCAAATGCAACATTAGCTGGACTTGGAACAATGTCTCATAGAGGCATAAATGAAGAGTTTGGAGTCTTGTATCATTCGACAAAGCAAGATTTTTTATCTACACTTGGTCTGAAAACCAAGAAAAGAATAGATGTGCCAACTAATAGATCCAAACATTCTAATGAAGCGCCATCTGAAACAGGAAGACGATTAAGACTATTATCCGTTTATTACGAATCAGGTAAATTAAATGTCTATAGCAATGAGGAAATTCCTGATGGAGTACTACTGGCTATCGACAATGGATTTGAGACTCTTGTAAGTGAACTTAAACATGATAAAGGCAATAGATATAGTACTGATATAAAGTTAGCAAAAACTCAATATACATGCTATTTAGTGGATAAAAATAAGAAAGCTATATCTAATAAGCTGTTCATCAATTGGACTGAACTCTTGGCCACAACAAATCCATCGAAAATGAGTCGTAATCTTAATAGATTCATTTCACGTATAGAGAATGAAGGATATGATGGTATGGAGGTTGCTGATATGCTATTTGATGTAATGTGGGATTTAGTTAATGATGCCGGTGAGAAAGTTTCTCCAAAGATTAAAGTTTCATCAGAAGATAAAAGACGATCTGATTTATCTTTGCCCGAAATAAAATACAATTCGGAATATGACAATGACGATGTAAAGAGTAGCAGGATTTTCCAAATTGATCGTACATCAAGACTGATTGAATGTATTGAAGAGAGTATTAGAAAAAAGATTCGCTCAATAGATGATGCAATCATTGATGAAGAGGAAGAAGGCTCAGCGGAAACAAGCAACAATAGAGAGATAGAAGAACAAGAAGATATCCATATCAGTAAGAAACTGTTAAAAGGTTATGGTGAATTATCAACATCTTTGTTAATGAAATATCAAAAGATGATAAGTAAGCGATACGAGCAGGTAAAAGCTACAGGAGAAGGTTTTATAACTAGAGATGACTTAAATTTCTTTTCTCTGTCTATGTTTGCTGCAATGGAAATATGTTATCTTAATAAATTTCGTTATAAATTTGACCAAATTCCTTATGCATCAAGAAGCTATTGTCAGAAACAGTTTTATGATAGTTTGGAAAGGAGCATAAGTAACGTTGGTCTTGACTCATTGGAAAAGTTTGTAAAGTTTTGCAATACAATGAGGCTTCCTGCACAAAAAGATGAGAATTTTAATAAAGTTGCGTCCCGAACCATGAAATATGCAATATTATATGGGACCTTATTTTATAGACTATCTCATGTTGAGACTATACGTGTATTAGGTAATCGCTTGTTAAAAGCAGTAGATAGCTTGGTTGTTATATGGGGTAAGCCATCGTTTAAAACTCTGACAAAAGAACTTGAACCTTTGTCAGAAAGGTATGACTATGTATTTCGCATGAATCATGTTGAAAATATGCTTAGAAACCTTAGCTGATAATTTCGTTCGTTGGAACGAACAAACTACTATTAAATGAGGGAAGGGTAAACATATGCAATGAATTTTACTTGTGTATAGCAAAAAGTGGTGCTTGTTTTCATTTGTTTGTCAGAAAACACATATCTTTGCCTTTGATGGCCTCAGATGGTGTAGTTTGTTTGGCTAAAGAACAATCTTTGAAATATAACTGATTGAAAGCCAAATGGTGCACAACTCTTCAACGAGGAAGAATATTAATTGTTCGCAAATCGGGTTGTTATACTAACCTGAAGCAGTCCGAGAGGGCTGCTTTTTTGTATGGAATTAGATCGTACCGGATTCAAATTGACGATTGTTTTCCAATTTTTTATTTAAATTTGTATTGTTTGTATTGCTTTTCACGAAGCGAAGTAGAAAATTATGGGACCTACATTTGTAGAATATTCGCACCCAGACGTTTTTTGAAAAATTCGTTTGATGATAATATCTAATTGTATAACGTAATTTACAAAAACTATATCATAAGATATGAAAATCGATGCTAAAGTTCAGTCTATATCTAAATTGAAGGATTATTTCTTTTTAGTGCCTGATTATCAACGAGAATATGTTTGGAAACCCGATGACGAGGTCGAGCAGTTTTTGATCGATATTGAAAATGAATATAGTCCCGATGCAAAAGAGCAGCGTAATTATTTTTTAGGATCTATCATCATTGTCAATAATGATAGATGTTTCGATGTCGTGGACGGACAACAGCGTTTGACAACTATTATGTTGTCTTTGTGTGTTTTCCGAGATTTATTAAAAAAGGAGACATTGAACAGCGCTCAGAAAAATTATTTACAGATTATAGAAAATCTACTTTATAACTTTGATATTGAATCGGGAGAGACCCGTGTACGCTTAGAATTGCAGTATGAAGAGAGTCATGATTATTTGACAGCCTTGATACAGGAGCAACCTTACAATGGAGTGCGATCCCCATCTATAGAGCGAATGCAGGATGCCTATACGAAAATACTTCGACACTTTCAATTATATGCCGGGATTGATGAGTTGATAGATTTTGCGAAATATTGCTTGACAAAGATAGAACTCGTTGTAATCGAATCTCAAGATTTGAGTAGTGCATTGAAAATTTTCGAGACGATCAATCAGCGAGGGGCGGGATTGAATGCTATGGATTTGGTCAAAAATTTGCTGTTTAGTAATACCAAAGAGTCGGATTTTGCCAAGATAAAAGATATATGGAGGGAGATTATTCAAAATCTTCAGGAATGTTCTGAAGATCAAAAACCCCTACGATTTTTGCGATATTTTCTGAGTGCCCGATATTATAATGGTATCTTGCGAGAAGATGATATTTATAAATGGATTATATCTTCTGAAGGGAAACAGGCTACGCAATATGAAAAGCATCCGGTAGACTTTGCAAAGGAGATACGCTGTATGTCCAAACGGTATTCAGAACTTGTAAATGCCACTGAATTACAGCGGGATGGGTGCTTGTATCCTCACGTGACAAATATAGGCTTTATTAATAAATACAAATCCAGACAGCATTTGATCCTGTTATTGTCTTTGGGAAGCAATGCGGATGTGCCGGCAATCGAATATTTGGCCAAACAAATAGAGAGTTTTTTCTTTTTCAGCTCGACCCTCAGGATCCAAGCCAAGACGAATGAATCCTTGTTTGTCCAATGGGCGGAGAAATTACGTAATCTTACGACGATAGATGAAATTGCCTGCGTGATAGAGAAAACGATGTTACCTTATTTGCTGGATAAGGTAGGGGTATTTAAAGCCGAATTCATAACTTTGAGTCATGGGGTTTATAATCCCTTGTATCGGTTGCGCTATGTATTGGGGAAGATAGAAAATACGGTGTTGGAAAAATTGCACAGCCCGGTCTGTGGACATCAATTTTATAATGATTTGCAAATAGAACATATTTTACCTCAATCACCGAAAAATGGAAGTATTCCACTGGAGTTTTTGTCCGAGGAGGAGTATTACTCCTATGTGTATCGATTGGGTAATGTCACGTTGATCGAAAGCATGATTAATCAGGCCGTGAATAATTATAATGATTTATCGACAGATCAATGGTTTTATGACAAGCAGTCGGAGTATGGCAAATCGTCTGTTTGTCTGACGAAATTACTCGATAGTAAATTTTATATCGGAGTAAATACAGCCTTGAATCGATTCAAAAATGATTTCCAATACAATTTTACCGGTTGGAACAAGTCGTCTGTTGAGGCGAGGCAAAAAATATTATTGGAGTTGGTGTTCGATACGTGGAGAATTAACGATTTAAGATTGGATCGGGTAAAATGAACTTAAAATGGATGAGGATTCCGGCTGCTGCTTATAATGGTTTTTTCCGGATTGCCGGCGGATGTCGATCCGGCCGGAATCATTTATTTGTGTTGCTTTTCCGCGATATAGAACAGGTCGAAGCAGTCGTCCGCTACCGGTCCGATGCGGTAGTCTTCCATGGTGATCGAACGGGTCAGGGAGTCGTTGTCCCGGAGCAGGCGTCGGCGGTTGAGGCGGTTGAGCAGGTCGTAGGGGAGTTGCAGCATCCACCGGGGCAGCCGGTGTTGCAGGTCGAGCACGTCGAAACGGGTGATGCGCCGAACGCCCCGGCGGTTTTTTTCGTAGTATTCCATGATTCGTTCGTTGCCGAAAACACCGAGGGCTTCCACCGACGCAAAGGCGCTGCCGAGCAGGTTGCGGAGTTGGTCGGGATTGTATTCCCTGACGTGCCAGGGGTTGCGTGTCAGCGACATACGGATATTGGGGGTGGTCAGGATGAACTTGCCGCCCGGACGCAGCACGCGGTGCACTTCCCGTACCAGTTCCATGTCGTGTTTGATGTGTTCGATCACCTGGAACGAAATGACGAAATCGAAACTGCCCGACGGCAGGTCGAGAGGGGGAACTACGGCTTGCCGCATCTCCACGTGCGGAAACGGAGGCCGTTCGCCCGCAGGTTCGATTTTGTCGAGCGTGAGAAAGCTGGAGGCGTGGGGGGCGACTATTTCGACGCCGTAACCCGTGCCCGTACCTATTTCGAGTACGTCGCCGCTGATTCGCCGCGCCGCCTCGTGATAGGCCAATTGCGAACGCTGGAATACGTAGTTGTCCGATATGTCGCGCGATACGCGCTCCGCCGTGAGTATTTTAGCCATTGTGCCCGGTCAGTTTTACACCGTTCTGCGTGATTTCCACTGCGCCCCGCTTGAGGAGCATGCCCAGCGAGCGTTTGAACACTTTCTTGCTCATCTGCGTCCGTGTAGCGATTTCCGCCGGGTCGCTGTCGTCGTTCAGGGGAAGCGAACCGCCGTTTTCGCGGATCATCGAAAGCAGCGTTTCCGCCGAATGGCGCACTTCGGCGACTCCCTGCTGTTGCAGGCTGACGTCGATGCGGTTGTCTTCCGTGATGCGTGTCACGTATCCCTTCAGACGGTCGCCTACGTCGATGCGGCGGAAGAGCTGGTTGCGGTAGATCATGCCCCAGTGACGGTTGTTCACGATCACCCGATAGCCGATCGGGGATTCCGAAGCCACGAGCAGCGAAACCTCTTCGCGGGGCTTTACCGTGATAACGTCGTTATTGACGTAGCTTTTGAATTTCATGGTCGCCACGCAGCGCCCCGTTACCGAATCTACATACAGGTAAACCAGGCAGTTCCGTCCGGCCAACACGCCTCCCTGCTGGTTGCGGTTGGGCAGGAACAGGTCTTTGCCCGCGAGTCCCCAGTCGAGGAATGCGCCGTGCAGGTTCTTGTCCACTACGCGCAGGAATCCCGCTTCTCCTTCGCGCAGCTTCGGCGTTTCGGTCGTGGCGACCAATCGGTCTTCCGAATCGTGATAGACGAATACTTCGAGCGTATCGCCGACCTTGTTGGCCAGAGAAACATAACGGTTGGGCAGCAATACTTCGTTCTGTTCGTCGTCGATCAGATAGAGTCCGTAGTCCGAGATGCGGTTTACGGTGAGGGTTTGTGTGCGTCCTGCTTTGAGCATAATGGGTGTTTTATCTTGACAAAAGTACGTTTTATTTTTGCCGAAAGCAATTTTTGAGCGAAGTTCCTGGGGGCGGAGGGGTCGGTTCCGGAATATTTCGTCTTGTCGTGAGATGCGATGTGGTTCGGAATTGAATTTTCATTTGTACCAGACTTTTTGTATATTTGAAATATAAATGGGGAGCTGTATATGGTGTGATGTTTTCAAGTATATATTGGGGTTGTGGTTATTTCGTTAATCATAATGACTGCTTCACAACAATTAATATTTCAAGCCTGCTCCCCTCCTTGAATATATTACAGATTATTCAATAATTAAACAAACTATGATATTACTCTTGTTTATTATTTGTATAGTTAATCTTATAACATTCTATAATGTGGATTATAAATATTACAAAGAACACGGAGAGTGGAACGATCATTCTAATACATACGGTGGAACATTTAGAAATTTAACAGCAGCTTGTGTTACATTTGCAATAGCTGTTGCTCTTCTTCTTGACAAATATTTAGGATAATCGAACGAAAAGAAGCGAGTAGCGGGAAATTTTATTTTAGTAAAAAAACGAATGGCGATATGGAACTGAAAGTGGCTTTGTGTCAATTCGACATGGTGTGGGAAGATACGGCGGCCAATCTGCGGACGGCCGGGAGAATGGTTGCCGAAGCGGATGCCGATCTGGTGATTTTGCCCGAGATGTTCGCTACGGGATTCGTGACCGATCCCGGTCGGGTCGCGCAACCGATGTCGGGTGAAATCGTGCAGGAGATGACCCGCTGGGTCCGGACGACGGGCAAGGCCGTCGCTGGCAGTCTGATCGTCGAAGAGGAGGGGCGCTATTACAACCGCCTGCTTTTCATAAAACCTTCGGGCGAGCGGGTGCAGAGCGACAAGCGGCATCTCTTCTCCATCGGCGGCGAAGGAGCTAATTTTTGTCCGGGACGGGAGCGGGGCGTCGTCGAATACGGCGGCATTCGTTTCCTGCTTCAGGTTTGCTACGACCTGCGCTTTCCCGTATGGAGCCGCTGCCGGAACGATTACGACGCTATTATTTACGTTGCTTCGTGGCCTGCGGGCCGCCGTGACGTGTGGCGGACGTTGCTCCGGGCCCGGGCGATCGAGAACCAGGCTTACGTATTGGGGGTGAACCGTACGGGGGACGACCCCCGGCTGCATTATTCGGGCGATTCGGCCGTGATCGGCTGTAAGGGAGAAACCCTTGCCGAAGCGGGGGAAGGGGAGACGCTTTTGACCGCACGGCTCGATATGGACGAGCTGCGTCGTTTCCGCGAGAAATTTCCCGCTTGGCGCGATGCCGACGATTTCGATCTGAAGTGATCGGATGTTCCTCGATGATCGGCAGAACAATCGGTTGTTTCAGCGCTTTTGTTAAATTCGTTTCAGGGGGCGTTCGATCTCAATATTTTTTGCAGGACGAATTTTATCCCTTAATAATTAACCTAGAAAGTACGTGTCTATTTATCGTTAGGAGCCTTGCTCCTGTTCTTGGCTTCGCTGGGCTGTTCCGACAAAGCGGAAAACACCTCACCGGAAGCTCCGTCGGAAGAACAGCCCACACCGAAGCCCGAAAAACCGGAGTTCGTGGATAAGAACACAACGATGGAAGAGAATATCGGCGAAGAATATCCAGACTGTTATTACACTTATTTTCGAATGCAGAACGCCAGTCAGGAGAATGCGATTTTCTTCATTTCAACTAAAATGAGTGCGAGCGGTGATATGATTAGAATCGCCCCGGGAGAACAGGGGACATGGGGACAGATGATGGAGAAAATGTTGTGGATAGACGATAACGATGTGTTGGTGAAAAATCTGGATGCGTTGGGTTTTGTTCAGTTATATTTCAATGTGCCCCCAATAACGGAAGATAATTACCATGCCATTACCCCAGATGTAGATACGTGCGCTCAATACTCTTTCTTCGACCCTATGACCGAATCGCAACGCGGCACACCGCGCGATCAGTCGGCATGGGTGCTCGAAGAGTTCCCCGACCGCCCGAACGCCGTGCGCTGGACTTACCGGATTACCGACAAGGACTATAAGGAGGCCGTGCGTCAGACGCTTGAACGCTGGGCAGACCGGGATGAGGAATGATAAAGATGTCTTGCGGCGGTCCGCAGGACCTGAAAGACTGGCGCCCGGAATATTGATATTCCGGGCGCCGAAGTGTATGATTTCCGTTTTTCCGCCGTTACAAAAGGGAGCTAAAGATCCGTTTCGTCCCAGCCGAGGATCTTGCAGAAGTCGTACTCCTCGGGGTTGGACAGGTATTGGCGTGCCGCTTCGTAGTCGGGCGGGGTAATAGCCATCAGGATATTATCTACTACGGCTTTGAAGCGGTCGGACGAGATGTCCACCATGCGGGGCAGGATCTTGCCCGTCGCGGGGTCTTGCAGGTCTTTCAGGTAGAGGGGTTCGACGTTGCCGCAGCCGTCCACATAGACCATGCAGCCCGTCTTGCCTTCGCTGAAGAGCTTGTAAACGCCGATACCCAGCTCCGAGCAGTACGTCAGGTCGTATGCCACCGGCGTCTGCCCCCGGATTTCGTAACCCAACTCCACGGGGCGGGTCTGTACGTTGAGTTTCAGTTCCGCGAGCCGTTGGTCGAGCAGCATGCTGAAGAAACAGGCTTTCGACACTTTGCCCAGTTCGGGATGGCCGTGCGCGTCGTAGGTGAAGTGAATGCCGCACGAGGAGAGTTCTGCCTCGCTCAATTCGTGGAACACGCCTTCGGAGATGACCGCCGCGCCGTAGTCCATGCCGACGATCCGGCGCTTGACGATGGACGAAACCATCAGACGGATGATCTTGTCGATGGTGATCGGCGTTTTGTTGAACATTTCGGGAATGACGATCATCGGGTAGTGGCACGCCTCGCCGATACCGAAGGCCAGGTGTCCGGCGCTGCGGCCCATCGCCGACATGACGAACCAGTTGCCGCTGGTGCGGGCATCGACATAGACGGCCCGGGCGATCACCGCTCCCTTGTCTTTGGCCGATTCGTAGCCGAAGGTCGGTGCACAGTCGGGCAGCGGAAGGTCGTTGTCGATGGTTTTCGGGACGTGTATGTTAGCGATCGGATGACGCTTTTCTTCCAGAAATTTGGCCACGCGGTTGGCCGTCGATGCCGTGTCGTCGCCGCCGATGGTCACCAGCAGCTTGATGTTGTTCTCGGTGAAGAACTGCCAGTTGAAACGCTTCTCGAAATCTTCGTCCGAAGGTTTGAAGCGGCTCATGCGCAGGAACGAACCCGCGAGGTTGAAAATTTCGTCCGCTTTGAGGAAGGTGATGTTCTCCGTGGCGGGCGCTTCGCGGAAGAGCCCCGTGAAACCTTTGTGGAGTCCGATGACGCTGTATCCCTTCTGCAGGAAGGTTTTTGCCACGCTGCCCACTACCGTATTCATGCCCGGTGCCGGGCCGCCGCCCGTGAGAATGGCGATCGCTTCGTTTCGTTTGGTCATATCGTATCTGATTTTATAGCTCATTGACAGCATGAAATTAACGTGCCGAAAATACAATTATTTCGTTCGTACCGGAAAAAATATGGAGGCTTCCCGGGGGAGCCTCCATACGTTTTGGGGAGTAATGAAATGGATTACTCGATTACGGTGACGTTTATAGCTTGTTCGCCTTTAGCTCCGTTTCCAAGTTCGAAAGCGACTTTCTGTCCTTCGTTCAGCGTTTTGAAAGAATCGGATACGATGCCTGAAAAATGTACGAAGACCTCTTTGCCGTCTTCGCGGGTAATGAATCCGTAGCCTTTCTTGCTATCGAACCATTTAACTTGACCTGTCATAAATGAATATTGATTAAAAATGTATCAGCAAAGAAAGGTAAAAAGTGTTGATTCTCAAAATTTTTTCGCAATTATTTTTGCACGTTTTTTGTTCCTCGAAAAAATAGTTATATTTGTTCATCCGTATTATCTGTAAAAAGTTTGAAAGCTATGGGCAAGAAAGTAAAATGGGCGCTATTGACGATGCTGGGTTTTGCAACGGCTTGTTCGACAGTGAAGAACGCTCCTCAGGGAGGGCCGCAGGACCAGGCTCCGGATTCGGCCCGGGTCGAAAGACAGATCCGCCTGATGTACGGCGTGCGTCCTCCGGTACCTGTCGAGGAGGTCGAACGTCAGCAGGCCATCCGTGAGAAGACAGCCCGCAAGGAGGTTAAAAAGGCACAACGGGCCCGTGAGAAAGAGGCTCCGGCTTCCAAAAACGAATAATCGCCGATGACGGGACGAAAGCTCGGGTTGCGCAAGCGTATCGGGCTGCGCCTTTTTTCCGATCTTTATGCGGAGAAGATCGCCGAACACAAGTTGCGTACGCTCTTTTGGGAGTGTACGTTACGTTGTAATTTGGCTTGCCGTCACTGCGGCAGCGACTGTCGGGTCGATCCCGGCGTGCCGGATATGCCGTTGGCGGATTTCCTGAAGGTGCTCGATGAGGAGGTTACGCCCCACAACCGCCCGGAAGATGTTCTGTTGATCTTTTCCGGCGGAGAGGTGCTCGTGCGCAGCGATCTGGAGGAAGCCGGCCGGGAGGTTACCCGCCGGGGCTATGCCTGGGGGATGGTGACCAACGGTCTGGCGCTCGACGCCGACCGCTTGCGAAGTCTGATGGATGCGGGGTTGAGATCCATTTCGATCAGTTTCGACGGCTTTGAGGATGCTCATAACTACATCCGGCGCAATCCCCGCAGTTTCGAAAAGGCGCTCGACGCGATCCGGTTGATCGTGAGGGAGCCCCGGCTCACCTACGACGTGATTACATGCGTCACTTCGCCGATGGTCGCTCGACTCGAAGAGTTCAAGGAGCTGTTGATCGCCGAAGGAGTGAAATATTGGCGCATCTTCTCGATCTTCCCTGTCGGCCGGGCCAAGGACGATCCGACGCTCGCGGTTACCGACGCACAGTTCCGCGAGGTGCTGGAGTTCATAAAGCGTACCCGTAAGGAGGGACGCATCGACTTGAGTTACGCCTGCGAAGGCTTTCTGGGCGGTTACGAAGGCGAGGTGCGGGACGATTTCTACCAGTGCGCCGCCGGGGTTTCGGCTGCCTCGATCCGGGTGGACGGGGCGATTTCGGGCTGTACCTCCATCCGGGCCAATTTCCATCAGGGGAATATTTACCGGGACAGTTTCTGGGACGTGTGGCAGAATCGCTTCGACAAGTTCCGCGACCGCGAATGGGCCCGCAAAGGGGAGTGCGCCGATTGCAAGATGTGGCGTTTCTGTCTGGGCGGCGGTATGCACCTGCACGACGACCAGGAGCATCTGATGTACTGTCACTACAAGCGATTGCAATAGTCGGAAACACAATAGGAGAGAGACTGTCTAACAGGTCCCTGAAATTGAAAATCGTCCCTGTCAGGATCATTCCGACGGAGCATTAAAATCGGACTTGTTAAACAGCCTCTCTTTGCGTTATGTCCGGTGAGGCGGACGGTTTTTTCCGGTTCGGATGTTCCGGTCTTATTCGAGCTTATGTACGAAGCTCTTCACTTCCTTGCGTTCCCGGGGCAGCGTTTCCCGGGTGCGGAACGGCTCCGCCAGCCGGTCGGCCGGGCCGGGGTAGCCGAGCGTCATCATCGTTACAGGTTCGATCTTTTCCGTGTCGAGGCCCAGCAGCCGGGCGCAGGCTTCCACGTCGAAGCCGGCCATCTGATGCAGTTGCATTCCCATCGAGGCGGCTTGCAGGGCGATCGAGATGTTCGCGGCGCCCACATCGTGCATCCAGTGCCGGTTATAGACATCCGTCCCCGGGAAATTCTTGTATCCGCAGGAAACCAGCAACACCGGAGCATCGGGCGCCCAGGCTCGATTGCCTCCGGTGAGGCACTCCGCGAGCCGGGCATGAGCTTCCGGATATTCGCGAGTCGTATAGTAATATGCCCACTCCTGGGCATTGTTGCAGGAAGGAGCCCAGCGTGCCGCTTCGAACAGCAATGCCAGTTGTTCTTCATTGACGGGACGGGAGTCGTATGAGCGGGGGCTCCATCGTTCTTCGATGGTTTTTATCAGTTTCATATCGGTAAATCATAGAATGTGTTTGGGTAATCCGCAAATTTTGTGCCCCGTGCATTACTGGATTTCGGGAAGATGCTCCGCCGGTTCCGATAGACGGTCGATGCGCAGTCGGGCAGCCGCTGCGTTCGGTGGGTGGCTGTGAAAAACCTTGCCTGTAAGCTACAGTCCCGGTTTTGCCGAAAAGCCGGATGATATGGCGGTTTTCGGAAGAAGAGGGGCAGACCTGAAATTGAGAACTCCCTGATGAAACTCTTTGTGTCCGTGTGGCCTTTCGCCGACTACAACGGCAGTTTACGACGATAAAAATTCCCGTAAAGGAAAGATTACTCTGATTTTTCGAAGCCTCGGATTGCGTCGCTTTTCTCCACTTTCCCGATAGCAGCAACCCTTGGACGAAACGAAGAAAAGTCGTTCGCGAATGACTTTTTATCTTCATCCGCCTTTGTATAAACGAATTGCCGTTGGAAAATAAAAATAAGAATCTGGATTGCGTTGCTTCGCGACTTGTCAAATAGCTCCTTGATGGGAAATACACAAACAAAAGCTGTTCCGCAGGCAGTTTTTTATCGCTGTTCGTTTGCCGTGTGACATGTCGCTGTCCGGAAATGAAAAAAGGAATGTTTTCGTATCCCTTCTCTCGGTCGGGAAAACTGGATTGCGTCGCTCTGCTTCGCTTCCGGACGAGTCTCTTATTGGGTGTACAAAAATCAAGGACCCCGCTTGATAAAGCGGAATCCTTTTTTCTTGTACCCTTACTTTCGGCGATGAATAGCCGTCGTATGCCCATAGTAAAAAACCTTTGCCTTTTAAGGCAAAGGTTTTGATTTTTGTCGGGGAGACTGGATTCGAACCAGCGACCTCCAACTCCCGAAGCTGGCGCGCTAACCGGACTGCGCTACACCCCGAACAAGTGCCCTTATCGTTTTAAGAGCGCACAAAGATAAGTTTAAAATCCGAAAAGACAAAATTATTTCCGAAAAAACATTCTTCAAAAATAACGGACCGGACTCAAAAGCCCCGCAGCGGACGATCGCGGCCGCCTCGCAGCAAGCCTCGCAGCAAGCCTCGCAGCGCCCGGTCCGCCCCGGCGGCGGAGGAGGCGGAGGCGGAGGAAAATCCCGGCTTCCGGAACAAGAGACCGATTTTTTCGTATATTGATACCGCAACAACGCTTTCACGGGCCAGGAGGCGCAACCGCCCCGGATGCAATCCGGTTTTGCGGCCGCCCGTTTTTTCATGTTTACAGACAATGACCGCCAAACTGCTGCTCATACTCCGCTTCTACCGCTCGACGATGCTCCTCTTCTGCGGAGCGGCGAGCCTCGCCCTGGCATGGGTCGCCAAGGTCCACGGAACGCCGATCGTCCCGGCCCTGCTGTTGGGAAAGGCTTTGATTTACCCGCTTTTCCTCTACGTGTGGATCATCCCGCGCTATTCCGATGAATTCTACTATTACCGCAACCTCGGCATCTGCCGCCGAACACTGCTGGGCGTAAGCTGCGCGGTGGATTTCGGGTTATGCTGTCTTTTGCTGAACTATTCCGCCGCCCTGCTGCATGCCGCCCGCTGAAAAACATATTCTCGAAATCGACTCCGCAGAGCTGGCGTTCGGCGAACGGCGCATTCTCTCGGGTGTTTACCTGCTCGTCGAAACAGGCGGCGTGACGGCTGTGCTCGGGCGCAACGGATGCGGAAAAAGCTGTCTGATGAAGATTCTGTCGGGGTCGCTGAAAGCGGGATTCTGCTCAATGCGCATCGACGGGAAATGGCACAGACGGTTTACCGAAAAGGAGATTCGCTACCTTCCGCAGCATCCGTTCATTCCCGGATGGTTGCGGCTGGAACGCGCACTCGGCGATTTCAGGCTGCAAAGGGAAGACCTGGAACGGTGGTTTCCGGAGTTCATTTCCCTGCGCGGAACCCGCATCGGGGAGCTGTCGGGCGGGGAACAGCGGATTCTGGAATGTTTCATCATCCTGCGCAGCCCGGCCCGGTTCATCCTGCTCGACGAGCCGTTCTCGCAGATTGCACCCCTGCACGTTGCAACGCTCCAAACACTCATCCGGCAGGAAAAGGCCTCGAAAGGGATTTTGCTCACCGACCACATGTACCGCCACGTGACCGGCATTGCCGACCGGCTGTACGTAATGGCCGACGGGCAGGCCTATCCGTGCGAAAACGACGAAGACCTGGTCCGGCGGGGCTATCTGAACCATCTCTGAACGGTCACAGCCGGCGGTAGTGGCAGTAGAGCAATTCGCCGTCGTCGCCCCGCAGGTGCATGCCGCCGCCCTGGCAGTAGCGGAACATCGAGCAATCGGCGCATTCGCCCCTGCGCGCCCATTCGCGGTCGCGGAACGGCTCGAAGCGGTTCTGCCACACGTCCCAGAACCGATCCCGGTAGATGTTTCCCTGATGGTAGTTGGCGCGGATCGACGTGCACCCCGAAATGGCCCCGTCGACACGGATCGAAGCCACCGAAACACCCGCGGCGCATTGGTAGAAATGGTCGCGGACCTCGGCCTCGTAACCGCCCAGGAAGCCTTCGCAGGCATAGCTGACCTCGATCCGGCCCTCCTGCCGCGTGCGGCGGATGAACTCCAGCATCTCCCGGAACTGGGCGTCGGTCATCCGCAGCGTCGGGTCGTTCTTGGCACGCCCCATCGGGAAAATCGAGAAGAGCCGCCAGTGGCGCACCCCCTCCGAAAGGAGCATGTCGCGGAAGGCCTCCAGCTGCGGGACCATCGCCCCCGTGACGCAGGTGACCACGTCGTACGACAGCGAGGGTTCGCGCACGATCATCCGCACGGCCTCCAGCGCGCGGTCGTAACTGCGGGGATTCCCGCGGATATAGTTGTGTTCGCGCTCGAAACCGTCGAGGCTCACCGAAACCGATTTCAGCCCCGCGTCGAGCAGACGGCCGAAACGTTCCGGGGTCAGGGCCATGCCGTTGGTCACCATGCCCCACGGATAGCCGCGGCGCGTGACCTCGGCGCCCGCCTCCTCCAGGTCCGCGCGGACGAGCACCTCGCCGCCCGAGAAGATGACCAGCACGTCGGCGGGATCGACGTGGGGCGTCACCTCCTCGTCGAGCACCTTCAGAAAATCAGCCAGCGGCATGTCCGCCACGCCGGGGTCCACCCGGCAGTCGCTGCCGCAATGGCGGCACGAAAGGTTGCAGCGCAGCGTGCACTCCCAGAATAGCGTATCGAGACGGTGTTCGCGCACCGTCGAAGCATAGAGTTCGGAAAAAATATTGAGGACCAGTCGTTTGCGAAGCCCCAGCCGGCGGCGTGACATGGCTTATTTCCTGCCGACGGAAGGGTCCTCCTCCTGCGGACGTTCGGCCACGGGAGGCAGCGAATCGGGACGTTCGCGTTCCAGGCGTTTGAGCCGCTCGTTGCGGACGCTGTCCTGCCGGGGCGTCCGCACGCCGTACATGACCACCACGCGGCGGGGAAATTCGGGGTATCCCTTTACGGCCGTCGTATCGGCGCCCTGCGTCTTCGCGGTGTCCTCCTTGGGAGCGTTTTTCACCGACGTACAGGCTGCGGAGAAGCCCAGAAGGGCTGCCAGCGCGAGTTTCAGATTTCTGTTCATAACGCCATGAGGTTTAACATTCTCAATGCAAAGATAAGAATTTTCCGCACAAGACGAAAAAACATGCCAAAAAGTTTTGAAAGCCAATGTTTTTTATTTTACTTTGCCGAACACATTAACACTTTAATTCTCTATTTTTATGACAGGTAAGGTAAAATGGTTCGATGGCAAGAAAGGCTACGGATTCATTACGGCGGAGAACGGAAAAGAGATTTTCGTACACTTCTCGGGCATCGCAAAGGACGGCTTCAAGTCGCTCAACGAAGGTCAGGCAGTCGAGTTCGAAGTTGGCTCCGGTGCCAAGGGAGAACAGGCTATTAACGTAACTGTAGTTGAGTAATCGCGCAAACTATAATTACAGAGAGCAAAAAAGGAGGTCCCCTTTGGCGGGAGGCCTCCTTTTTTCTTGCCCGTTTGAAAAAAAAGCAGTACTTTTGGGCGTCCGAAACCGAAAAAAAGGTTCTCAAAACATAAAAACCCTATCAAAACCATGAAAGAAGCAATCGCAATTCTGACCGGCGGCGGACCGGCTCCCGGCATGAATACCGTAGTGGGCAGTGTCGCTAAAACGTTCCTGCGCCAGGGCTATCGCGTCATCGGCCTGCACGAAGGCTACACGGGCCTGTTCAACCCCTCGCCCCGCACCGTAGACATCGACTACCCGATGGCCGACGGCATCTTCAACCAGGGAGGTTCGTTCCTGCAGATGAGCCGTTTCAAACCCAAGGACTCGGATTTCGAGAACAACTTCAACCTCAAGTTCTTCACCGACAACAACATCAAACTGCTGGTGACCGTCGGCGGCGACGACACGGCTTCGACCGCCAACCGTATCGCCAAGTTCCTCGAGGCCAAGAAATACCCCATCGCCAACATCCACGTGCCGAAGACCATCGACAACGACCTGCCGCTTCCGAAGGGCACGCCGACGTTCGGCTACGAGTCGGCCAAGGACAAGGGCGCAGTCATCGCCCGCGCCGTCTACGTCGACGCACGCACGAGCGGCAACTGGTTCGTGCTGGCTGCCATGGGCCGTTCGGCCGGCCACCTGGCATTCGGCATCGGCGAGGCCTGCCACTACCCGATGATCGTCATCCCCGAGATGTTCGACAAGACGGAAATCACCGTCGAGAAGATCGTCAACCTGGTGATTTCGTCGATCATCAAGCGTAAGATCATGGGCATGGACTACGGCGCAGCGGTGATTTCCGAAGGCGTGTTCCACGCGCTGTCGGACGAGGAGATCCGCAAGAGCGGCATCCACTTCACCTACGACGAGCACGGACATCCCGAGCTGGGCAAGGTGTCGAAGGCGCACATCTTCAACGAGATGATCGAGATGAAGCTCAAGGAGCTGGGTCTCAAGGTCAAGAGCCGTCCGGTGGAGCTGGGCTACGAAATCCGCTGCCAGACCCCGATCGCCTACGACCTGACCTACTGCTCGGAGCTGGGTACTTCCGTCATGCCCGTTTCGGTGTTTTCGTAATGGATGCGGGAGGCAAAAATCTTGTGCTTGCAGTGCTCGGACCACGTCTGGGCCATGACTTCCATTTCAAGATCCGTGGGATCTGCGGGCAGGCCGAGTTTCGCGCGGTGGGAAGCCTCGGGCTCGCCATGGAAATGATCCCGGATGGAGTGCATTTCCTCAAGGCTGAGGGCCCAGGTGTTGGTGTGGCTCATCCTGTCGAGAGCCTCGTCGTCGAGCGTGGAAAGCGGCAGCGTCTCGACGGTGTCGATGGCTTCGCCGGTGACCTTCGCGGCCTGGGGTTCGAATCCGGGCTTCTTCTTCCATTCGGCGATGGTCTTGATGCGGTAGCGCTGAATGAGATTGTTGCAGAGGAGGTCGGACGCGATGTGCTCCACGTCAGCCATGCTCAGGCTGTCAGGCGTGTCGAGGATGAGCTGGTACTGCACGGCCGTGTAGACCCGCAGGGATTCGCGATCGATATCCAGAACCATGGCCGCGGTATCGCGGGCCGTCCGGGCCTCATTGTCCGTGACGCCGGGACGGAAGCCGACTTCGATGAAATAGGCCGGTTCCGGGGAACGCAGGGGCAGGGGCTCGAGGGAGGCTTCCTGCAGAATGGGATCGTGCCAGATGGCTTCCTCCACCAGCCTTTCGGCCTGGGCCCTGTCGAGGCCGTCAACCGTGAAGACCTTGACCTGACGGACGGCGCTGACCTTGAGGCCGAGAGAGCTTTCGATGTACTGGGCTGTGCTGCGGCCCTGGGAATCATCAAGACCGGCTCTGGGTCCGGTTTCTATACGGTAGAGCATGTGCGTCTCCTGCATCTCGTTAGATATTGGTTTTATTTCCTGCGGTCGCGGACGAAGTCGGCCATCTGCATGAGAATTCTGCGCTCGGCGCAGTCTGGTGTCTTTTCGAGAGCCTCACGGGCCCTCGAGAGATAGACGTCCGCTTCCTCGCGGACCTTTGCGTCCAGTCCGCGCCCGCGTATGTCGGCGCAGATGGATTCTATCTCTTCGCTGGTGAATGTCCCTTCTGAGAAGGATTTGTCGAACGCGCCGCGCTCCTCTCCGCCAAGGCCGAGGCGGTAGAGCTGCAGGGGCGGCGTCAGCTTGCCCTCCCGGAGGTCGCCTCCTGTGGGCTTGCCCGTGTTTTCTTCCGAAGCGCAGTCGAGGGCGTCGTCGACCATCTGGAAGGCCATGCCGATGTTTTCGCCGAAGGCGCTGATGGCCCTGACGCTTTCATCGGGCGCTCCGGCGAAGACGGCGCCCATCTCGCAGGCGGAGCGTATGAGGCAGGCCGTCTTTCCGCGGATGATGTCCGTGTATTCGGAAAGCGTCAGGCTGACGTTGTGCATGGCATGGAGCTCGAGGATCTCACCGGCTGCCGTTTCATAGGTGGCCCGGGAAAAGATGCTGCACAGGGCGGGGCTGCCGTAGGAGGCTACAAAGTCGTTGGCCGCGGCCAGCAGCGCATCGCCGGCGAGGATGGTTTCCGTCACGCCATGGAGTGTGTGCGCGGCCGGCTTGCCCCTGCGCGTGGGTGCGTTGTCGATGACGTCATCATGCATGAGCGTGGCGGCGTGCAGCATTTCAAGCGTGCAGGACAGGGGGTAGATCTTCCTGTCCCTGCAGCCGAAGAGCTTGGCCGTCAGTACGGTCAGGAGCGGGCGCAGACGTTTGCCCCCGGCGGTAATGGTATGCCCTGCTGCGGGACGGACGGGAGCCGGCAGCTTCTCGATAAGTGTGTCGAGAGCGCGGTTTATCTCTGGCAGTTCCAGAGCGAGGCGGGCTTTCAGAAGAAGATTGGGCATAATCTGTCCGTAAACGTACCTCCGCCGGTGGAGACGGAGGGTTCCTGTTTCTCAGAGAACGGCTCTGCTGACCCCGGAGAATTGCAGCGCCTTATATTCTCTCCACAGGCGTGGATTTCCGTGTGACCCACGATATGTTAGAAGTTATATGACACTCAGAAACTGTCTGCCGGAAAATGGCTGGTCCGGTTGCCTGTGGAACTCCATCGGTACCGGCCCCCTCCTTCCCCGGCGGACAGGGGGAAAAGGGATCTTCCGCTCCGTTCCGGAACACGGAACGGAGCGGAAGGAAAAAGGCTAGAGCCTGCGGTAATCTATTCCGGCGTCCAGCATGGCCTGCTTGTCGAAGAAGCCCTTGATGTCGAAAACGAAGGCGGATTCGGGATTACGGAAGAAGGTTTTGAGCTTTTCCGGAGTGAGTTCGGCGTATTCCCTGTGGGAAACAGCCAGGATAACGGCATCGAGGTCGTGGAACTCGGAAAGAGGGACGAGTTTCTGACCGTAGACTTTTTCTGCTTCCTCAGGATAGGCCTGCGCGTCAGTGACCAGGACGTTGAGCCCGAAGTCCCTGAGTTCGGCGATGATGTCGACGACGCGGGTATTGCGCAGATCGGGCACATTTTCCTTGAAGGTGAAGCCGAGGATGCCGACTCTGGCGCCGCGTACGACGCTGCCGCGGCTGATCATGCCCTTGACCACGCGCTGGGCCGCGATGCGTCCCATGGCGTCGTTGATGCGGCGGCCGGAAAGGATGACGTCGGGGTGATAGCCGAGTTCCTCAGCCTTGAAGGTGAGGTAATAGGGATCAACACCGATGCAGTGGCCTCCGACGAGGCCGGGACGGAAGTGCAGGAAGTTCCACTTGGTTCCGGCTGCCTCGAGCACCTCGAGCGTGTCGATGCCCATGCGGTTGAAGATGACCGAAAGTTCGTTCATGAGGGCGATGTTGAGATCGCGCTGCGTGTTTTCGATGACCTTGGCGGCCTCGGCAACCTTAATGGAGCTCGCGCGGTGAATGCCCGCTTTGACCACGGTGCCGTAAATCTTCGCCAGAAGGTCAGCGGTGGGTTTGTCGGAACCGGAAACGATCTTGGTGATGGTTTCGAGCTTGTGCACCTTGTCGCCGGGGTTGATGCGCTCGGGAGAGTAACCGACGGTGAAGTCGCGTCCGAATTTGAGGCCGCTGTTCTTCTCCATGATGGGCACACAGATTTCCTCGGTCAGGCCGGGATAGACAGTGGATTCGTAGCAGACAACGACGCCCTTGGACATGTTGGAGCCCACGGTGTTGCTGGATCCCACAACAGGGGTCAGATCCGGGGAATGATGGCTGTCGATGGGCGTGGGAACCGCGACGATAATGACGGCGCAGTCCCTGAGAACCGCGGGATCCGTGGAAAAGCGGATTTTGGCCGCCTGGAGTCTGTCCTCCGGAACTTCCCTTGTGTGATCGTGTCCCGACTTGAGTTCCTCGATGCGCCGTTCGGAGATATCAAAGCCCACCACGTCAAAATGATGGGAGAAAGCGACGGCGAGGGGCAGGCCCACATAACCGAGGCCGACGACGGCCAGCGGCTTGCGGCGTTCAGAAAGCGATTCAAAATCAATCATCTTTCGGTTCCTTTACTCATCCCTTCTTCTGTGCCATTGAAAGGATGTTATGTTTGCAAATTTTGATATCGGTATGTTTTTCAAGGCTCTTGGCCTTGCGTTTTTCCTGGAAGGCATTCTGTGGGCGGTATCCCCGTCCCGTATGCGCGAGGCTGCGCTGTTCCTCGCCGGCTGCAATGACAGAGCCGTGCGCGGCATGGGGCTTTTGGCCATGGGCGCCGGACTTCTTGTCTGCAGTCTGCTGGGCTAGCTCACGCTCCGCCCTTTTCGCCCACGTGCAGGCAGACGATGCCGCTGGTGAGCTTCCTGTACCAGACGCGGGAAAATCCGCAGCCTTCCATTTCCGCCTTGAGTTCCCGGGCGCTGGGGAAGGCCATGATGGTCCGCGCCAGATAACTGTACGCCAGATCGTGGGAAACGAACCGCCCGATGAGCGGCAGGATGCGGTTGAGATAAAAATTGTAGAGCCCGCCCCAGATGCGCTCCCGTCCCGAGCCGAACTCGAGGATGCAGGCGCGCCCTCCGGGAGTAAGAACCCTGAGCATTTCCCGGAAGGCGTCTTCTCTCGGAAGAATGTTGCGGATGCCAAAGGCTATGGTGATGCTGTCCACCGAGCAGTCGGGCAGGGGAAGCTTCTTGGCGTCGGCCGTGACCGTGGTGATGCGCTTTTCGCCCCGGGCAGCGATTTTCTGCCTGCCGTGGACCAGCATGGGCTGGCAGAAATCCATAGCCAGGACGTCGAAGCCGGGGTGATGGCGCCTGAGAGCGAAGCTGACGTCCAGCGTGCCCGCGGCGAGGTCGAGGAGGCGGTGCGTTGCTCCTTCCCTTACGGACAGCGCGAGTTCACGGCGCCAGTAGCAGTCTATGCCCAGGGAAAGAACGTGATTCAGGAGATCGTAGGAATGCGCGATGCGCCCGAACATATTTGAGACTTGGGCATCGTGCTCCTTAATTGCATCATTCACCTGCGGACTCCTTCTGGCCGGTTTCGTCCGTAATCGTCTTGTACACGCACCGGTAGATTCTGGGGAATACCTCGGTGACGTTGCCGACGGAGACCGTCCGGCACTCGATGAGCTTTGCCGTCAGTTCCTTCGCAATCTGAAGGGCCTCTTTCTGATCCTTGTCCATCATGGCTGCCTGCCTGGTGTTGCTGAAAAAAAACCCGCCTCGGGGAATGGTCACAACCCACCACGGATTGGGCCTGACGGGGAAAGAACGGGAACATGTGCCCCCGCCCTTTTTTTGAATTTCTGCCGCGTCCCGGCACCGGCGGCCTGGCCGGCCGTGCAGACGCGAAAATCAATTGAAGATAGACGCCTATCCCCTGCAATGCAAGCTCAGGCAGCCTACTTCTCTCCGGACATGAGTCTTGCAAGCTCCTCTCTGAGCACGCGCGCGCAGGCTGCTGCCGCGGTCTTCTCTAAAGCTGGGCCGGAAATGACATTTTCCACGGAAGTCAGGCGGTCAGAGAGATGCTGCTGTTCTGTCTGGATCTTCCCGATTTTTTCCTCGAGGAGCGAGATAGCGCCAGCGAGTCTGCGCAGGCTGTCTCCG
>ERZ772886.790-NODE-790-length-30945-cov-11.084979_pt1 | contig 30945 bp, 22 predicted proteins | sample MGYA00512128_ERZ772886 | MGnify/ENA primary metagenome ERZ772886 (study PRJEB29015, sample SAMEA2737698) | human gut metagenome | biome: human gut; feature: human-associated habitat; material: faeces | place: China | collected 2012 ... | reverse complement strand
ATACTTGAAAGTATAGTGTTTATGCGGATAATCGAAAATTAGATATAAAATTTAAATTAAATAATCATAAAAAATATGAATAAATTCATTGCCTGTATTCCACTCCATTTGCTTCAAGACTAGGGGTCAGTATGGGTGATGGAGTTGACTTGACTGAGGTCTGGAATATCGGAACTCAATTTATTTCCTTATGATTCATCCGAGAGAGGGAGAAGAACATGGGTAGGGAAGACGAGTTGCAGCCGTCGAATATCAATCAGACGATGCAGCTGACTCTGCCGGTTGATCACGCCTATGACGTGCTGAAGAACATGCTTTCCTGCAGCGCGATGTTTATGATGCGCCGCTGGGATGATGAGAAGCGGTCGATTTCGTTCAGTTCCTTCGATGATATCGATCTTGTTGCAGTGATTCATGAGAAATCCGAATCCGAATGTGAGGTCAGGGTAACGTCGGATAGCCGGGATGCGAATCGTGCTGTACGGCGTATCGGCGATTTCTTCCGGGACTACCAGGCGCAAGTCGGCATGACTTCAGTGCAGTTGGACCATGAGCGTCGAACGGCATCGCGGAGAGCGGATGCAAGGAAAGAGACAAAACATGGAAGCGGATCTGTGGCTGTTGCCTCCGAGTTGGCGCAACGTGTCTCCAATGCACCTCTTACCACGAAAATTCTCGTAGGCTTTGTCGTTCTTTTTATCGTCATAGGTCTTATCTGCGGCATCACCTCGTGCGGGGCTTCGTCCAAAGCGGCCAATGATGGGAAGATAGCGATTCCGGAGTCTTCATCCGAATTCGAAGGTGAAAACTACAAGGACGTGGTCACAAGACTGGAATCGGCGGGTTTCACCAATATTGAGACCGAAGGCCTTGGCGATCTGATCACAGGATTCTTCCATAAGGATGGGGACGTCAAGACAGTGTCGGTCAATGGAAGTACGAGCTATAGCTCCAATCAAAAATTCCGGCCGGATGTACGGGTTGTCATCAGATATCATTCCTACTCAACAAGTAGCTCGTCATCGGAAAACGAGGATGATTCCACTTCTTCAGAGGAATCAAAGGCGGAAACTGACGATGCAGAGAACGAGCCCTCCAGCTCGTCTAACTCGTCGGAAGGCAAAAGCGAATCCCCGCAAACCGATGAAGGCAATATTTCGATGCAGAACAACCAGGAATTCGCCCAGATACTTGCGGGCGGAGATTCCGGGCAGGCCATCGAGAGTTTTGCAAACAAGTATCAGGGGCGCAATATCGAATTCGATGGCTATACGGCATCGGTATTACCGCATGACTCAAACAAGACACGATTCGACTATCTGATCCTTGCCGGAAATGTAGGGGGTACGTATGGTCCGAACTTTCATTTCAGTGATGTGAATTATTACGATCTTCACTTGACCGGTGACAATGTTCCGAGCTCGTTTACTGAGGGGCTCAACATTCATGTCATCGCTGAAATCGAAAGCTATGACTCCGCATCCGGCTTGTTCGAGCTCAAACCTGTTTCCATCACGATGAGATGAGAATCGCCATGCCTGGATACATGCCATTCCCCAATGAGACGGTGACGCTCACCAGCCATTGCGCGCGCTGCAAGAACATCGACGGAGAGCAGAATAATGCCAAACTCATGCTCACCAATATGCGTCTGGTATACGAATGGAGCAGCAAAACACGGATGGGGGAGGACCTTTCATGCCTGTCCTACCCATTGAACGAGCTGGCAACGCAGAAAGACGAGATTCGAGCAGATTGCCAAACTTCAGATTATGAAACAAGCTTCAAACTCCACCCAGCCGGGGAGGAAGTCTCCTTCGTTTTCCGTAGCCCGGAGAAAAACGCGAGCCGTAAGGTGGCTGCCGCATGGCTGGACGCAATCAATATGGCGGTGACGGGAACCAAATCCTCCGCAGCCATGGCTTTACGCAGAAGCGTTCCTGGAGTCGAAATGCTAGCTGGTGCGTTGAAAGACACGTTCGATGTGGTCAAAACGACTTTTGCCGGCCCAAATACAAATCAGCGGAGCGCTTCCGCGAGAAAAGCCATCACGGCAAAATGCATTGGATGCAGAGCTCCGCTTTCGGGGTGGACCGGTATGACCGTGCAATGCAAATACTGCGATACGGTGCAGACGCTGTGACTGGAACGGATAACGGGCTAAACGGGAACGAGGAATAAGACATGGGCATGTTACGCGCAATCGGAGGAGCAGTAGGCGGAACTCTGGCCGACCAGTGGAAGGACGTCATCACTGCTGGTCGGTTTGACGAGCATTCCGCGGTCGTGCCCGGCGTTCTAAAGGATGAAGACAACGGCCGCGGCTCCAACGGGCGTGGCTCGGAAGGCGTCATCACCAACGGTTCAAAGATTTACGTGCCGGAGAACACGGCGGCGTTCATCTTCAACCAGTCCGGCATTGAGAATATCATCTCCCAGCCAGGCGGCTACGAATATCATGACGGGCAGGAAAGCATCTTCAATGGCGACGGAGTAAAGAAATCGATCTTCAAACAGATCGGCGAGCGCATCGGTTACGGCGGTATCACGTCCGATTACAAGCAGATTGCCTTTGTGAATCTGCGTGAGATTCGTGACATCAAGTTTGGCACGCGCGGCCCGCTCATGTATAACGATCTGTTCTATGGGACGGATCTTGAGATTTTCGCCTATGGTTCGTTCAGCATCCAAATCGGTGACCCGGTGCGTTTCATTCGTAATTTCGTTCCGGCAAACGTTACCTACTACTCGTTTGATGATCAGCGAGCACGTTCGCAGATTCTGGCTGAGTTTCTGCAGTCGTTCACGGTGGCACTGAATGCGCTGTCAACGCAGTACAGAATCTCGCAGTTGCCGGCGCAGGCGAACGATATTGCGGTCAAGGTGGCGAATGATAGGCAGAATGCGGGTACGTGGCCGGCAAGGTTCGGTTTCAATATCGTCAAAATCGGTATCGAGAACATCGAGTTCTCGGATGCCTCGCGTGAGCTGGTGCGGAAGTTCTCCGCCAACAAGATGGATCTGAAGGCGTATGAGGATGTGTCGCAGCATGCTTCGAATGTGGCGGCGCAGCAGAAGATCGCGCATGGTGTGGAGGAGCATGGGTTTGGTGATGCGGGCGCGATGATGTTTGGCGCGGCCTTTGCACAGGGCGTGAATCCTGTGACCGGGGCGCAGACCAATCCCGCGATTGCGGAGCAGCCTGTGGCGGCACAGCGGCAGACTTCTACTGCTGCGGCGCCGTCCATGTCGGTCGTTGAACAGTTGGATGCGGTCAAGAAGCTCAAGGAACTGCTTGACGCGGGGATCTTGACCCAGAATGAATTCGATTCCAAGAAGAAACAGATTCTCGGTCTATAAATCTATAAGGAGGGCAACATGATGAAGAAGGTTTTTGCTGCGATACTGAGTATCGCATTGATTGCTGGTGTATCCGCGTGCGGCGAGAAGAAGGCCGAGGGGCCGGACTATGCCGATGACGAGGCGATGTCCATTATCGCGGAGGGTTTTGGCAAACGTTCCGCTCTTATCGATAAGCTCAAAGGGCAGGGTAAGGATACGAGTGAATCAAAGAATCTTCAGCAGATCGTTCAGGCTGAGATTGATAATGACAAGCCGTTGAAGGCGCGTCAATTCAAGGACTCGAAGCTCCAGGAGCAGATCATCGCCTATTTGAATTCGCTGGATGATCAACTGTCCGTGGTCAAGAAATACTCGAATACCAGTGCCGAATATACCAACGCGTGGAACGAGGTATATGATAAGCGGTCCACGATTCTGAAGACATTCGTGGATAAGTACGGGCTTAAGGTCGATTCGAAATACCAGGACACCCTTGACGATCTGGTTCGTAACGGTAATTCCGTTCAGGAGAAGAACGAGACGGATCAAGTGATCAATAATCTGGTTTCATCGGCTCAATTCGACAGAACGGAAGCGGAATATGGCGGTTACTACACGTATTCCGCGGTCATCGAGAACACCAGCAAGATCAATTTTGGCAATGTCTCGCTGCTGTTGGCGCTCTATGACGCTGACGGTGTGAAGGTGGAGGAGACTTTTGCCAACACCAGCTCATGGGCGGCAGGTGAGAAGGTCCGGTTCGAAGCTGGTAGCGATGTGAACGCCGCGCAGGTCAAGGTATCGGTCAGCGGCTATGAGGTGACGGAGTAGAGGGCCTCGTTTTTCTTATGCGCCGGCTGACAGAATTTCTGTGAATTCGACTTTCCGGAATTCTGTCAGTCGGCCAGAGGAATCCGGTTTGGAATGAGTTCGATTCCGGAAGAGGATTCTTGGAGCACGGCCACCGATGGGAATCGACGGAGTGCTGGTGGAAATCGACTCATGAGAAGGACTTCCGCAATGCTGGATATGCAATTCGGATTTGTTGGATTTGCGATGTTGCAGATGATCTGAAAGTTTGTACAGCCTGAATGTCTTCTTCGAACCAGTGGGCGCTCTCCAGTACAGGATCTAGACGCCACAGTGAATGAGGTCTTATGGAGAAATACGGTTCCAGCGGATGATGCTGTTATAGACTGTTCAAATAACTGGAAATGATCAGGGAAAGGAATCCTGTTCCCGGAATGTTATCAACGGGGATACACGGATTTCTGCGGAGGGGATGGAATATGGCAAAGAAGGCCGTTCGGATTAAGTACGATCCATTTGCATGCAACGTGTCTTTCCGGATCGCACAGAGCGTTGGCGGTTCCTGGCAGGAACCTTCAGAAGGTGCCGCGCTACTTAAGTTCACGAATCGTCCCATCCTCCTTTCCAATTGTATTTTCGGTATCGTTACCATCATTAATGAGAAATATAATTCCGTTATGGACGGTCTCGAGATTCAATTTTCAGGCCCGAACGATGATTTTGCCCTACTCGAACAGGTTATTAAGAAAGTCGACGATCAACAGAACGGGGTTGGACCACTTTCGTGCAGATTGATTGGCACGTACCATACCGCCGAGGATGCATTGGAAACCATTCGTCGCGATTATGCCACAATCAAACATGAATTTATGCCATATCTTCCTGGTGGTGACTATTATGAACACACGTCGAATCAGATTGGTGATCAGATTGTCAGGTTTGAAGATACCATCAGCGATGCGGTACCGGTATGTGTTGTCGGCAACTACAGCGTTGGTAAATCAGCTCTTATCAATTCCTTGATTGGTGAAGAGATTTTACCAAGCCAGGTGAATCCAAGCACGGCGAAAAATGTGAAAGTGGTTCGATCCAGTACGTATTCGGTGGCTGTGTATTATCCAGACGATAATGGCGACTTAAAACTACATCGTTTTGGAGTGGAGCCGTCGTTGGGACTTGTTGCACAGGATTCCGATGAACATGGTTCCGAAATCGCCGCGAAGCTCAATGAGTTTATTGGATGTGTCCGCGGTGATGAAGACAAGAGGGAAGTCGAAATAGCGCGAGCGGTGCTCGACAAGTTAAACCAGGGAAAGAATGCTGAACTGTCAGGCGAGTTTCTTGGCAAATTCGGAAGCAACGTCATTCTTGAGATGCCTTTTGCCGATTCCATATTGGAAAAGACCGATAGCAGAATCGTCTTTTTCGACACTCCGGGTAGTGATAACGCCGAGGTCAATCAGAAGGAGCATAAAGAGGCTTTGGAATTACTTCTCGGCGACCAGACCAATGCCTTACCCATCTTGGTTACCAGTCGTGATCGGGCGGCCGGTGATGGTACGGAGGCGATTATGCACATGCTTGACGAACATGCGAACAATTTTTCCAGTCCAAGCTGTCTGATTGTTATCTCAAAATGTGACAGGCTTGCCAAAGCCCAACTTCGTGAACCGGTCTCGGCGTTGACCAAAAACTGGCATGGCAAATCCATCGTTCTGTTTGTCACACCCATTGGCGCGCTTGGTGTAAGAAAAGGCGAGGATGCCGATTGGCTGGATGAAAGCTACAGCGAATTCTATGAGGATTGGAAACGTAAACAATCCGGTGCACATAAAGTCAGCCTTCCTGAATACAACGTTTACCCCTGTGATCGGCGCGTATCCATGGATGAGTTGGGTGTGAGTCAAGAATTGTACGATACCGGAATTCCCTCATTGGAATACGAAATTCAGTACTACGTCGAGCATTATTCCAAATACAAGAAGTGCGAGCGCGGTCGGAAGGATCTGCTTGGCGCATTGGCCGTTGCCGAGAGCGAACTTGCTGAGCAGAAGCAGCAATGCACCGACAAAAAACAAGAAGCTGAGCGTCGTAAGCTGGAAACCCGGAACGCATTGCTGAAAGAACTTGATGAAATCGATATTTTCATAGACCCGAACCTGGCGTCGAATATTGCGACTTATTTTGAGGACGACCTGAACTCCTATTGCTCAAAGTTAAAGGACGCCCTTTATGAAATATATGATTCCAGCGATCGTGAGAATCTCCAGGATTTCGATGATGCGATAAATGAGCATATTCGGCATCATTGTCAGGTCAACCTCATCGATAAGGTCTATCTTGCGGCAAACGGCGCGAAGGCGAAGATTCTTGCGAGCATGGCAGGTTTTGCTGAAGGATATGCGCGAACATTGCAGACCTATGTGGAAAAGAACAGGTCGCATTTCAGCGAAATCGGTAGAAAACAACTGCGCGAATGCCTTGAACACAACTCGGCATTGCCTGAATTCACCGAGGTAAAAAGTGTGTTGGAAGGTATTCAGGCACTATTCGAAAAATTCGCTCTAGTCGGCCATACATGGCGAATGATTACCAAGAAAGAAGACGAGGCACGCGAAAGGCTGGTCTGTGCAAAAGCCAAAGCATTCGAGCAGAGGCTGCGCGGATATGATGATGTTTTCGGGAAAAATAAGCCCGGAGCGTTTTTCACTACGGTATTCGCGAAGCCGGTCGATCAGTATGCACAGCAACTCCGAATATGGGCGGATGAGTATAAGCAATACATCAAGGATCAGCTTGATACGGACAGCGTCATCTTAAGCAATATGGAAGATGAAATCGCATCTTTGGACGCGAAGGTCGATGATTTGAAGACACGCCTTTCCAAAGTGGAGGATGTCAGGACCGAACTTACATCGTTACTTGACGAAGTGGCTATTGATTAGGAGGAAAAGCGTGCTTAACAATTCCAAAGAGCTGGCAAAGAGCATGGCACCCTCTGCAGAGCAACTTGCGCAGGTGAAAGACAAATGCGATCGATATTATGGCCAATGTCTTGCGGGGGTATTCAAAGAGTATCTTCCGCATATAGCCGAGTGCTATAGCGTGGAGGATTATCAGGGACTGGGCAGTCCGACGGAATCCGTGGCGAGTTTTGAAATCAGCAAGCTCGTTCTGGAAAAAGACGATAAAGTACTGGAGAAGCTGAAGAATGTATATCAGCTGCTTTCGGGCACCGGCAACAGCATAGCCATGATCATTAATCGTTCGTTCCGCCAGTGCAGGATTTTCTTTGCGGTTGGGACGGAACACGATGATTCGGAACTGGCGAAGAATCTTGCCATGAACGTACGTGATGCGTTCTTGGGCAATTTTCCTGGTTCCGAATGTGACGATGTGCACTACTATTCCGATGGCAGGGGTTCGGCTTTCAATGCGTTGAATGAAAACACGGGGTTCGGCGTCGTCGATTTCAATTCGATAGGCATCGTGTCGAATATTGCGACGGATTTTTCTGAGGAATTTTCCACGCAGGGTATCGAAAAGCTCATTGATGGTATATCTCTCGGCAGAGATGAGGAATACACGCTGATTCTCGTCGGCCGTTCAATGCCTGCAAATCAGCTGATGCAGAAAAAGAATGAACTATACCGACTCTATACCGGACTCAGCCCCTTCGCTTCAGTCCAAAGGAATTGGAGCTTTCAGGAGAGCAAAAGTTGGAGCCAGAATCTGGGCGTGAGCGGAGGCACGGAACTGCCGGGTGCTATCCCCGGGTTGCCGCGGTTGAATGTTGGTGCTTTTGCCAGTGTTGGTCATGGCACAGCCAAAACCACGGGTGAGGGCGGAAGCGTAACTCTTACCGAATATGGCGTGAAACATATGCTTGACACCATCGAGAAACAGATGGAGCGCTTGGAATTATGCGAGGCCTTGGGACTATGGCAATTTTCGGCCTATATCCTGTCCCCGGACGTGAGATTGGTCAGCGAAGCCTCTCACATGTATCTGTCTCTGACCCAAGGCAATAAGTCCAATCTGGAACGTCCCGCTATCAACATTTGGAATGCGCAAGGCAGGAATCCGGCTACCATTGCCGAGATAACCAAATTAAGAAGCTATCTTACGCATCTTGAACATCCACAGTTCGTAAAGAAGGAGGGTATTCCGAATACCTTCTTCAACCAGGAGAACTGGCCTAAGAGAACGACGTGCACTGCGGATCTATCCGGCGAAGAACTCGTGAAGGCCATCAATATTCCCCGCAGTTCCGTACCAGGATTGCCTGTGATCGAGTGTGCGCCGTTCGGGCGAGAGGTTTCTTCATATGACGCGACGAACCGTGGTGATATCCATATAGGTTGCATCCACCATATGCATCACGATGAGGAAATGTCAGTGGAGCTTTCCTCTGATTCGCTTACTTCGCATGTGTTCGTGACGGGTTCCACAGGTAGCGGAAAATCCAATACTGTGTACCGTCTGCTTGACGAGTGCTCTTGCAATTTTTTGGTCATAGAACCGGCAAAAGGCGAATATCGATATGAATTCGCAGATTGCGCAAAGGTCTACGGAACCAATCCGATGACTGACGATCTGCTGCGGATCAATCCCTTCGAGTTTCCCGAAGGCATACATATCTATGAACATATCGATCGAATCCTTGAAGTGTTCAACGTGTGCTGGCCCATGTATGCTGCCATGCCGGCGGTACTCAAAGAAGCCATAATACGTGCGTACGAAAAGGTGGGCTGGGATATGACTCGGTCCACGAATTCCCTCGGCAGGTATTATCCGACATTCGCGGATGTTTGCAGGGAAGTAGATGCGTATATAGATTCCTCCGATTATTCCGCCGATACGCGTGGCGATTACAAGGGGTCGCTGAAGACCCGACTTGAATCGATGACCAATGGCATCAACAGGCTGTTGTTCTGCAATGGCAGTGTGTCGGATGAGGAATTGTTTGATGGGCGCGTCATTGCCGATTTGAGCCGCGTAGGATCTTCGGAGAACAAAGCTCTCATTATGGGCATTCTTGTCATTAAACTCCAGGAGCGCAGGATGTGCCAACGCGCCGCCTCCAATGAGACGCTCAAACACATCACCGTACTTGAGGAAGCGCATAACCTATTGCGCAACAGTCAGACAATATTTGGCGAGACGGGTGGAGGAATTGCCTCCAAGTCGGTGGAGATGATTTCCAACGCCATTGCCGAGATGCGTACATACGGCGAGGGATTCATTATCGTGGATCAATCTCCAGGATTGCTGGATATGGCCGCGATCCGCAATACCAATACGAAAATCATCATGCGTCTTCCCGACGAGGGCGATCGTCAGTTGGTTGGTAAGGCCGCAGGACTTAACGATGGTCAGATTGCCGAATTGGCCAAATTGCAGCGAGGCGTCGCCGCCGTTTATCAAAACGAATGGATCGAGCCGGTACTGTGCCATATAGGCAAACATGAACGCAAGGAAACGGTGATTGCGGACGGATATGAGTATGCCCCGGAGTCTGAGCCGCTATCTTCCCAAGAACTTGAATGTCTGAACACCTGCCTGATATATCCTCGTCGAATCGATATGCCCGAGGAATCGGATTTCCTGCATATCGTAGAGAAATCCGGTCTTCAGTATTCCATGAAACGCGATATCTTCCTTATGGCGCGCAGTTCGTATTCCGACAGAAAGAACCTGTACTGCAGAATCGCATATGACTACTTCGACATGGAAGACTTCTTTGATGCCAATGAAGTGGCCGATGGCTCCGATATTCTGCAGGAATTGCAGACGTATCTTTCCCAATCATGGATTTTCGAGGATCTGTCTGATTGGGATGGTCTGCTCTCGTCGCAATTATTATTTGCTCAGATGATGGTCTTCGAACGTGGAGAACGACTAAGGAAGCTCCGAACACCGCGGTCCGTTGAGGAAATCGGCGATCTGAGCAGAACCGCATTGAGTCTGTCAGCATTAATGGGAGGTCGGTGACATATGAAAGACATAGCCGAAGGAGCGATGGAACATCTGGATTCTGCCAAGCGACAGGTGAAGTCCTCGATGCAGTCGATTTCGGACTGCGCGGATGATGCCTGGAACAAAGTCATGGGCGATGCAACCGTTCGTTCCGGGGTCGAAACATTACGGCAGGCCGCCGATAAGGCTTGGCAGACAGGCACATCCGTTTTGGCAAAAACGGGCGATGCCGTGGCGCATGGCGCGAAAAATACGGCGTATGTTGGTGGTCGTGCTGCTCTCGGGACTGCTGAAATAGGCGAGAATGCCTACATCGGTATGCGTGCGAATGCGGAACTCGCAACAGGCAACGAGAATGCGGCAGTCCATACGGCTCATTCTGGTGTTATCGATTCCGCAAAAGAAGCATGGGACAGGACCATGCAAGCGGATGAGTCATCGAAGAAAGCCGGTGATTTTGCTGAAAAGGCCGGTGATTTTGCTGAAAAGGCCGGTGGATTCGCTGGGGAAGCCGTTCTGGGCGGTATGGCTGTCATGGCCAGTCCTGTTGCGGCGGTTGCTTCTACTGCCGTGATATCCCTTAATGAGATGGGAAAGAGCCTTAAAGAATCATCATCCGATGGCGAGATTACCAATGATGATGTGGCGAAGGAAGTCGTGGCCGGAGGGGCTGCTGCCGGCGGCCTACTACTTGGTAGGAAACTGAAGAAAGTCAGTGAGACTCAGGCTAAGAAATACGCTCCGAATTCCGAAGTCGAAGTTGGCGGCGTCAAATGTTTCACGGACGATTCGGGGAAGATATACCGGAAGGAGGGGAATCTCCTTGCCAAGAACAAATACGAGATCAATGGGTATTCCTACCAAACGGATTCGGAGGGGAGGATCGCTTCGGTAGGCGGGCAACTTCATTTGAAGACAGAAGAGGAACGGTTGCCTATCCGTGGCAGTCTGCACACTATCGGACGCGGATACGAGTTGAAGACCGATGAGAGAGGTCATCTGATAGGAGATATATTCGGTGGCGGCAATGACATGGGGAACATTGTTGCCATGGATGGCAAAGTCAACCGAAGCGCTTATAAGAAACTGGAAAACAAGTGGAGAAGGGAGCTTGAATCCGGAAGTTCTGTCGAGGTGAAAATCAAGCCCATATATGAAGGCGATTCGGCTCGTCCTAGTCAATTCGCGATAGTGGATGTCATTGATGGGAAGAAAAAGACCACTTTTCTTAAGAATTTGTAAGGAGGAATTCAGATGAACGATATTGAAATGGTGCAGGGAATTTTCCCGATTATTGCGCAAAGGCTGCCGAAAAATTGGCAGAGAATGGTTTTCAGGGCTTCGTATGGCGAGGATGCATATTCGATGGAATATTATGTCCGGAAGTCCAATGGTGTTTTTATCCAGTGCTTCGAAATGCCCGGGGTGAAGGAAGACAATTTGCTGAGTGACTTCGTCACCATGGACAAGATGATCGAGGGATATCGCCGTTCACTTGATAAGAAAGATCTTTGGTGGCGGATGACGTTGGCGGTGAATGCCGACGGGACATTCAAAGTGGATTACGATTATGACCAGATCGAAGAAGCGGACGATACCTGGGAAGCCAGATATCTGAAGTAAGCTTCTGCAGGAGGCCGACAAGCAGGCCAAGCAAATCGTGGAGAAGGCGTATTCGCAGATTGCCAAAGAGGAAGGGTACAAGGTCCAGGTCCAGCTTGCCGATAAGTAGTGGGTTATTGCCGCTGCTATCAAGATGAACGTGTCATGGCTAGCGCACTTGGTCATGGCGGATTTCAGCCTTTTGAATATGTTTCTTTGCCTATTTGGGTGCCCTTTCTCCGCCAGCCCGAGTATGAGCGTTGCGATTCCGCGGCTCATACTCGGGCTGTTGCGTTCTGTATGTCGCAAACAAGCCACTTGATGGTTTTCGGGGTTGGCTTCGTATTCGGTGATCTCCGTAATGGTCTTTGACCGAGAGAATGCATAGATCATCGCCATGCTTCGTTCCCGTGCGGTGGCGGCCAGTTCGTCCGTCTTGACGAACAAGGCGTAATGCCGCTCGGAATATCCGGGTATGAGATCGGCGCGGGAACGAAGCGTGGTGATGGTGCCAACGATGTTCTGGTGTGAATGATTCGTTATTGCGTATCCCCGAGCATGTTTTATGCAGATATCAATTCGATCTCTAATTGTTTTATGCTTATGCGCATCATACTCGTGAGCATAAAACGGGGCTCATTGTCACACCTCTATACGGCGGACCAAAAACGCGAAGAGGGTGTGTCCGGAATCCGAAGCAATTCCGAACACACCCTCTCAGTCTCACAGGCGGTCTATATCGAACCGGTCTCTAGACGGCCTCGCGCGATCAGGCGGTGAAGTACTCCACGCCGGCTGCGAACAGCGGCTGATCCTTCTCGCCAGGCACGTTCACGAACGTACCGTTGCTGTAACGCTCGGAGTGGCCCATCTTGCCGAACACGCGGCCGTCCGGGCTGGTGATGCCTTCGATGGCCAGCAGCGAACCGTTCGGGTTCACCTCCAAGTCCATGCCCGGCACGCCGGCCTCGTCCACGTACTGCGTGGCGATCTGGCCATTGGCCTTGAGCTGGGCGAGCACATCGTCGGAAGCCACGAAACGGCCTTCGCCGTGGGAGATGGCGATGGTGTGCATGTCGCCCACCTCGGTCTTCGCCAGCCACGGGGAGAGATTCGACGCCACGCGGGTGCGTACCAGACGGCTCTGGTGGCGGCCGATGGTGTTGAACGTCAGCGTCGGGCATTCGTCGGTCATCGGCACGATGTCGCCGTACGGCACCAGGCCGAGCTTGATGAGCGCCTGGAAACCATTGCAGATGCCGAGCATCAGGCCATCGCGGTTGTTCAGCAGGTCGCGCACGGCCTCGGTCACAGCCGGGGCACGGAAGAACGCGGTGATGAACTTGGCGGAACCGTCCGGCTCGTCGCCGCCGGAGAAGCCGCCGGGGATCATGATGATCTGGCTCTTCCTGATTTCCTCCACCAGAGCGGCGGTGGATTCGGCCACGGCGGCCGGGGTGAGGTTGTTCACGATGAGCGTGCTCACGTCGGCGCCCGCGCGTTCGAAGGCGGCGGCGGAATCGTATTCGCAGTTGTTGCCGGGGAACACGGGGATGATCACGTGTGGCTTGGCCACGCCGGTGCCGGTGTACACGGTCGTCTTCGGCGCATTGAAGGACACGGTCTCAACGGTCTTGCCCTTTTCGTCGCCCTTGGATCGGTACGGGAACACGGATTCGATGCCGCCCTCCCAAGCGTCCTGCAGTTCGGCCAGATCCAGCGTCTCACCGGCTGCCGCGAACTGGTAGGCCTCGGTGGTCTCGCCGACCTCACTGACCTCAACCAGGTTGGATACGGCCGGAACCTTCGCGTTGTCGGCAAGTTCGATGATGAAGGAACCATAGGCCGGGGCGAACAGGTCGTCCACGCTGATGCCATCGGCCAGCTTCACGCCGATCTGGTTGCCGACCGTCATCTTGAAGATAGCCTCGGCGGTGGCACCGTAGCCAGGCGTGGACACGGCCAGCGCATCGCCGAAATCGGTGAGCTCCTCGACCGCGGAGAACACCTCCAGCAGCGCGTCCTTATCCGGCGTGAGACCATCGGCGTTATAACGCGGGGCGATGCGGACCACACGGTGGCCGGCGCCCTTGAACTCGGGGGAGGTGGCGCGCTTCATGTTGCCCACCGCCACGGCGAAGGAGATCAGGGTCGGCGGAACGTCAAGCTGTTCGAAGGTGCCGGACATGGAATCCTTGCCGCCGATCGCGCCAGCGCCCAGATCCACCTGAGCCATCAGAGCACCCAGCACGGCGGCCATCGGCTTGCCCCAGCGTTCCGGCTCGTCACGCAGCTTCTCGAAGTACTCCTGGAAGCTCAGGTATGCCTTCTCATGCTCAAAACCGGCAGCGACCAGCTTCGAGAGCGACTCGACCACAGACAGGTAGGCGCCCGTGAACTGGTTCTGCTCCATGATGTACGGGTTGAAGCCCCAAGCCATCGCGGAGGCGGTGGTGGTCTCGCCGAACACCGGCAGCTTGGCCACCATGGCCATGTTCGGGGTCAGCTGCTTACGCCCGCCGAACGGCATGAGCACGGTGCCCGCGCCGATGGTGGAGTCGAAGCGTTCGGAAAGTCCCTTGTTGGAGGCCACGTTCAGATCGGTGAGCATGGTGTGCATGCGTTCGGCGAGCGTGCCGGTCTTCCACGGGGTGGCGTAGCCGTGCTGCGCCTCGACATGCACCACCTGGTGCTTCGGAGCGCCATTGGAGGCGAGGAACTCGCGGGACAGATCCACGATCGTGTCGCCGTTCCACACCATCGTCATGCGCGGCTCTTCGGTCACTGTTGCGATGACCTCGGCCTCGAGGTTCTCCTCCTTGGCGTAGCCCAGGAACTCGTCCACATCCTCGGCGGCCACGTCCACGGCCATGCGCTCCTGGGATTCGGAAATCGCCAGTTCGGTGCCGTCCAGGCCCTCGTACTTCTTCGACACCTTGTTGAGGTCCACGTACAGGCCGTCGGCCAGCTCGCCGACCGCCACGGACACGCCACCGGCGCCGAAATCGTTGCAGCGCTTGATCAGACGGCATGCGTCGCCACGACGGAACAGACGCTGCAGCTTACGCTCCACCGGAGCGTTGCCCTTCTGCACCTCGGCACCATCAAGCTCCAGGGATTCGACGTTATGCGCCTTGGACGCGCCGGTGGCGCCGCCGATGCCGTCACGGCCGGTACGCCCACCGAGCAGGATGACCTTGTCGCCCGGAGCCGGGGTTTCGCGGCGTACATGATCGGCCGGGGTCGCGGCCACAACCGCACCGACCTCCATGCGCTTGGCCACATAGCCGGGGTGGTAGATCTCGTCCACCTGACCGGTAGCCAGACCGATCTGGTTGCCGTAGGAGGAGTAACCGGCGGCTGCGGTGGTGACCAGCTTGCGCTGGGGCAGCTTGCCGGGCATGGTCTCGCTGACCGGCTTGAGCGGGTCGCCTGCGCCGGTGACACGCATAGCCTGATAGACGTAGCTGCGGCCGGACAGCGGGTCGCGGATAGCACCGCCGATACAGGTGGCAGCACCGCCGAAGGGCTCGATCTCGGTGGGGTGGTTGTGAGTCTCGTTCTTGAACAGGAACAGCCAGTCCTCATCCTTGCCGTTGACGTCACACTTGATCTTGACGGTGCAGGCGTTGATCTCCTCAGACTCGTCCAGATTCTTCAGGATACCCTGCTTCTTCAGCTCCTTGGCACCAATGGTGGCAAGGTCCATCATGCAGCGGGGCTTGTTCTCGCGGCCCAGCTCGGTGCGCATCGCCATGTAGCGGTCAAAGGCCTCCTGCACCACGGCATCGTCGATCTGCACATCGTCCAGAATGGTGCCGAAGGTGGTGTGGCGGCAGTGGTCGGACCAGTAGGTGTCGATCAGGCGGATCTCGGTGATGGTGGGGTCGCGGTGCTCGGACTTGAAGTAGTCCTGGCAGAACTTGATGTCGGCGTGGTCCATGGCCAGGCCCTTCTCGTTGCGGAAGGCTTCCAGGGCATCGTCGTCCAGGGAGGTAAAGCCGGTCAGGGTCTCCACCTCGGTGGGGATGGCAAACTCCATCTTGAGGGTGCTGCGCTCCTCAAGGCTGGCTTCGCGTGCCTCGACGGGGTTGATGACGTACTTTTTAATGGCGGCGATGTCGTCCCCGGTCAAATCGCCCTCCAGCAGGTAGACGCGGGCGCTGCGCACGGTGGGGCGCTCGCCCTGGCTGAGCAGCTGGATGCACTGACTGGCAGAGTCAGCACGCTGGTCAAACTGGCCGGGCAGGTACTCAACAGCAAAAACGTGCTGGGCCTCGGGCAGGGTGGTGTAGGTGGTGTCTACCGGCGGCTCGCTGAAGACAGTAGGGATGGCCTGCTGGAACAGGACGTTGTCGATACCCTCGACATCATAACGGTTGATGAGCCGCAGACCTTTCAGGGCCTTAATGCCCAGCAGGTCGACCAGCTCGTGGCAAAGGCCCTGAGCCTCGCCGTCAAAACCGGGCTTTTTCTCAACATAAATGCGATATACCATTGTATTTCCTCCTGAGAGTTAAATTTGCAGGAAGTGACGGACGGAAAGCCTTCCCCCTGGGGAAAAAGGTGGCCGAGGCCCCGTCCGAGGGCGGATGAGGGGAAAGTGTACCGCTGTATCCCGTTGACGGAAAGCTGCGGGAAGTTTGCCCTCATCAGTCACCTTCGGTGACAGCTTCCCCCGAAGGGGAAGCCTTTTTACTGCATTGCTGCCAGCGCTCTTGCCCCAATGTCACTGCGCTTGTGCAGCTTGTCAAAATGGATGCTCTCCGTGGCAGCATACGCCTTTTTCAGCGCCTCGGGCAGGGTGTTGGCCGTGGCGGTCACGCCCAACACGCGCCCGCCGTTCGTGACGAGGCTGCCGTCCTTGATGGCTGTGCCGGCGTGGTAGACCGTCACATCGGCGGCGTCCAGCTGGCCAGCGGTCAGGCCGGTGATTTCCTTGCCCTTCTCGTAGGCGAGGGGATAGCCGCCGCTGGCTAAGATGACACAAGCCGCCGCGCCGTCGCTGAATTTGACATCGGTCTTGTCCAGCGTGCCGTTCGTTGTGGCCTCCATCACGGTCAGCAGGTCGCTTTCCAGCAGGGGCAGCACGACCTGCGTCTCGGGATCGCCGAAGCGGCAGTTGTACTCGATGACCTTCGGGCCGTCGGGGGTCAGCATCAGGCCGAAATACAGGCAGCCCTTGAAGGGGCAGCCCTCGGCCTGCATGGCCGCAACCGTGGGCAGGAAAATCTCCTGCATGCAGCGCTCGGCGACTGCGGGCGTGTAGTAGGGGTTCGGGGCCACGGTGCCCATGCCGCCGGTGTTCAGGCCCTCGTCGTGGTCGAGAGCACGCTTGTGGTCCATGCTCGAGACCATCGGCTTGACGGTCTTGCCGTCGCAGAAGGACAGCACGCTGACCTCGGGGCCGGTCAGGAACTCCTCGACGACCACATGGTTGCCGGACGCGCCGAACTTTTTGTCCAGCATGATCTCCTTGACGCCGTCGGCAGCCTCCTGCTCATTCTGGCAGATCAGCACGCCCTTGCCCAGCGCCAGACCGTCCGCCTTGATGACGACGGGGTATTTGCCCTCGGCTTTGACGTAGTCCATGACCTTCTCGGGGTCGTCGAACGTCTCATATTTGGCCGTAGGGATGCCGTATTTCTTCATCAGGTCCTTGCTGAACACCTTGCTGGCCTCAATGCGGGCCGCGGCCTGGTCGGGACCGAATGCCGGGATGCCGACAGCGGCCAGCGCATCGACCATGCCCAGCGCCAGCGGGTCGTCCTGGGCGACGACGACATAGTCAAAGGCTTCTTCCTTGGCAAATTTGACCATGGCGTCCACGTCGGTGGCCGGGATGGCCTTGCAGTGAGCGTCATAGCTGATGCCGCCGTTGCCGGGCGCACACCAGATCTCGGAGCAGCGGGGGCTTTTTTTCAGTGCGCGGATGATGGCGTGCTCACGCCCGCCGCCGCCTACAACCAGAATTTTCATAAGCGTCCTCCTTGACAGCACAACAGCCCGCGACGAAAAATCGCCGCAGGCGAGTTGTTTTTGCGTTTAATGATGGAACAGCCGGATGCCGCAGAACGCCATCGCAATGCCGTACTTGTTGCAGGTGTCGATCACCTGTGCGTCGCGGATGGAGCCGCCCGGCTGCACAATGGCGGTCACGCCGCTGCGGCGCGCGCGCTCGATGTTATCGCCGAACGGGAAGAAGGCATCACTGCCCAGGCTCACACCGGTCACGGCATCCAGCCAGGCGCGCTTTTCCTCGGCGGTCAGCGGGGCCGGCTGCTCGGTGAAGGTCTCGGCCCAGACATCGCCGCCGATGACATCCTCCGGCGTGTCGCCGATGTAAACATCGATCGCGTTGTCGCGGTTCGGCTTGGCAATGTCAGCGCGGAACGGCAGGTCCAGCACCTTCGGCATGTGGCGCAGCTGCCAGTTGTCGGCCTTCTGGCCTGCCAGGCGGGTGCAGTGCACGCGGCTCTGCTGGCCCGCACCGACGCCGATGGTCTGGCCGTCCTGCACGTAGCAGACGCTGTTGGACTGGGTGTACTTCAGCACGATCAGGCTGATGATGAGGTCGCGGCGCTGCTCGTCGCTGATGACCTTGTTCTCGGTCACAACGTTCTGCAGCATCGTCTCATTGGAAATGTCCAGGTCCTGACGGCCCTGCTCGAAGGTCACGCCAAAGACCGTGCGGGTCTCCAGCGGCTTCGGCTCGTAGTCGGCGTCGATCTGGACGATGGCGTAGCCGCCCTTCTTCTTGGATTTCAGCACCTCCAGCGCGTCGGCGTCGTAGCCGGGCGCAATGATGCCATCGGAGACCTCGTGCTGAATCAGCTTCGCGGTGCTCAGGTCGCAGACATCGGACAGCGCGATCCAGTCGCCGAAGCTGGACATACGGTCCGCACCGCGGGCACGGGCGTAGGCGCAGGCCAGCGGGGAAAGCTCGGTCTCCGGCGCAATGTGGTACATGGCGCGCAGGGTCTCATCCAGCGGCAGACCGATGGCCGCACCGGCGGGGGAGACGTGCTTGAAGCTGGCGGCAGCGGGCTGGCCGAGTGCCTTCTTCAAATCGCGCACGAGCTGCCAGGAGTTGAACGCATCCAGAAAGTTGATGTAGCCCGGGCGTCCGTTCAAAATCTGCACAGGCAGGTCACTGCCGTCCGCCATGTAGATGCGGGCGGGCTTCTGGTTGGGGTTCGTGCCGTATTTCAGCTGAAATTCGTTCATATTAACCCTCCACAGCGGTGTATTTATTCAGGATAATGTCCTCGTACTCGCCGGTTTCCAGCTCGATGCTGCGGACAAACAGGCTGACCTTGTTGTCCTCGTTCAGGCTCGCCCACAGCTTGTCGGCAAACTTGTCCGCGTCGTTCGTGTCGATGGCGACGCGCAGCGGCTCACCCGCAAAGCTGGGGATCGGCGCACCGTTCTTGACGTAAGTGCTGATGAAGTGTCCCTCACCGGCCACGGGCTGCGGGTAGTCGAAGGTCTGGCGCTGCACGCTCTCGGCGTTGCCCTCGTCGGACTTGACGATGGACAGCTTGTAGCCGCCGCGGCGCATATCGACGACGCCGGAGATGCGCGGGGTAAAGTTCGGCGCGTCGTCCTCATAGGTGCGGGTCGCCAGCGCAGCCTCAAAGCTGTAGCCGGGGAAAAGGTTGCCGTTCATGAACCGGGCAATCGTGTCGGTCTGGTCGCCGTTCGTGACCACGGTGGTCTCCCGCAGGGTCAGCACAGCGTTGTAGATGATGAGGTGCGGGTCCTCGAGCTTGGCCGGGTCAGCGGCCACCGTGCGGATGCCGCCGTCGATAGGCTCAAACACGCGGTTGCGGCTGTTGGCGCTGCGGCCCATGATCCAGTAGGCGACGAACGCCTTCTGGCCGTCGGGGCTTTTGCCCAGCACAATGCCGCGCCCGGGGTAGTCATTCCCGGCAAGATATTTGTACAGATTCTTTTTCATTGTTAAACCTCGTTTTGCGTAAACAGGAAACGGGATTCCCTGCCGTGCAGTGGTGGAAAACGATTTTACACCTCGTCACTGCACACCATCGCCAATGCCTTGGGCAGCAGCTGCCACTCGGCCTCGACCATGACGCGCTTCTGCAGCGTCTCGGGGGTGTCGCCGGGCTCCACGGCCACGGCCTTCTGCAGCAAAATGGGCCCGCCGTCACATTCCTCGTTTACAAGGTGGACGGTAGCGCCGGTCAGCTTCACGCCGCGGGCCAGCGCAGCCTCGTGCACGCGCAGTCCGTAGAAGCCGGGGCCGCAGAAGCTGGGGATCAGGCTGGGATGAACATTGATGATTTTATTGCGGTAGGCCGCAATGACCTTTTCGCCCAGCACGCTCAAAAAGCCTGCCAGCACGACCACGTCAATACTGTGCTTCTGCAGGGTGTCCAGCAGGGCGGCGTCAAACGCTGCGCTGTCAGCGTAGTCCCTGCGGCTTACCACGGCGGATTCCACACCGAAATTGGCGGCGCGCTCCAGCGCGTAGACACCGGGCTTGCTGGCAACGACCAGCTCGATTTTGCCGTTCGGGTTCTCGCCGCGGCGCTCGCTTTCCAGCAGGGCCTGCAAATTCGTGCCGCCGCCTGATACCAGTACCGCTACACGCTTCATACCAGCTCGACCCCGTCGCCCTCGACGATGGTGCCCAGACGGTAGGCGTCCTCGCCGTGGGCCTTCAGAATGGCAATGGCCTTGTCCGCATCTTCGGGCGCGACGGTCAGCACCATGCCGACGCCCATGTTGAAGGTGTTGAACATATCGTGCTCGGAGATGCCGCCCTCGTGCTGCATGACGTCGAACAGGGCAGGGATGCGCACATCGGCCTTGGCGATGCGGGCCGCACAGCCCTTCTTCAGGCTGCGGGGAATGTTCTCATAGAAGCCGCCGCCGGTGATGTGGGACACGCCCTTGACCGCGATCTCGTCCATGACAGCCAGCACGGGCTTGACGTAGATCTTCGTGGGGGCCAGCAGGGCCTCGCCCAGGGGCTTGTCCATGCCGTCGAATGTCTTTTTCAGCACATCGGGGTTGTTGTCGATGTCAAAAATTTTGCGCACCAGCGAGAAACCGTTGGAGTGTACGCCCGTGGAGGGCAGTGCGATGATGACATCGCCCGGCTGCATCGTGGAGTTGTCCAAAATCTTTGCCTTGTCCACGACGCCGACGGTGAAGCCGGCCAGGTCGTACTCATCCTCGGGCATCATGCCGGGGTGCTCGGCGGTCTCGCCGCCCACGAGGGAGCAGCCCGCCTGGACGCAGCCCTCGGCCACGCCCTTGACGATCTCGGCGATCTTCTCCGGGATGTTCTTGCCGCAGGCAATGTAGTCGAGGAAAACCAGCGGCTTGGCACCGGCGCAGATGACGTCGTTGACGCACATGGCCACGCAGTCAATGCCGATGGTGTCGTGCTTGTCCAGCAGCATGGCAATGCGCAGCTTGGTGCCGACGCCGTCAGTGCCGGAAATCAGAACGGGATGCTCCATGCCGGTGCAGTCCAGCTCAAACAGGCCGCCGAAGCCGCCCAGACCGCCGATGCAGCTCTCGGTCATCGTGCGGGCCACATACTGCTTCATCAGCTCAACAGAGCGGTACCCGGCGGTAATATCCACGCCTGCAGCGGCGTAGCTGGCAGAATAGCTTTTTTCCATGTTGAACTCCTAAATGTGTTACATTACTCGGAAAATCGGGTGGCAGCGGCAAGCTCTCTCCCTCCGGCGCTGCGCGCCACCTCCCTCGCAGAGGGAGGCAAGGAGGCTTGGCCCCCTCTGCGAGGGGGCTCCGCCCGCAGGCGGTGGGGGAGAGAAGTTTGCGCTACTGCTGCGCTTCCGTCGTTATGATTACAGCTTCTTATTCGTCTTAGACTGGCTCAGCGGCTTGTCGTAGACAATGTCCATCGTCTCGGTGGGCGGGGCAACGGGGTATTTGCCGGTAAAGCAGCCCGTGCAGAACCCGCACTTGCTGTGGATGGCCAGCTGCTGCACATGCTCAACGCTCAAATAGCCCAGCGTGTCAGACCCGACCAGCTCGTTGATCTCCTCGACGGTGTGGCCGGTGGCAATCAGGTCTTTCTCGTCGGGAATGTCGGTGCCGAAGTAGCACGGGTGGGCGAACGGCGGCGCGCTGATCCGGTAGTGTACCTCGGCGGCGCCGGCCTCGCGCAGCAGGCGGATGGTGCGGGCGCTCGTCGTGCCGCGGACGATGGAGTCATCGACCAGCACAACGCGCTTGCCCTTGACCGTGGACGTGATGGCGTTCAGCTTGATGCGCACGCTGCTCTCGCGCTGGGCCTGGCTGCCCTGAATGAAGGTGCGGCCTACATATTTGTTCTTGATAAAGCCCACGCCGTAGGGGATGCCGCTCTCCTGCGCATAGCCGAGCGCTGCATCCAGACCGGAGTCCGGCGCGCCGATGACGACATCGGCCTCCACGGGATGCTCCTGCGCCAGGAACCGGCCCGCCTGCAGACGGGCCTCATGCACACAGGTGCCCTCGATGACGGAATCCGGGCGGGCAAAGTAGATGTACTCAAAGACGCACATCGTGTGCGGCGCGGCACCGCAGTGATCCTCCATCGTGCGCAGACCGTTGCGGTCGGCAATAACGATCTCGCCGGGGCGCACGTCACGGACGAACTTCGCACCCACGGCGTCCAGCGCACAGCTCTCGCTGGCAAAGGCATAGCCGTTGCCGTCGGGCAGCTCGCCGATGCACAGCGGGCGGAAGCCGTTGGGGTCGCGCGCCGCGATCAGCTTGGTGTGGGTCATAATGACGAGGGAGTATGCGCCCTCGATGTCGTCCATCGTGCGGCTGACGGCCATCTCAATGTTCGGCGTCAGCAGACGGTTCTGGGTCAGCAGATAGGCAATGACCTCGGTGTCCGACGTGCCGTGAAAGATCGAACCGCTCATCTCGAGCTTGCGGCGCAGCTTCGGCGCGTTGACAAGGTTGCCGTTGTGGCAGACCGCCATAGCGCCCTTGCAGTGATGCAGAACCATCGGCTGCGCATTGGAACGGCTGCGCTGGCCCGCCGTGGCATAGCGGACATGGCCGGTAGCCATCTTTGCGCCGCGAGGCAGCTCCTCCAGCACGCGCTTGGTAAAGACCTCGCTGACAAGGCCCAGATCGCGGTAGCCGGACAGCACGCCGTCGACGTTCAGCGCAATGCCGCAGCTCTCCTGGCCGCGGTGCTGCAGGGCGTACAGCGCACTGTAGACGGCGCTGACCATATCGGTCCCGCCGGTCTTGTCATACATACCGAACACGCCGCACTCCTCGTGCAGGGACTCGGTGTATTGGGAAATTTCGCTCATTTATTTGCTCCAATTGTCGGAATGGTAAAGCCGTAGGGGCGGATCCTATATCCGCCCGTGGGTCGGCTGCCTCTTGCGGGCGCATAGGGAATGCGCCCCTACGGGAAAGCGCACGGTAAATTATGCGGGTGCAATCAGCCCAGCAGGCGCTTCATGACTTCCTGGTAAGCGTCGGCTTCGCCGCCCATGTTGCGGCGGAACAGATCCTTGTCCAGATGTGCGCCGGTGGTGGCGTCCCAGAAACGGCAGGTGTCGGGGCTGATCTCGTCGGCCAGGATGATCGTGCCGTCGGACAGGCGGCCAAACTCGAGCTTAAAGTCCACCAGACGGATGTTGGCGTCCAGCATGATCTTCTTCAGCACCTCGTTGACCTTGAAGGCATACTTCGCGATGGTGTCCAGTTCCTCCTGGGTAGCCAGGTCGAGGGCCAGGGCGTAGTAGTGGTTGATGAACGGGTCGTGCAGATCGTCGTTCTTGTAGCTGTACTCGAGGATGGGGGTCTTAAAGACCTTGCCCTCAGGCACACCCATGCGCAGGCTGAAGTGACCGGCTGCAACGTTGCGGACGATGACCTCCAGAGGCACGATCTCGACCTTCTTCACAAAGGTGTCGCGGTCATTGACCTCCTGCACGTAATGGGTGGGGATGCCCTCCTTCTCGAGCTTCTGCATCAGAGCGTTGGACAGCTTGTTGTTGACGATGCCCTTGTCGCGGATGGTGCCCTTCTTCTCGCCATCACCGGCGGTGGCATCGTCCTTATAGTGGACCATGACGATCTCGGGATCATTGGTGGAGAAAACCTGCTTTGCCTTGCCCTCGTACAGCTGCTCTTTGACTTCGTAGTTCATGATAAACGCTCCTTTTAAAGATTGATGATGGATAAACAAGTGTGACGGACTTACAGCGCGGCGGCCTCAGCAGCGATGGCTGCGTCCTTTTTTGCAATGGCGGCGGCGGTGTCAGCCCGGAACGCATCCAGCTTTTCAGCCAGCGCGTCATCAGCCACGGCGAGAATCGCCACAGCCAGATAGGCTGCATTTTTGGCACCGTTCAGCGCCACGGTCGCAACGGGAAACCCGCTGGGCATCTGCACGGTGGCCAGCAGGGCATCCAGACCGTCCATGGCACCGCCCTTCATCGGGATGCCGACCACCGGCAAAGTGGTGTTGGCGGCAAAGGCACCTGCCAGGTGGGCCGCCATACCGGCAGCGCACAGGATAACACCGTAACCATTGGCGCGGGCAGATTTGGCAAAGGCAGCGGCGGCTTCCGGCGTACGGTGGGCGGAAAGAATGTGCGCCTCAAACGGTACATCGAAATCTTTCAGCACCCCGCAGGCACTTTTTACAACCGGCCAGTCACTGTCAGAACCCATGATGATGGCAACCTTTTTACGGTTCGGCATGTTACAGATCCTCCTTCAAAAAATAAGAGCGCGGTGTACACGGGTACACTGCGCTTATACAAGGCTATTATGCTTATAATACACCGCATGAAGAACACAGCTGCGCAAACCGACCGGGAATGGTCCGAAAAGATTCGTGTAATGCACAAAGTCGCCCTCCATCCTTTAATGTATGGCTGGATCCCCCGGCGGGCTGTGTACAGAATAACACACAAAACACCCGCACGGAAAATCTCTGTAATTAAAGTGTAAAGCGTGCAGCGCAAAAAAGCAAGAGCCAAAACTTTTTTTGGCGCACTTCCTATTGTGTTTAAAATAAGATAGGGCTTTTTGTCAAAGTTGATGGAGAAAAACGGGGTGAAGTATGACTTTTTTGATAAGGATTTTTGTGCTATAATAACCATACCAGAAAATACTGCCATAAGGCAGGATGGGAAAGGGGTATCGCAATGAAATTGTTCCACACAGCCCTTGTGCTTGGCAAGGGGGGCTTTGGCACACAGCTGGGAGAAATGCTGGCGGAAGCCGGCGGCTATTCCCGTATTTTGTACCTGGATGACCAGGCACCGGACGCTGCGGGTAAACTGGCAGATTACCTGGATCCCACCATCAGGGAACGCTGCACCGCGGCTTTTGTGGGCCTTGGCAACAATGAGCTGCGGCTGCAATGGCTGCAAAAGCTGGTGGCTGCGGGCTACCAGACACCGGTGTTTGAACACCCGGCGGCAGAAGTATGCAGCAGCGCAGCCCTGGGGGCAGGGACCGTGGTGCTGCCATTTGCCTTTGTGGGCGCAGGAACCAAAGTGGGGGCAGGGTGCATCATCAATGCCGGTGCCATTGTGGACCATAACGCCGTGCTGGAAGACGGTGTGCATGCCGCCCCCCGTGCAACCATCAAAGCCGGGGCAACCGTGGAGCGCTGCATGAAAGTGGACAGCGGCGAAATTATCCGCAGCCCATGGGAAAAATAATGCAGCTGCGCGGAACCGGCAGCCAAACAATGCAGGCAGAATTTTGAAAAAAGCGGCCCCGCAATTTGGGTATATTGCGGCATTGCCCTTAATAATAAACGAACGTAAAAACCAGCCGCCTGCCGTGCAAATGCACAAAGCAGGCGGCTGGTTTTATAAGTCGTAAGCAAGGCGAAAATCAAGCAGGGAACAACCTGCCAAAAGAAGCAAAGCGCTTACCCGACGTTTTCAACATTCTCCTCACCATCCACCGGCAGGGTGGTGCGCGGGGTCACGCTGAGGGGGTCGGGCAGGGTGTTGTTTTCAACATCCTGCAACACCTGCGGCACACCGGGGAAGAACTTGGCGATGCCGCAGCCCTTGCAGTGCAGGCCATCGAAAAAGTCGGTTTCATCCAACCCCTTAATGCAGGTGGGGTCATAACTGCCGTACAGCGGAATATTGTAGTCATGCGCATACTGGCGGATCCAGTTTTCGGTTTCAAAAAAGCCCTGGTGCTGGTCGTTTTCCGTCAGCAGAAAGTCATACAGGTACGGGTGCCAGGGGGAGAGGGCCAAAATCACCGTGGTGCCCTGGTTTCGCGCATACTGGATGAACTTGTCAAACGCTTCTTCCTGCTTGGGGGAAAGCGAGTCGAACCCTTCCATATGTACGCTGTTGAACGTGGGGCAGGCTTCGGCGGCAAGGGCGCGCACCTGGTCGGGGTTGGCATCCCGGAATTCGGGGTCATACAGCACACTGCCGTCAGAGCGCTTGATGGTGGTGGGCTGCTCGTAAGGGTCGCCGTCCACCGGGTTAAAGTCAATGGGGTTGCCATCGTCATCCGTCACAACGCTCTGGCCGCGGTTCTTTAAGTAATAGTCTACGTTGCCCTGAAAATAAGCCGGTTCCACCAGCGCTTTCCACAGCGCCACGCGGTCCTCTTCCTCATAGTCGGTTTCAACACCGAGAACCTTAGTCAAAAATTCGTTGTACAGCTCCACATCGGCGCGCTTGTCAAAGGCGGCTTCGTCCCCATACAGCACCCAGGGATCCACGCTCCAAATCAGCACCTTGGGCACTTTGCCGTAACAGACCATCTTATAATAGCTGGTCATGTTATCGCGCACATCCGCGCCGGTAACGCCCATGTTGAAAAAACTGTCGGTTCCGACAAGTTCCCGTGTGAACTGTAATACGCGGCTGGAGCCAATGCCGATCACTTCCGGGGTGTCCGGAACATCCTGTGCAAACAGCTGGACAACCTCGCGCTCAATTTCGTTCATCTGCTCAAAGTTGCTCACATCATAGCCCTGCAGCATCAAGTCCACAATGCGGCGGGGGGCAAGCTCACCCTGGAACAGGCCGCTGCGGTCTACCGTATAGCTGAACCAGACCATGAAAACCAGAATGGGAATGAACAGGGCAAACTTGAACAACGTTTTGCTGCCAAAGTATAACCGGCGGACCAAACCATGCAAAAAGCGAACGAAGATATTTGGCTTTTTGGGGCGTCTGCGCGGTGAGGAAGCGGATTTTTTTTGCTTTGTGGTGGGCTTGCGGGCCGGGGCGGCAACAGCACTGCGGCTGACCTTTTGGGTGCCGCGCGGGGCGGAAGCAGGGGTCTGTGTTGGCATAATTGATCTCCCTCCCCCGTTAAAATTGCTGGTAAATGAACGCCGACTGCCCGAACGCGGCAAAGAACAAGATGGATACCGCAGCGGCATAATAGACCGTCCAACGCAGCACAAAGCACTGCTTGCGGATCCAGCGGGCAACATTGTTGCCGTTGTGCTCCATGGCCAGCACAATGGCGGTACCGCAGGTCAACACCACCGGCAGGCGGCCGTCAATGCCGCTGCTGGTGACCAGATTGGTAACGATTTCCCATCCAGCCGCAAAGCCGCCCTGCCAGCCCTGCAGTATTCCGGCGAATACCTCGCCGGGGGCAGCGTTGTAAATGGCGGAAGCAAAAAACACCATTGTAAAGCTGAACAGCAGGTAGGTGATGCAGCGCTGGAGAAAGGTCTGTACGGCAGGCTCGCGGTACAGCGGGTTATAGCGCCACAGCACTTTGCGAGGAGCTTTGGTCAGCTGGGCAATGACTGAAATCACGCCGCAGGCAATGCCCCATTCCAGATAGCGCAGGTCAGCCCCGTGCCATAGGCCGCTGACGGCAAACACGATCAGCGTGTTCAGCATATGGCGCACCACGTTGCAGCGGCTGCCGCCAAGAGGAATGTAGATATAATCCCGCAGCCAGCCGGTCAGGCTCATGTGCCAGCGTTGCCACAGCTCGGCAAAGCTGGTAGCCTCGAACGGGCTGTGAAAGTTTTCCAGCAGGTCATACCCCAAAATGCGGGCAGCACCGATGGCGATATCGCAGCAGCCGGAAAAATCCAGGTAGAGCCGCAGGCTGAACAGCAGGGTGGCGGCCACCAGGTTGGGGCCGTTCATCTCAGCGGGGGTATCGTACACCATCTTGATGTACAGGTTCATATTGTCCGCCAGGACCATCTTTTTGGTGTAGCCCCACAGCATGCGGAACGCACCGCCCGCACACCGGGTGTAGCTGAACCGGCGGGATTTGTGGATCTGTGGCCGAAAATGGGGGTAGCGCTCAATTGGGCCGGTGGTCATGGTGGGAAAAAAGCTGACGAACAGCGCATAATGCAGCGGGTTCAGCTCAACCTTGCAGCGGCGCTTGTATACATCAATGGTGTAGCTGAGCGCAGCAAGGGTAAAGTAGCCCAGGCCCAGCGGGGTAACCATATCCGTGCGGGGCTGCAATACCGTGCCGCTCAGGATATCTGCCGCCAACAGGTTCCAGTATTTGTAATAGAACAAAAGCCCCACACAGGTGAACACCGCCAAAAGCAGGAAAATCACCCGCACGGGACCTATCCGGCATTTGCCGATCACCAGCCCGCAGCCCCATGTGACCAGTGTTGCCGCAACCAAAACCGGTACCAGCAGGCGGTCGTTGGCCCCCCAACAGTAAAACAGGTAGCTGGCAGCCAGCAGACAGTAAGGGCGCAGAACACGGGGCAGGGTATAGTTCAAAAGCGCCACTGCCGCAAAAAAGCCAAGAAATAGCAGTGTTGTCAGTTCCATCCTCAAACTCCTTTGGCGGGGTTATTTGCCGCTGAGTTTTTTCTCCAAATCCCGCACGCGCTTTTCCAGGATAGCGTTTTCCTGGGTAAGGCGCTTGCACTTATCCGCAAGCTGGCTGACGCCGATGCTTAAACTGAGCAGCACCAGCAGCACAAAGCAGAACATGAGCATAAATACCAGGTTGACCGGCATTTGTACATCCAGCAGATCACGCAGGACGTAAACAACATAGGGGAATACCGCAAAGATGACAAGAACCACGGCCAGTGCCAGCCAGAGAAGGCTGTATTTTACGCTCATTTGGCCCTTTTTCAGCAGCGCAAAAATAATCAGCAGCAGGATGGCCGCACCCAAAATCATAAAAAACTGGAAATGTGCCGTCATGGGCGTTGTGCCTCCTTATTTGCTTTTCGGCTGGTGGATTTTCTTGATAGAAAGGCGGTCAATGATCAAAGACAGGGAAACCTTGATCATGTAATACGCGCTTTTAAAACTGCGAATGCTGGAAACGCCGCCCTGACGTTCTTTCATGACGACCGGGGCTTCGCCTACGCGGAACCCGGCCAGCGTGGCAGCCAGAATGGCTTCCGGCTCCGGATAATCCGAAGCATAATGCTCCGCAAAATAGGCGGTTAGCTGGGGACCGGTGGCACGGAAACCACTGGTGACATCCAGAATGCGCTGACTACAGAGAATATGGATGAGCCAGCTTAAAAAGCGGATGCCGACCCGGCGCATAAAGCTTGTCTGGAAGCCTTCGCACTTGATAAAGCGGCTGCCGATGCACATATCCAGCTTGCCGTCCAATACCGGCTGAACGACCTGCATCAGATAAGCGGGGTCGTGCTGGCCGTCACCGTCCATCTGTACAGCAACATCATAACCATTGGCGCGGGCATAGCGATAACCGCACTGCACGCCGCCGCCAATGCCAAGGTTGACCGGCAGATCCAAAAACGGGTAGCCATGCTCCGCCAGCAATTCAGCCGAGCGGTCGGTGGAACAATCGTTGATGATCAAAAAGTCAACCTGCGGGCAGGTGGCACGCAGGCGTTCCACGGTGCTGACGATGTTGGCTTCCTCATTATAACAGGGAATGATAACAAGAATTTTGGCTGGGTGATTCAAAAGGGCACCTCACATCAGGGGAACGGCCGGTTTGGCATCAAACGCGGCCTTCCAAAATAAAATGTTCCAGTTTGCGCAGCAACTCGCTGCGGCGGTAATGCGCAAGATAATATTCTTTGGCGCTCTGGCCCATGGCGGCGCGCTGGGCGGGCGTCCATTTGGGTTCGCTCATGCCTGCTCACCTTCCTTCTCGTTCTCGGTCTCTTCCGGCTCAAAGGGCTTGGCCGGAGCCTCCAGCGCACGCTCACCGATGCCGGTCTCGTGGCAGCAGATAAAGCTGTAGTCGCACCAGACGCAGGGGTTCCTGCCTGCCCCGGCTACCAGCGGTTCCGCTTCGATGCGGCCGCTGTAGAGCTGGCTGCCCATCTGGGTTACAAGGTCATCCAGATGCAGCTGGATCCGGTTGAGCTTGGCGATATCCGCACGCTTATCCTTCTGGTTGGGGCTGGGCTTGCCGTCCCGGTAGCCAAAGGGCAGGTAACGGCCGGTCTCGGCGGCGTCCATGGCATCGAACACCCGCTGCTCGTCCCGCACAAGGCCGTCCAGCTCGTATTCCGTTCCGCGCTCTGCCTGCTGCCGGGCCGTGGTCTTGGGGGCCGGGTCTGCCAGCAGGTACAGAACACCTGCGGGTTCCGCGCCGGTAAAGCGCCCGCTTTTATCCCGGGTCAGGCTGAACAGATACAGCAGCATCTGGCAGTCCAGCCCGCAGTAGACCTCCTTCAGGTTCAGCTTTTTGGTGCCGGTCTTGTAGTCCACCACCCGCACCCAGCGGGTGCCGTTTTCCTCCACCCACTCGTCGGCGCGATCCACCGTGCCCACCAGCTGCACCGTGCGTCCGTCCGAGAGATGATACACCTGCCCGGGCACGGCATCCTCCCCGGAGCCGATGCGCAGCTCGCAGGCTGCCGGGTGGAAGCAGGACTGCTTCTGTTCGTCCCGCAGATAGCACAAAAGGCCGGTCATGCTTTTTTTGAGGCGGGAGAGCAGGTAGGTGAACCGGGCCGTATCCTCGGGCAGATAGCGCTTTGCATATTCATCCACCAGCAGGCTGGCAAGGCCCGCCATGGCTTCGTCGTCCAGTTCCAGAAAAGGCGTCAGCGCCTTGCAGGGGTTATCCGCAGCCGGGTGCGGGTCCAGCGCCATCTGCAGCACCCAATGCATCAGGGTGCCGCTCTGGTCGGCTGAAAGCTCGGCCCGCCTACGAGGGCGCAGGCCCAGCACATACTGCAGGAAATAGCCATACCGGCAGGTATAGTATTTTTCCAGCTGGCTGGGCGAAATGCGCAGCCGCTGCCCC
>ERZ772886.707-NODE-707-length-33160-cov-4.249237_pt1 | contig 33160 bp, 28 predicted proteins | sample MGYA00512128_ERZ772886 | MGnify/ENA primary metagenome ERZ772886 (study PRJEB29015, sample SAMEA2737698) | human gut metagenome | biome: human gut; feature: human-associated habitat; material: faeces | place: China | collected 2012 ... | reverse complement strand
GTCTATACCGCTCCCCCACGTTCCCGCCTCGACCATTTCGGACCAAGCGTCCATATACATGCCTACCGCATCCTCTACCGTGATGCTTTCCGAAGCAACGCCGTACTTTTCCGTCGCCTCGTCGAGATAGTACATATCCGCATTGGTGCCGTTGGTCATATACTTTCCGTCCACGTAGAAGGTGACCTCTTTCCGCGCGAATAATCCTTGCAGCGCCGAGACCGTATTGAGCGTATCCGCAGACATGCCCCCTTCTTTATTGAGGACAAAAACCTTTTTATCCCCGCGGAGCTTTGTCGTATTATAATAGGAGAAATCATCGTCTCCCGTAATGTCTCCGATCTCTCCGCCTCCCGTATAATCGGGGTCCTTTTCGCCGCATATCGTGCAATAGCCGTTGACATAGTTGTGCGTATGCTCGGCGCTGCTGTTTCCGCCCGTTTCACTGCCCGAACTGTTCGAGGTTTGGCCTTCGCCGCAACCGGCGGAAACCGCAATCGAAAGCACGGAAAGAAGCGCCATTAACTTAAAACCTATCTTTTTCATTTTCGATTTTTCCCCTCCTTTGAGGATATTTTCATCGCGTAAATCGGCGAAGCGTAAATCGGACTTGAACCGATTGACTATCGCTTCCGCCAAGGCCGATTCTTTCATTTCAGGCCCGCGATATTGCTTTGATTGAGAATATATTTTTGGAAGATGAGATACATGATAATAATGGGAACAGTAATGAGAATCATGCCCGCGGAGCGAACATAAGTATCCGCATTCCCGCCGAAATTGGGATAGAAACTCTGCATTGCGAGCTGTAAAGTATACAGCCAGCCGGAGCCGGAAGTCGTATAGAGAATCATGGGGAAGAGATACTCGTTCCATGTCCCGATAAAAGTCAAAATGACATAAGTCATAATGATGGGCACCGACATCGGGAAAACGATGACGATGATTTTCTTAAACTCACCGCACCCGTCGATTCCGGCGGCCTCCAAGACGCTGTCGGGAATATTCGACATGTACTGCTTTACTAAAAATATCCCGAATACGTTGACGATACCCGGCAAAATAATTCCAAGAATACTGTCGTTGATCCCGAAAAAAATCGTAAGTTTATAGTTTGCCGCCAATAAAATCTCTCCGGGAATCATCAGAGTCGTCAAAAGGAGCGCGTCCAGATAGCGGACGAACGGCGGGTCGGGATTTCTGGAAGTCTGTACGCGCTCTCCGAAATTCGGTCCTGATATTCTTGTCGCCAGATCTCGGAGCCTTTCCAGCTCCTCCACGTCCGAGTCGATCAGTTCATTCAGCCTGTAAGCCTGATTCAGAAATTCTTTTGCTGTCACAGCCATACCTCCGGGGTGTTTATTTTCCTCGGATTGACTCTCATTGTCTCAGATTTGCCTTGACTGCCTCAATTAACGCCGCCTGTGTGGTGTCCTTCTTCTGGAGGGCTTTCAAAATCCGCTCGTCAATAGTGTTCTCGGTCACGATGTGCTGCACGACGACGGTTTTCGCGTTCTGCCCCTGCCTCCACAATCTCGCCAAGGTCTGCTGGTACAGTTCCAGCGACCATGTAAGCCCGTACCACACAAGCGTAGAACCTCCGCTTTGAAGATTCAGCCCGTGTCCCGCCGACACCGGGTGGATAAGGGCGACGGGCAGTTCGCCCTCGTTCCACCTTCGGATACTCGCCTCCGTGTCAAGCCTTGAAAACGGGATATGCAGTTTATGGAGCCTTCCGCTGATGCGGTCAAAATCGTGCCGGGACCAGTAGGCCACAAGCAGCGGATTCCCGTTCATACTCTAGATGATGTCCTCAAGGGCGTCGAGTTTGCGGTCGTGGAGACTAAGCACCTTCTGCGTATCGGTGTATATCGCCCCGTTCGCCATCTGGGAGAGCTTGCCGGAAAGCGCGGCGGCGTTTGCGGCGGTGATCTCACCGCCTGGAAGCTGAAAAACGAGGTCTTCACACATATCGTCGTATTTTCGGCGTTCGTCCTCCGACAGATGGACGATATGATTGGCACTGATGAGTTCCGGCATTTTCAGATGATCGGTTGCCTTCATGGATATCGTGATATCCGAGACTTTCTCATATATCCGTTTTTCTGCTCCGGGCAGAGGCTTGTAGGAGTAGATGATTTGACCATTCATCTTATCCGGCTTGAAATATGCCGTTCGATACTGACCGATAAAGCGACCAAGTCGTTCTCCCATATCCAGAAGCCGGAATTCCGCCCACAGATCCATCAGTCCGTTTGCTGTTGGCGTTCCTGTCAGTCCCACAATGCGCTTCACTTTCGGTCTGACCTTCATAAGGCTCCTGAACCGCTTCGCCTGGTGGTTTTTGAAGGAAGAAAGCTCGTCGATCACCACCATGTAGTAATCGAAGCGGTTGTTCTCGATCATCCACTGCACGTTCTCACGATTGATGATGTAGATATCCGCCTTTTTTCGTAATGCGGCAAGCCGCTCCTGCTCTGTGCCGACGGCTATGCTGTATCTGAGATCGGTCAGATGATCCCATTTTGCGATTTCATCGCTCCAGGTGGTTCTGGCCACCCGGAGGGGTGCTATGACAAGGATCTTATGCACCTCGAAACTGTCAAACAGCAGATCGTTCAGCGCAGTCAGGGTAATCGCCGTCTTTCCAAGTCCCATATCAAGCAGGATCGCCGATATCGGCTTTTTCTCGATATAGTCGATGGCATATTTCTGATAATCGTGCAGTATGAACTTCATTCGGCTTCACCCCCGATCTCCCGCAGGATGGTTTCTATCTGTTCTGCGTCGTCAAGGACATACACACAGAAGCCCAGTCGCCGCAGAAGTCGGTGTCTTGAAGTTTGCAGCGGTCTTGGCTTTTCACCGGGAGCCTTTACCTCAACAAAGCCTATCCGACCTCCCGGCATCAGCACCATGCGGTCGGGCATCCCGTCGAAGCCGGGTGATACGAGCTTTGGCGCGATGCCGCCTGCCACCTTGACCGCCTTTACCAGTTTCTGTTCGATGACCTTTTCTCTCATAGGATCTTCTCCACGGGGTCGGCGAGGTCAAACGCCGCATAAGTTGCAGAAAGAAAGTCACGGATAACTTTGCCTTTGTAGGTCAGCTCAACTTTCCCTCCAGCGTGGACAGCGTAACTGCCGTGATGGTCGATGATTGAAACAAGCTGACCTTTGTACTGGCGATAGTAGCATCTGTCGCTCTGCCGCCATGTTTTGCTGACGAAATTCCTGCGGCGCTTCGCGCGGTTCCGCATCAGGCGTTCACGCTCTCTGGCCCTGAGAATATCGCCCTCCATGATGCCGGCGCAGATACAGCCGACAGTGACAGGCTCGAAATACTGCTCGTGCTGCATGATGTGTTCATAGCGAACGTTGCTGCACCCGCAGAGTTCGCATTCGGAAAGAGGCGCTTCCGGGTCATCCTCGCGGACGTCTACGACGTCGGCACAGTACCAACCATGCAAAGGTGCGCCCCATTCCTTCAAACGACGCAGACACTTTGCCAGATATCTTTTGTCCATATTGTCCGCGCCGTTGATAGTAATCGTGTTCATTGAAAACCTCTTGTTTTACTGGCTTTTCGGAATTTTGTCCTTTTGTCACATTTGTCCCCATGTCTGTTGGTGGAGAGAGGGGTAAATACCTGTATATAAATAGTTTGATTTTGTTTATCTTAAGGTTTCGGACAAAAAGGACAAAACTCGAAAACGCTGATTTTATAAGGGCTTTTGACTGTCACGGCTTCTCGGACAATTGTGTGACAAAAGGACAAAAGCTGCTCTCGACCCACGGATTCACACTGTACTTCGGAAGAGGAGGTCTGCCCGGACTTACGGTTTTCTCCGGCTGCCTTGCGATATATCCGTAGTCATCGAGGAAATCCAGAACGGGCTGTATCTCCTGAACCGTTCTGAACGTGCGGCAGTACCGCATCGCGGCTCGTCTGTCGAACTCCTGCAGGTGCCGTTCCTTTAGCATTGTGAGGATGCGGCCTGCCTGTTTGAACATCGTGTCCTCCGGCAGCACCGAGTAGGCAGCCTGTGCGTGATTCAGGAAATACCGCCCAAGCCGAATGGCGTTCTCCATCGTTCTTCCGTCCACCGTGAGCGGTTCCGCCACGTCCAGGAACTCATGGCTCCGATGTGTTCCCGCACGGCAGAGAAGCCCTGCGATACGGAGCGTATTGCCGATGAGTTTGCCCGCCCAGTCAGCGAGTTCCGCATAATCCGATACGAGTTTCGGTTCGATCTCCTCCGCAAAGGCAATCAGCAGCTTTTCCGCATCATACGAAAGCGTGATGGTTTCCGGCTTTTCCGGGTATTCGTCCTCCAGAAGATTGATGACGCGGCGCTCATATCTGTGGTAGACCTCATCGGGAACGGGCTTCGACTGAAAGCGTCTGCTGCCGACAAAGGACACGGGCATACAGTAGAGGAAGCGGGCTGTGAGGCCTCTGCCACGGAAGGTCGTGTTGTTCAGAACCTCGGAGATCACATTCGGCTGCGCCATCAGAAGGATGGTCAGAGCGGGATTCATAATGCTCTCGCTTTCTCTGCCGATACGGTCAACGCGGATGGGGTCGCCGGAGTACCCTTTCAGCATCACATCGATGTTGACGTTCTTCGTATAGATACCGGCAAGGGTATCAAAGATGCCGCCTTCGCTGGAGATCAGGGCCGCTCTGCCGTGGTTGACGGAGATGACCGACACCAGCTTCTCGGTCGTGATATCGTCCACATAGAGCTGCATCGGCAGAACCTCCCGGAAATCGGCGACCTCCTGAGCCATTTTTTCCATTTCCTCCGCGTCGACTTTTCCTTTCGCAACCTGGTCTTCCAAAGCCTTCTGTCTGCGTTCCAGCACCCGCTTCTGCATTTTGCTGCTTTCAACGAGAGCGGCGTTACGCTGATTGTACTGAAACTCGTACTCATTGATTGGTTTGAGCATCATGTGCTGTACCGCCGACTTTCTCTCTGATGGAGGAGCGATGGCGAGAGCGTAGGTGTTGAGCGGTTCAAACCAGTCGGCTTTGCCTTGAACGCGGTATTTGCCCTGCAGACACACCGACAGCATGGAGATCGAGACCACGCCTGCCATATCGACCGGCGTCTGCGTACTCTCCGCAACGGCGGTCACATAGTCGGCGATATCATCAGGCAGAGCTTCAACAGGGAACCTCGCCATGGTGTATCTGCTGAATGGAATGGGATCTTCCCAGCGTATCGGGCCTTTTGCGTTATATACCTCCGGGGAGATATAGTCCGGCTGCGCGGCAATCCGCTTGTAGTACTTGTTCGCGCTGCGCCATATGGCCTGAAGCTCTTCGTCATCGAGCGGTGGGTTGCATCTTTCCGCCTGCCGATAAAAAACTTTCTGGATTCTTCCGTATTCCCATAGCGTTTCATGGAGCGTACTGCCCACCGGAACATCGTGGCGTTTCTGCTGCCTTCATGGATTTCCTGATCCATATGGGCGAAGGCATCCTCGTCGAAGAACATAGACAGGTTGAGGATGCCCGCCTGTACGTAGATCTCAGCGTCTGGATTGCCGTAGAAGAACCTTGCGGCGTCCTGCGCCTTGGTGTCAAAGTACGGGAAGAACTCCTGCACCCGTTTGATCAGCCGCTTGTATTCCTCTGGGCTGGTGATCCTCTCAATGAAAAAGACGATGTGGTATTTTGGCCTTGGCGCTTTGCCGTCTTTCGGCTTCATATGATTGCGGCTGGTATAAATCAGCATGGACACGTCCCGGAATTCATCAATGATGGCGTCCTTCGTGATCCAGTCTTTGGGATCGTCCGAGTGGGTATTGTCGCAGTCCGTCACGAGAGTATCCTTATACTTGAAGTTCTTTTCATCGCGGTAGTTGTTTTTGAAGCAGATGAAGGTATGGTCGTTCGCCACCAGCTTTTTGAGGGTTTCAACATCCGTCGCCGTGTGGAAATCGGAATAAAGACAGTTCGTCTTATTCCCGCAGCAGCGCGCCACCCAGATAGGGAGTGAAAACGCAGTGCTCATGGAGTCACCTCCTTCAGATCGTCCGTGAAATACCGCACGGACATATTCTTTTTTCTGGCTTTCTCGGTCTCCGCTTTCATTCCGCAGGATACGGTTTCTCCGAACACCCAAAGCTCCTCGCAGCGACCGAGCAGCACCATGTCCATGAACATGGCGAGTTCTCTCTCTGTTTTCTCATCCATAAAGAGCGGAAACAGGAGATGCGGCGCAAGCGGGATCGCATGACTGTCAACCGCAAAACGGCTGTAGCGTATTGCCTTTGCTGTGTTGCCGGGGATGTCCCCGGAAAACGGGCTGCAGATATACATGAGCGGGCGGTACCTTGCCGCCCTTGCCGCAAGCCGCTCTTCCTTTTCAATGACAGAGAGCGCTCCGTATGCTGTTGGATTGGGATAGCCTTCAGCGTTGTATTTGTTCATGGCTGTCTCAGTCCTTTCTGTAAAAATCTGTAGTGTAACCGTCGGCTCGGAGAAGGAGTCCTTCCGCCCAGGGCGGCGTTCTGCCCATCTGTTCGCAGACGGCTTCAAGCGACATTTTGGGGTCGGCTTCGATAATGAGCTCATCATGCACATGGGCAACGATGTCGCAGCAGCGGAGCGTTTTCATGGAATAACAGAGGATATCTCTCGCCATGCCTTGAATGATGTTCTCCACGAACTTGGGTCCGTAGCTTTCAAGGCGCTCCCACTTTTTTACGCTGCCGACGCCTTCATACGTCACCGACTCACCGCCGAAACGGTTCTCGCCGATGCGGGGCTTCACATATGCCAGCTTTCTCCCGGAGGGGAGCGTGATGAACAGCATCCCGCTCCGACACTCAAACGTCAGCCCGTGAAGCACCGTTATTGTTTTCCTTTTGATGGCGTCCTTTACACAGCGGTCAACGTCCCACCAGAGCTTTACGATGTTCGGATTGGATTCCCGCCACGCCGTGACCAGCGGCTGGAGCTCGTCCTCTCCAAGTCCCATTTCAAGCGCGCCCATCGCTTTGAGTGCGCCGACCGAGCCACCGTAGCCGAGCGCCAGCTCCGCGATCTTGCCTTTCTGCCGCAGGTGTCCGTTTACGCCGTTTTTCTCAACGGGTACTTTGAACATCTGTGAGGCTGAAGCGCAGTAGATATCGCCTCCTCCGGTGAAAACATCCATACGCCACTGCTCTCCGGCAAGCCATGCGATGACCCTTGCTTCTATGGCGGAGAAGTCTGACACGAAGAACGTCCTGCCTTTTCGGGGTACAAACGCTGTGCGGATCAGCTGTGATAGCGTGTCGGGAACATCGCCATATATCAGTTCAACAGCGGCGTAATCGCCGGAGCGGACAAGGGAGCGGGCTTCCGCCAGATCCGGCAGATGGTTCTGCGGAAGGTTCTGCAACTGGATGATCCTTCCGGCGAACCGCCCCGCTCGGTTGGCTCCGTAAAACTGGAACATTCCTCTCGCACGGCTGTCGGCGCAGACGGCGTTCTGCATGGCCGTGTATTTCTTTACCGATGATTTGGCGAGCTGCTGCCGGAGCGTCAGTACGGGACGCAGTTCTTCGGGACAGTCCTTCAGCATTGCGGCGACTTCCTTTTTACCGAGAGAGTCGACATCCATGCCGTTTTCCGAGAGCCATTGTTTCATCTGCGCCACGGAGTTGGGATTGTCGAGTTCTGTCAGCTTCTTCATGGCGGCGGTCAGCTTTTCTTTGGACTGCTCGTCCATGCGGATCGCCTGTCTGACAAGCTCCATGTCGATGCCGATGCCCCGGTCGTTGATCTCCTAGTCGATGTGGTATTCCTCCCAGATATCCGGCGATACGGAGAAATTGATGAGCTTCTGCTGAATGCCCATCTCCGTTTCCACATCGCGCACGTTGTATGCCTTGAAACGAGCCCATTTTTCCGGGTCGTGTTCCGGCAGATTGCGGGTCCTGCCTCCGTTTGCAGCGGTTTCTTTGCATGGAACGCAGAAATACCGAATGAGTTCTTTCCCTTCGGTCAGCTTCTGCTTTTCAAGTCCCAGCACCGTGCCGACGCCCTCAAGGGAGAGCGGCAGACCAAGCGTCGCAGCCCAGACCATGGAGCAGCGCCAGCCTTCTGGATTCAGAAACCGGGCGCATTCCGTTGAGAGCGGATGCCTGTCATGGAACGGATCGAGACTGATGCCGAGGTCGGACAGAAAGCGCGACAGACACACCCGCTCGAACTGTGCGTTGAACGCCCACTTCGCCACCCGGTCATCCGTGAGAGCGTCAAGGACGTCGGCGGGGATCGTTTCCCCGGCAGTCAGGTCGACCACGTTGACTTCGCCTCCGTTGACGGCGTATCCGAACAACAGCACCTCAAAATCCGGCGACTCCGCATATTTGTAAACGCCGCATTTGGCGAGATCGACGCTGCTGTAGGTCTCGATATCTATACTCAGTGATTTCATTGTCACCGTCCTCCCATGCGAAGGATGGCGGCAGGGCGAACCCCGCCGCCGCTCCCGTTGTTTCCGTCAGCCGAGGAAATCCTCGTCGTCATCCGTTGCGAAGTTGTCCTCCGCACGGCTCTTGCCGCCGAGGGGCTCGCCGTCACGGATCTTCTGAAGGTTGTTCAGTCCGCAGGCGATACCCTTGTTACCGTTGGAGTTAAAGGCGTAGAAGTTGATGCTGGCTCGGCCGTAAACGCCGCTGTAAACCTCGGAGGTATCGAGGATGGGCTGTCTGTCCGCATCCACGATGCCGGGAGCGGTCGCGCTGTTGGCGTTGACGAAGTAAGCGTTTTTGTACGCCTCGTCGTCGGGCCTTTCGAGGTCGCCGTCACGCAGAGGGGTCTTGAGCGCGGAGAGCGGAGGCACGGATCTGCCGCTGCCCTTGAGCTTGCTTTCGCCCTCCTCGTAAGCCGCCTGGATGGCCGCCCTGATCTTCTCGACGGTCTTGACGTCGCTCTTGGGGATGATGAGACTGACCGAATACTTCGGTGCGCCGCCGTTGATGGATTTGGGATTCCACACGTTTGCGTAAGACCATCTGGTCTGGGGTCCGGTGATAACCTTGGTGGGATTGCTGAAGTTTGACATTTAATTTTCCTCCTTAAAATCGTCTTTTGCCGTATTCATGATCGGCCTTTTGTCTGTGTCCGGCACAAGGACCGGCTTGCCCTGCGGCTTTACGATGAACGCCGCGAGGAGTTCGTTGAATTTCTGTTTGCCGAGCAGCTTCTGCATCTCGGTCAGTCCGAGGACTTTGTGGGTATAGGGATCGTACCCGGCGCCGCTCACGACCTGAGCGACCGCGTCCTCATTTGTGTACTTCCTTGCCGAGCGGCCTTCAACCACCTTGTATCCGGGATAGCGGATACCCTGCAAAGCCTGTGAAAGGGCGTAGTCCTTCACGTCGGTCACCCAGGCGGCGAGCTCGTCCGCACGGTCAAGGATGGCGGCGATCTCCGTTTCATCCAGCGTATCTGCAGGAGCGAAATCATACTGCGCCATCTTGAGGTTCTCCTCGGCGCGTTTCCTGCAGACCACCTTCGCCTTGCAGAAACGGCACCAGTCGCCACAGGCAAACTCCCCGCCGCCCTCATACGCAAGCGCGGCTTTTTCGGTGAGTTCTCCGTTCGCCCATTCGAGCAGAGCATCCTTCGACATCACGCTGACGCTGATGTTACCGATCCTCGGCTGGAAGATGGTCATCTGAACCTCGTCGATATCGTAGATGCCGTCGAAGATCTCCAGAGCGCCGAGCGCATACAGCATCATCTGTGGATTGCTCTCCGCAAACACCTCCACGCCCTTGCCGTGCTTGTAGTCGACGATATTCATCGCGCCGTCCGAGATGATGATGCAGTCGGCGGTTCCGAAACCGTTCTCCACGAAACGGGAGAAGTCCACCCGCTGTTCCACAAGTACAACGGGATCGGCGCAGGTTTCCTTCGCCTTTTCAAGCAGCTCCAGAACGTAGGAAGCGTAGTTCTCGGCGCATTCCTCCATCTCGCCGTTGTACCAGTCGAGATGCTCTGTCGGATCGACCGTATCCATACCGAGCAGCTTTTTCAGCCTGTACTCGCAGAGACTGTGGGCGTCGGTTCCTTCCTAGGCATACTCGCTGTCTTTGTCGGAAATACCCTCGCTGAGATGGACGGACGGCGGGCAATTCAGCCAGCGATGGCTGGCTGACGCCGAAAGCAGCGCGTGTTTACCCATTGCCCAGCACCTCCGCTTCCTTCATGATCGCCGGGAACTCCGAGGGGTCGATCTCGGAGAGCTTGTTTGCTCCGTGCGCCGTAATGATGGCTCTGACCTGCGCCGTGAAGCCGTCCCTCGACTTTTCGGCAAGCAGAGCGCGGATGTCGGCAAGCGTGGGTGCCTTCTTTTCCGGCTCCGGCTGCTTCGATTCGGGTTCTGCGGGTTGTGCGGTCTGCTTCGTCTTCGCGGGCTTCTCATCGCCGCTGAACAGATCTCGCAGCGAATCGGAAATACCGATAAGGATTTCTCCGCAGTGCCGCAGCTCCTCAATTTCCGTCGCAAGTTGACTCATTTTTGACATCGGTTTTACCTCCTTCCCTGATTTCACTGATGTTCACGGATTCGACCGTCTGTCCGGGTGAGAGGAGGTAAACCTGCGTAAAATCCCCGAAGAGGAATTCACGAGTCGTTCAGGGAGCCTCCTGACTGCGCCTCGCAGGACCGTAGCCTTTCTGCCGTTCGGATCAGTGACATTGATGGTGATTCTGTGCTTCATTGCCATTCGGTCACCTCGCTTTCCGTAAGGGCTTCTGCCTTACAGGTCACAGTCAAAGGAAATGGGCGGGATTTTAACCCCGCCCGAAAAAAGTCACATTTTTTCTTTCTGCTCCTCGATGCGCTCCAGAGCCTTCTTCAGATGCTTGTTGATGTTCGGGATGCTTGTCCCCAGAAGGGCGGCCGCTTCGGTCTGGGTGTAGCCTTCGAGTTTCACAAGGCGATAGACCTCACGCTGGATATCGGTCAGGAACCAGAGGATGCGCCGGATCATCTCATCCTCGGTCTCGTCTTCATAATCCGGCATCGTTGCAGTCTCGGCAAGAACCCGGCTCTTGTCCGAGCCGTCTTCTTCGTCATCCCCCGCGATGTAGTCAAAGGAGAGGTTCCAGTTTGCAGGATACCGTTCGCCGGGGTGAGCTGCCTCCCATTTCTTTTTTGCCGCTTTTTCCGCTTCCGTCATCGGCGGGCGGCTGTTTTTGATGTTACTGTACACTTCGGCATCGTCCAGCGAATGCAGGACTTTGATGTCCGCCTAGGTCACGCCGTCCTCGCCGGGACGGAGGGTAACGCTTGTCCCGTCATCAAAACGGAACGTGTAGGTGCCTCTGTTGTCGCTTCTTGTCTTTTTGAATCTCATTGATTGTCCTTTCCCCTGATTTCCGGGAAAAGGTCATCGGATACAGATAAAGGTCGGAGTGCTTCTGGAGCCGCTCCTACCTTACCGCCTGCAAAAAGGGTATAAGGAAGAAAGGGTACTCCATATCGCACCTTCGCCGCCGAAGCGGTTCGTCCGATATATGTATCCTTTGCCCTTATACGTAATCAGGCATTGAAATATTGTTTTTATACAACAGCGGTCAGACCGCCTGTTACCGAAATGGAGAGCTGCCTCTACAGGGTAGCCACGGGAGAAGCCCGAAACTGACGGTCGAGGGTAAAAAAACAGAAAAAGCCGGAGCAATCAGAGAGGAAAGGCTGTGCGCCTTCCGTATTCTCTGACTGCTCCGGCTTATCTCAATTGTCCGGGGATGACCCCGTCGGACAGCTCCTGCGAACAGTAATGCTCTATACCCGAGCAGGGTTTCCCCGGATGACCCGCTATCGTTCCGTTCTGTCCCTCTGACGGGATGCCGGTCTATCCGTTATGGGGATCACTTCTTGTTCTTCGGCGGGATCACCATGCACTGTGTTCCCGGTCCGTATAACGCTTCCGCAAACTCCTCAAGCGAAAGCGTGTCGCGCTTCTCTCCCTGCTTGACCAGGGCGACGGGTTCCGCTCCGCGCATGACCCGTTCTCCGATCTTGGCGCCGTTCCTCGGCATCCTGATTTCATCCGACCTGTTTTTCATCTGCCAACCACCTCGTTTTCGTCTGCGCAAGTCACGATTATCCTCATTCTTCAAAAATATTTTCATATTCGTGCTAATTTGGTATTGACACGAACGTGAAGTTGGTGTATAATCCGAATCAGAAAGTCACGAAAGTGACATAGTGCTATTAATATACATCACGAGCGTGATTTTGTCAATAGCATTTCTACACTTTCGTGAATTTTATCCAAACTTCCGTCACAAACGTAGTCCGCCATTGAGAAAGGCGCTCGTGGCAAACAGGCTCAAAAGAACACGGGCGTATAAAATGAGGAGGTATCATTATGGCAGCCGACAAAAACGTCCCCTACGAGGAATTCGGTGAAAGGCTGATCGGTCTGCGCAAGCAGCACGGGATGACCCGACAGCAGCTCGGTGAGATCTGCGGCATCGCACCCAGCACAATCGTAAACTATGAAAAGGGAATCCGTATCCCGTATGCGGACACCGCCGTCAAAATGGCTCAGACCTTCGGCATGACTGTTGAGGAGCTGCTCGGCGTTGAAAACCCCGACGCCGAGATGGAGAAGGCGAAAGCCATAGACGACATGGGCAGGCTGTTCGGAAAACGCTCCGCCGATTCGGCGCAGGCCTATCTTGACGGCACGAACGCGCTCCTTGCCGGCGGCACTCTTTCCGCCGAGGATCAGCTTGACTTTATCTCCGTAATGAGAAAGGTTCTTGTTGACGCCGAGATCCGCGCCAAGCAGAAATTCACTCCCAACAAGTTCCGCACTCCCGAATGGGAAAGCAAAACCGCCGCCATGCGGTCGGAGGTTGACGGCATCATGGACGCCGTCGACACTGAAATGTATGACAGAGCTGCCGCCCGCGAGGATGACTCCGAGGATGACGAATAAGTCCAATAAAAGGGACAGCAGTTCTGCTATCCTTATTATGGAGTACTCCTCGACGGAGGTGATGTAAGTAAAAATTGAGTATCTGAAGAAGATGGATCGCATCATCAGAGGCGCCGGTTCACGCAGACCCGACGACGTCCTTGCCTATATGGGATTCATCTATATGGACCCCGAAGAGAGCCTGCCGGGATTCATCACGAGAAGAAAAAGCACCGTGTATTACGGCGTCAACAAAAATCTGAGCAAACAGCAGTATGTGTTCGGTTCCTTCCATGAGGCGTTTCACGGCACCTGCACCCATCTCGACATTCCCGGCTTCCTGCGGGACGGAGCACACGCCGACTCCTTTCAGGATCGCCATATGGTCGCGTGGACGGAGCGTGACGCCAACATCGGCGCGGCCGACGTCATGATCGAAACCGACGCCTTTCTGGAAATGGTCGGACACGACAGCGCGGACGTGCAGGCGTACATTAAAAGCGTGGAATCCTTCGAGCGGGCGGTTGAGGATTACCGCAGGCATTATGAAATTGTAGTCGCCAACGGATCTCCCGAAAACCGTATCCGCCGTATGGCTGCCTATCAGAAGGAGCTTGCCCACATGTACACGGAACTGCAGGAGCAGGCGCAGGATATCTCCAACTCCGGCTGCTGCCTTTCCACGCCGGAGATCGCCAGAGAATTCGGCGTGCTGGAATTCATCGTCGATTACAAATATGAGGCCATGACCGTCCGGATCTATAACGTACCGTCGGTGGAACTGCCGACGTTTGACAGGGTGTTCGGAGGCTGGTAAACAGGGAGACCCGTTATGCGACAGCAGATGGAAAAAGTATATGTAAAAGTGAATTCAGACTTTGATTCCACGGGCTATATGCTGCCGCGCATGATCACATGGTCTGACGGACGAACGTTCAAGATAGACGCGGTCAAAGACTTCCGTCCCGCCTCGACGCTCGGCAAGGGACGAACTGGCGACTGCTATACCGTGGTGATTCAGGGTATGGAGAAGCACCTTTTCTTCGAGAAAACGAGCGAGCTTTTCGCCGCCCGTGTCGGCCGCTGGTTCGTGGAATGCCCCGTAGCAACATGAGATAAAAACCGCAAAGGAGATGACGCTCTTTGGAACGCACTTACATCGCAATCGATCTGAAAAGTTTTTACGCAAGCGTTGAGTGTGTCGAGCGTCATTTCGATCCTCTGACCACAAACCTCGTAGTTGCCGATTCATCCAGAACGGAGAAAACGATATGCCTTGCCGTTTCGCCCTCGCTGAAAGCCCACGGCGTTTCCGGGCGTGCGAGGATCTTCGATGTCGTACAGCGCGTAAAGGAAGTAAACTGTGAACGGCTCAACGTCGCTATCAAAAGCGGACATATCCGCAAAGGCGGGGACGGAAAATACCGCTTCTCCTCCACATCCTTTGACGCACCGACGCTTGTCGCCGACCCCTCCCTGGAGCTGTCCTACTATGTCGCCCCTCCGAGGATGAAGCTGTACGAGGAATACAGCACAAAAGTTTACTCGATCTATCTGAAGTATATCGCGCCGGAGGACATTCACGTTTATTCCATTGACGAGGTGTTTATCGACGCGACGCATTATCTTGCCACCTATCATCTCACCGCCCACGAGCTTGCGATGACCATGATCCGAGAGGTTCTCTATACAACGGGCATCACGGCTACGGCAGGGATCGGTACGAACCTCTACCTCGCCAAGGTGGCGATGGACATCGTCGCAAAGCACGTCCCCGCCGACAAAGACGGCGTCAGGATCGCCGAGCTGGACGAGCGGAAATACCGTGAACTGCTCTGGTGTCACCGTCCGCTTACGGATTTCTGGCGGGTCGGTCACGGATACAGCAGCAAGCTCGAAAAACTCGGTCTTTACACGATGGGCGACGTGGCGAGGGCTTCTCTGAACCCACAGGAGGAAGCGAAGCTGTATAAAGCGTTCGGCATAAACGCCGAACTGCTGATCGATCACGCCTGGGGATGGGAGCCGACGACGATTGAGTATATCAAGGCATATCGACCGAGCACAAACTCCCTCTCCTCCGGGCAGGTGCTGAAGGAACCCTATGATTTCGATAAAGGGCGGCTGATTGTCCGGGAAATGACGGAGCTGCTCGTTCTTGATCTCGTAAAGAAAAAACTGGTCACGAAGCAGATGGTGCTGACCATCGGCTATGACAGAGAAAGCCTGAAAGTTATGGCTTCGGGCAAGACCATGAAGGATACGGTCTACGCCGTGGCAAAGACGGGAAAAGCATATGCCGGAAAGGTCTCAGCCGATTCCTACGGAAGGCCGCATCCGAGCCATGCGCACGGCACCGAGAACCTTAAGAAATACACGAGTTCCACGCGGAAGATCATGGATACCGTTATGGAACTGTACACGAAGGTCGTGGACCCGGATCTGCTGATTCGCAGGGTCAATATCGCCGCCTGCGGTCTTATCTCTGAATCCGCTGTTCCCGCAGAAGAGCCGGAGCAGCTCAGTCTGTTTGTCGATTACGATACCATGCAGAGGGAACGGGCGGAAGAAGCCGCCGCCGATGAACGGGAGCGCAAACTGCAGCAGGCGACGCTCTATCTACAGAGCAGATACGGAAAGAACGCCGTCCTCAAGGGAATGAACCTGCAGGAAGGCGCAACTACGATAGAACGCAACGGACAGGTCGGCGGGCACAAAGCGGAGTGAGGTGAGCGGTATGACGGTCAAAAATGACGATCCCAGAGTGGTATATGCGGACATCATCGATTTGCCGCACCACCAGGCGGAGAACCGGAACCATATGTCCCTCTACGACCGCGCCTCTCAGTTTGCACCCTTCGCCGCACTCGTGGGCTACGATGAAATGGTGAAAGAAGAAGCGAGACTGACCGAAGATGAAGCGCCCCTCTCCGAGAACGAAATGGACGTGCTGAATCAGAAGCTGGGGCTGATCGCCGACGTGATTGAGGACAGGCATCACCCCGAAATATCTGTCGTGTATTTCGTGCCGGACGCACTTAAATCCGGTGGCAGCTATGCGGAGTACACGGGAAAAGTCAAGAAAATCGACGCCATTGAGGGTAAGGTCATCTTCCAGGCGGAGAACGGCAGGTCAAACGGTCAATCGATTCAGATTTCCAGAATCAGAGAGATACACGGTGAGCTTGTCGACTATATGGATGACGCCATTATTTGATAGAGGTAACAGAAAATGCTTGATTCATCTGAGTTCAAATATGAGCCGTATAAGGACGTGAGGGTCGTAAACCGGCCGGGCTTTACAGTTGGTATGTCTGGACCGCTCCTCATGGCCACACATAAAGCGACGGGTAAGAAGTACATCGTAAAGCATACCTGTCCGCATAACGCCGCGAACGAGTATGTCGCCTGTTGGCTGGCGGAGCGTATGGGAGTTCCAGCGCCGAAAGCGTATCTTCTCAGCCCCAACAGGGCATTTACCACCAAATACGCTGTCGCCATCGAGTATCTGGATGGACTTCGCAATTTCAAAACAGAGAACCTGTCAGAGGAAATGAAGCGTGATCTCATTTCCCAGTTTGCGCTTTGCCTGCTGCTTCGGCTTGACGATGCGATTCAGTTAAGCTGTAACGACGAACACATCTACTCCTACGATTTCTCCGAAGGATTCAACATCGTGGATATGCGGCTTATCCTCAGAGCGCGGGAAGAGGCAATGGTCGATTTCCTCCGTCGACCGCTGCAACAGTTCAAGTGGTTCACCGAAAAAGAGGACTTCAACATTCCGGGGCTTGCCCGCGAGTTTCACCTTGACCCGGAAGAAATGCGCAGTGGTATGATCGCATCCGTCAAGCGTACCGCTGCCATCACTGACGAGGACCTTGACGAGTTGTCCGACGAGCTCATGGAGATGTATCCGACTGCGGTTGCCGTCTACTACGAGGAGTGCATCCGGGCAATCCGGGAGAGAGCGGAAAAGCTATAACCGCAGAGAGGCATATAGCCTATCCATTGAGAGATCTCACACTATAAAGAAAAGCATTTTGCCTTGTTCAAAAATATTTCCTCTGCAATTCACAGAAAAATCTTGTAAATGCAAGATTTTTCTGTTATAATGTCGAAGTAAAGTCGAGTAAGCGGATTACGGCACGTTCCGTAATGATCAAGAAGAAAGAGAGGGCTCATTAATGGGTGTAACATACAAGAAGCTGTTCAAGCTGCTGATAGACAGAGAAATGAAGAAAAAAGACCTCCAAGAAGCGGCAGGACTGAGCTCCTCATCCATAACCAAACTTGCAAAAGATGAATTTGTCAGTATGGAAGTTGTTGTTAAGGGGTGTAATGCCCTCCAGGTTGACATAGGAGACGTCATGGAAGTTGTTCCCTCGCCCAAGGAAGCGGAAGCTCATATACGATAAACAATATCAAATGAGAATAGTGCGGGAACAACTAGATATGATAGATGCAACGAGAAAGCGATAGAAAGGAAAAGGCTTATGATGGACTCAATTGAACTCTTCAGCGGGACCGGAGGTCTCGCTCTCGGACTTCAGCTGTCCGGGTTCAATCATACGGCTCTTTATGAATGGGATAAGGATTCCTGTGGTAATTTGAAGTTCAACATTCAAAACGGGTATCCTGCCATCAAGGAATGGCAGGTGTACCAGACTGATGTGCGAACGGTTCATTATGATGGCTACACAGGAAAGATTCAGCTTGTTGCCGGCGGACCGCCGTGTCAGCCGTTTTCCCTTGGAGGAAAGCATCAGGCATACAATGATAAGCGCGATATGTTCCCGGAGGCGGTTCGCGCCGTCAGGGAGGTAAGACCGAAAGTCTTTATCTTTGAAAACGTACGCGGGTTGCTGCGCAAGTCGCTCAGCGAGTACTTTAACTACATACTTCTACAGCTTCAGCATCCCGATATTACCAAAGGCACTGACATGACCTGGTTGGAGCACCTTGCTCTGCTGGAAAAGCACCATACTGCAGGCACGGAAGACGGTCTTGCATACAATGTTGTTTTTCGCTTGCTGAACGCAGCCGACTATGGCGTTCCTCAGATTCGGCATCGTGTTATCATTGTTGGTTTCCGAAGCGACTTCAACGCAAGTTGGGCTTTCCCGGAGCCCGCTTATTCACAGGAAGCTTTACTTTATTCCAAGTGGATATCGAAAGATTACTGGGAAGAGCATGGGATTAAAGTCCCTGCGGAGTCTCCGCTTACAAAAGAAAAACTAAGGATGATTCAAAAATCGGTTGAAGAAGGAATATGCCCGATTCAGCGTTGGAGGACGGTAAGGGATGCCATCGGCGATCTTCCCGATCCGACAAAGCCGTATGATACCTCCGTTTTCCGCAATCATGAACACAGACCCGGCGCCAGGATCTATGCTGGTCACTCCGGCAGTATCATGGATGAACCCTCAAAAACAATAAAAGCCGGGGCGCATGGCGTCCCCGGTGGCGAAAATACAGTCGTGCTTGATGATGGAAGCATCCGTTATTATACAGTAAGGGAAAGCGCACGGATACAGACATTCCCCGATGATTATCTGTTCAGCGCATCTTGGACCGAAAGTATGCGCCAGATTGGAAACGCCGTCCCCGTCAAGCTCGCGGCCGCAGTCGGCAAATCGGTCTACGATCAAATGGAAAGGATGAAAAAGAATGGCACCGAGAAATAACACAGAGGACATTCCAGTCTTGACCCCTTATAACCCGTTGGACAAGCGCCATCTCGGTGAGCAGGTTGCCGAGGCGCTTCTTGCGCAGGATGTTCAACCGCTGCCTCCGAGCAGATTCATCGGCGCCGGCGTGTATGCGCTCTACTATATTGGGGATTTTTCCGCATATGCCGCGTTGGCTGACGTCAACAAAAATGACCAGTTCCTTTGTCCTATCTATGTGGGCAAGGCCGTGCCGGAAGGCGCGAGAAAAGGCGGTCAGGGAGAAGACGTCGATCCTGGGACGGCGTTATATAAGCGGCTCAACGATCATGCGAAGTCTATCGACGCAGCTACGAATCTGAATCTTGCTGATTTCCGCTACCGTTTTCTTGCGGTAGACGATATATGGATTCCGCTTGCAGAGTCCATGGTAATCGAGCGGTTTAAGCCCGTGTGGAACTGTCTGCTTGAAGGTTTTGGAAATCACGCGCCAGGTCGCGGTCGCAGCAGTATGATGACGCCTTCTTGGGACTGGTTCCATCCAGGCAGAGCATGGGCGGCCAATCTGCAGCCGTTTACGAAATCCAAAGAGCAGCTTGACGTTGAAATAAGGGAGTACCTAAGCGATTTATTGCTCTAATTGAGATGATTAGTATTGGCACTCAACTATAACGGGAGGTCTTTATAATGGATAGTATTGTAAACATGCCTGAACGTAATACCTTTGAAACGAGAATCTCTTTAGTGGATTTAAACGTCAAGAGTGCATCATATGATATTGCGTTGAATTATTCGTATGGTGTTCTTACCTTGTTTTCAAAATCATTTGCGTGTATTAAGCCGGCATTTTATAATTATGGATATGATCAAAGAATTGAATACATCCATTCTGAGATTGTAATTTTCGATCCCTCCTTAGCTTTGATAAGCGGCGTTGATGGCAATATAAATGCCCAAAAAAATGTGTATCTCGTTCGTTATGTGGCTGGTGGCATGACTATGAACGCTAAGACAGGTGAAATGCAACCGACGATCGATTATTCTGCTCCGGTCGAAATACTGTTAACGCATTCAAAAAAGCAGTGTTTATTTCTTGCCATAGAAGATGGATTTGCAGTTATGAAAGCGACATCTTATATCGAGAATGCAGAAACTAGTAAATCTGCCACTTCAGCGATAAGAGAACTTGACGAAAATGCACTATCTGAATTAAGCATCCTAATTGAGAACGAAATCAAAAAACAGGGATTTGCCTATTCTTCAGAGTTCCCGCGATATTTGTATGAAGTCCTTGGAACAAAGGATGTACAAAGATACGCTTCCGGTGTAAGTGAGTTTGTTAAGCTGTATCTTGCCGATTCATTTCGTTACGAAACCAACTACTCCCATAACGGGAAAACAATACCTGGAGTTATTCTGAGAATTGAAAAGGACGGCGTAGCAACTTCGTCTGATGGCATTATGGCTGAAAGAATTAATTATGCATCGCTGTTAAACGATGTGGGTTTTGACATACCAGAAACTAATAGCCGTGTTGGTGTAATTAGTTTTTGCAACAGCCGAATGGGATTCATCAATCCCGGATTCGGAGAAGCAGTAACTGACAATAATGACTTATCTGTTATTTTTAATCCCACACTCGTTAACACTGTCCCCGAGGATTTTTCACTCAACACTAAAAGCAACATTTACCTTGTTCTATTTTCTGTTTCGGGAAAAATAATGAACGCAAAAACGGGGTTAGAGCATCCAGCAATCGATTATTCTTTCCCGATCGTTATATTACGGTCTATACCCCGAAAAGAATGCAACTCTATTTCAATTTCAACTGATGAGGTTGTAATTTGCCGAGTCGGCTACAAGGAAACAGCAAATACAGTTGAAAATGAATCACTTGAAAGATGTTTGGCTGCAATTGATGAAAGACTATCGGTTGAATTAGCCAAGCAGAAGTATCTTTTGGCGTCGAGTTTTCCTCTAATTGCAAAGCAATGCGGACTTGCAACTTTTAGAGATTATGCAGACAGTGTTGCATTGTTTTTGGAAAAGTATTTAACAAAATATACTCTGTTGAAGAATGTTACAATTGAAGGAAAGACATATCCAGGTGTAATAGTAGAAAAAGGAAACAATCCTTTTGAAAATCACATACATTTTCCGCAGAGGAGTTCAGAGGACAATCGTGATAGCACTAGATCTATCATGTTGTTTGATGCATTCAACAGATTATTTGAAGCTGGACTGTATGCAGAAGCATTATCAAGTAGTGATTTTAGGGATTGCCCTCCCCAAAACCTTCCTGTAGAACAACTTGAAAGAGCGCTTGCTGCGGCCAATAGATTGCTTTATCCAGGCAACGAAGAAAAGATTATCTTGAACTCTTTTCAGAGGGAAGTTTTCTATTGCTCTACCACCATTGAATTTATAAAAAAATGGAAGCACGATGGTGTGTTTACCGATTATATTCTAGAACAGTGTTGTGAAACAACTGTTGCAGGATTTGATTATCCTGATGATCGTGCTTTGGCTGCAAAGCTGCTTAATTCTCTCGGACATCAAAACTCGCTGAATAACAACTATGCGGGGATTAGTGGGCGGTTTGTTGTTTGTGAGAATGCTCTATTCCCCCATTTCTTTATCCTCAGAGCATTTGTTCAAAACTCTACTACATCTATCCAGAAAATTGTGAGTGAGTATTGTCAAATCGTCAAGGATTTGAAGCATTCAACATCTGGTCCGAAACTGACTGATGATCTACGAATCGGGGCTTTCGAGGAGGTTCTAAATGTTATAGATCGTTACTTGGCGAAAATTGAAATGTTGCCAAAGAATATTAGAACAAATATTGTTTCTGTGTTTTTTGAATACGGTAAACTGGAGAAGGCAGCTCGAGTTATCTCGATTTGGGATCCGAATCATGAATCACTAGAATGGCGAACTGTTAAACTGTATTATGACTATACCGATCTGAACGAGCAGTTTGTTGTTCGCCTGTTATCCGAGGGAGTTAACACTCAGCTTCTTCAGCGTTGTATTGCGCTTATTTGGGGGAATTTCAGTAAGGATAGTATTCTCCCAACAGATTTTTTAAAGCTTTTGTCGTGGATTGTAATTCATGAGCAACATACTTCTATAGATGAGATTCTTCGCTATCCTTCGTCCAAGAGTTTAACCCGTATAGACAAGCAGAATATGCTTATTAACTCGTTTGCGCAAGTTTGCGATCTATCAATTGATGATAGAAGAATATATGCACTTGCCTCTTTTATCGCGCTGGTAATACAGCCTGACATTAACTCAGATGCCATTTCCGAAGTTGCTAAGGAAAAGTTGGTTGGTTGGAGGAATTACAGCGATACATTCTATAACAGAGAAAAAGAAAGAGTCGGTAACGTTACAACGGAAACCGAGGAACAATTTGTGCTACTGTTCCAGATTTTTCAGTTGGATACGCCTCATTACACCATTTTGCAGAGAGAATACGCAATGTGGTTTCTTGCTTCTCAAGATGAAATCACCTCATCTCAAGACGCAAAAGAAACGCTGGATTCTCTATATCAAAAATGTGCATACTTAGCTTATGTTGAGTTTTATTCAGATAAGTCTCAGCTAACAGTTGGAGACGAATCAGAACAATATGCTACACAAAATGTTTTATCCCTAGTGCGGCTTCACCGATACGCCGACGCTGTTGCATTTCTCAGCAAGACGACGGAAATGACGATTGCCAATAGAAATGCTTTTATTTCAAAAGTTTTAGGAGAGAACTTTAAGGAGAATGGTTTATCTCCTTCTGCGTTTTCTTGTTTTGGTGAAGGTTTTTCTTGTAGTGACGCTATTAATCTGTTGAAATCCGAATTGAAACCAAATCAATCCACATCGATTAACTCTCTTATTGCGATGTATATTCACGAGGAGGAGTATGTAAAAGCTGCGTATTTGTTTGTAATCTTTGCCTCAAAAGCTGACAAGGGGTATGTTAGGCTTTATAGCCAATTCCGCAGTACCCTTGGTTGCTTTCTGGATTTTAACAGGTTAAAGAGTCATCACCACGTGATTGAACTTGCGTTTCAAGTCCTGACCGCAGAACGATTAGTTTCTTTCCTCGACTGGGCAAGTAGTATCAAGATTCCAGAGTTTAAAGAACGCAAGGAAACACATATTTTCCACTATTATTATGACTCTTTAATATCTGATTCAGGAAGTAAAGATTCGTGGAATTCTTTTCTTAACCATCTTCTCAAAAACGGGTTGGATAAAAATGCCTGGAATATTTGTGTCTGCGAAACAGTTTTAAGATGTGTTCTCAAGAGTAGTAATACTTCTTTCTCCGAAGGAGCGTTTGAGTTAATGCTTAGAAGTGCTGACATATCTGCATTAGCACCTGCCTTCTTGGCGTACTCATTCAGATACATTGAAGATAAAAAAAGCACCGTTGTTTGCCAGAAGCTAGTTGATGCATTATCCAATAGAGAAATGCACAATCAACTGATTGATAGTAATAGTTGGCTTAAGACATATAGGCAGGAAATAGATGCTTTTAAACATTTTTGTCTTAATGCTTTTGATGAAACTGGAAGCAATATATATCATGATGTGCTTGCTGAACTGGGGACAAATCTATCTGTCAGCGAACTTGAAACTGTAACCAAGGCATCAACAGGCAAAAGAAGTCTTTTTACCACTATATGCCAGAACTATTTAGAGAATAACGATATTGATGAGACGCTTACTGTCTTGTTCTCAAACGACTGGAACAATTTGTCAGATATAGAAAAAGAAGTGCTCCGAATATTAAGAATAATATTCGATGATGATTATTTGCTGCTTACTGATGAAACAAATCTGTTTGATGATGAAATGGCAGTTCGTCGATTTAAGAGGGACTGCGCTGAAATACTGAAGTATTATCCTGAAAAAACAGGGCTCTTCTCATTTGAAAACACATGCACAAACGAGAGTTATAAAATGCTTGTTTATTCCTATGTTTTCAATGTCTTCTATGATCAAGACCTATATGAAATATTGGATAAACAGTACTCTGATTTTAAGAACGACCGGGATTTTCGTGTCTATTTGAGGTTGTTGGCAACTGCATACAAAGCACAGTCTATAAGAAATACTACATTCCCCTCTTTTTATAAGAAGTGGAGATACTTAAAACTTTATCTTTCTTATTTCATCCTTAATTCTAATGGTACAGATTATAGCAGTATAATCAGCCTAATGAGGAAAAACGGTCATTATGATGATTTTTACATGACCTCCTTTGTTCCTTTCGTAGAGATTGTAGAGCAATTTTGGCAACTGGATGATTTAACTTCTGACTTTAAGACCCATTTCTTGTTTGCCATTATGGTAAGTCACGCAGAAGACCTTTTCCTTGAGCATGCTCAAACACTATCTTTGCTTTCTGATAAACAGAAATCCGTTTGCAGGCAACTTGTTGAGAGCTTAGACTATCGGTACTTTAATGCTAGCTTATTTAAGTTCTTCTGGGATGAAATAAAACAGAATGATTGTTCAACTTGCCTCGCAGTCTCAAGTGCTGTTTCTAATTATGCATTTGATTCAATAAGTGCATTTTCAGAAATGTATTCTGACGTTACAGTTGGACTATTCTCAAAGCTCGCATTTGAAGGAAAACCAGCGCAAACACTAACAGAGGTAATCTCGGCTGACGTTAATTTGTTAGAATCCTACCACGCAATGATAGTGCCTCTTTTGTGTTCTCGTCAGTTTGTATTCTACATATACGATCGTTTTCGTGCACTTGTTATCAAGCAGCGCGACAGCTTGCTGTGCGTAAAATTCTCTTATATCTCGAACTATTTGGCAGAATTAGGTGATAAATTAGCCATAACTATCTCCGCTTACTTGTGGACACTGTATTATTGCATGCGTAACGACAGAGAAAATGCGAAAAAGTCTCTTGCTAACACTGATATTATCGCCTTAGTTCCTGAGCAATGGAAAAAAGAGGCTCAACGCATTATAGAATTTGCCAACGGAGAATCAAACAAGTTTAAGCCGGATAAATCGATTGTTGATGGGAGCCAGGAAAACAGATATAACACCATAGACACTCGTTTTGCACAAAGAATTCTACATAAAGTATTTGGTGAGGATCATATTCCCTCCTCAGATGAAGAAGCTTCTGAAGTGTACGATAGCTATCTTTCTTCCGAGGAATTGTGGGATAAGGCAAAAAAAGGATTGATTGTATTAGTATGGCTTTCTAAGCACAGGGCGAATACTAATACTGAGTTTCCGACACTCAACCATCTTGCGATTGATGTAGGATTACAAATCATCAAGCAAGAGTCCGGCTTCTCTATGAAAGAGAGATTTTTGGTAGCAACATCCTTGTACAAGAATCGCTCAATCTATTCACAACATGAGTATTCCGCACAGTATGAAGAACTCAAACAAGGGTTCCTCGTTTTGGTAAACGGTTATCCCAGCATTTCAATCTGGGTTAAGTATTCTGCTATCATTGAAGACTTGTTAAAGGAATCTCAGCTACTATTGGACTTTTCTGATCTTAGAACAAGGATTCTCGATAAATGCTCCGACCTGATGTCACTAGATGTTGCATATGTTGATAAAGATGACCGGTATTCCGAACTGCTTTCATCGTTTGCTGGGCTTACTTCTGTATACTCAATGAGTGTTAAGAAAGCGATCCAAGAAGAGCTTAAGAATCTTGGGGATGGCATTCGTTTAGACATCATAATAGAAGATCATCGGATATCAGATGCTCATATTTATTTTCAAATCAAGAATATTGGGCATCGGGCTGTTTCCTTTACCAACGATTCTATATACGTTGTGTTGCAACAATCTAACCAACTTGATGTTGAAATAAACATTGAAAATATTAGAGAACTGCAATGTTCTCTTATGACCGGTGGATGTGCGAAGGTTATATTGTCCCCAAATGACCGAGAAGTATCAGCAAATATATGTGTTTACCGAACCAACATAGAGGGGAACAGAGAGTTGGTCTGTAGTGATGGTGGGACTTTTTCCGTTATTACCTCTGAAGACATGGTTGTGCCTGTGGAAGCAAAATACAATGTCACATCTGCAGTATCAGATGAAGCTATGCTTTTTGGACGTGATTACCAAAAGGAACTCTTAACTAAAAGTATCCCCCAAGGTGTTACATTAATATACGGGCCATCTCGAATCGGCAAAACATCCTTGATGAATTGGGTTCGTAATAAACTTGCTTTTGATTTAGGCAATATTATTACAATTATCTGTGGTGGTGAAAATGGACTAGGCAAGGAATCTGACTATGTAAGAAATATCAGTGATCGTAGTATTCCCATTCCGTTTGATGATGATTATGGAATGTCGCAATACCTTTTAATTGATACTATTGTTTTTGGGCTTACACAAAGGGATAGGCTTTGCAAACCATCATCAAAGCAAGTACCTCAAGATTTAGTTGGGAACATTCTCCGAATACTAAAGGATGACAGTACAAGCATTAAATCAAAGTATTATGAGGTTAACGATTTATTAGAGGCTGCTGGAATTGAACTTTGGCTTATGTTAGACGAATTCCAGCAGATCGTAGAAAAGTGGAATCCTAATAAATGGTCTGATTTTGTTGAGGTGTGCAACCTTCTGTCAAGCACAGAGCGAAATAAACCGAATAGTATTAAACTAATAATTTGTGGTTCAGATGACCTCTTGAAACACATGACATTGAAGCGAGACTCGGTATGGAAAAGCGCTTTCCGTACTACTGTTTCTGTAGGAGCCCTTGAAGAAAAATACTTTTCAGTTATGATTGAACAAGATCAAGCAATAGAAAATATAAACATAAGGTTTTCTAAAATGGCTCTTCATACGCTGTTCATTTATACTGGCGGAGTTGCACTTTACGGCAAGGAGATTTGCAATGCAATTCTTGAAGACATTAGAACAAATCCGAGGAAGCGTCCTTCAAGAACCTGCCTTTATACGGCAGATATTTCTGAAGCGACACAGAGATTGTTGAATAAGCAGAATGATGAACTTAGTACTAGGGCGAGAGAAGGCATCAGCGAAATATATGCTGCCGTCACAAAGAATCTTGATGAATATACCGATATGCAGATGCTGTGGTATATGGCAAAATGGCTGTATGAGAACAAGAAAAATGATGGTTTCCCCGAAAGTATTTTTACAGGAACATCATTGACAGCCAATTTCAGTGAGCATCTTAATGATTCTTTGCGCATTGCAGAAGCGAGAGGAATACTCAGGCAGGATGTTTCTAAGCTCAATAACGAAACAGTTTATTCATTTACCACGTTATTCTACTTCTATGCTTTCTATGGAAGTGCAAAGGACAACCTCAATGAAAAACTGATTTTTGCCTCCGAGGACTCTGGAATTGATATGGAGGATTATACAAGTGATCCACTTATTGTTCTTCGTGATTCTTTTAAACTAGTTCCAAGAGAAGAACGTAAACAAGCACTCCATATGTTATATGGTGCATTGTCCCCCGAGGAAGAAAAAGAATTCAGAAGGGCATATGGTGGTTACACAGAAACGAACATTGGAACCCAAAACAATGTACAGGTCAATGTTCAATCTATGACCAATGCCTTTGCAACATTGTTGAATGGAGATGCTTCTTCAACGAAATACCTGAGCGCATTCGGTAAATTGCCTTCCGTTCAGTCACTTTTGCCTGAAAGCATCAAATCATCTTGGAGCGACAGATTGTCTGCGCTTCACAGTGCTGAAGATGAGGAAGATCAGTATAGGATTGCAGCAGAAGTTGAAGCTGTGACTGCTCCTGCCGAACAAGAGTTAATTGGAGTGTCAATTGCTGCAGCCATTAATACTACAGACTTTTTCAAGTTAACAGATGAGCAGTGGACCGACCTGATTCATGTCAGTAAAGATGAATTTGCAAAACACCTACCCGATGAGTTTATGGCATCATTAAGTTTTGCTGTAATGCTTCACAATGTATTTGAGGCAATCCGTACTAAGGCTGCCTCCGATCAGATAGCACAGGAAAAAGCTGAAACCGAGTTGGACTATTGCCCTGTAGCTATCATGTATTGCAAGGTCATAGAAGCAATGCTGAAAGAATTCCACACACCAATATATGTTGATAGAATTGGTGATGCCACATTAAAAGGAAAAGATGGTAGACAGTTTATTGATCTTCTTGACGAAAACGGAATGATAGACACTTCGGATAAAGATCTTACTATCGGTTCTTTTGCATATAGCATCGTCTACACCCGAAAAGAAAACAATGTAGATGAACCAGATACTTTTATCAGAAGTGCTAAAAAGGCTGAAATTCGGAGAATTACTGGAAAAGACAGAGACTTTGAGAAGATTAATAAGATTTGGAGCAAGCATGCCCTGGCTTTGGCAGTTATTCAAGGGATACGCAATAAATCCGCGCATGAAGCTGCTCCGATTACTCGGGAAAACTTTGAGTGGCTTATTGATACATTATTTGATGGTGGCGAATTGTTGAGAATTGCGGAACTTGCTAACTGGTCCTATCCCAGCTAAATATCAGTCGGCTAAGTGTTTCTGGGTGCTGTTAATTAGCACTCAGAAACACTATTCCCTATTAGCGGAGGTACACTATGGCTACACACAAAGAATTAATAACATCGGGAAAATTTGACGAGAAATTCAAAAGAGCTCTTTTGGATTACTATAGTTATGGATTCAAGAATCTCGGATCATTCGATGAGAAACGACGTCAAACTCTTTCAGAGGATTGGTTAAGACTAAACAGAGTGATTGTGAACTATATGGAGTGGTCAAAAAATCGAAATGAAATCATGTTTGCAAGCGTAGATTCTCAATCCATGGATGAAAACCCGTTCCACAGAGTCTACCGTTTCTGCAAGTATAAGCCCTTTATTTACCCGGCCTACTTTCTGCATACAATTGCTGCCTTAAGCCATTCGTTTACCCTCCGTGAAGGGGTAGATGCCCTTGAGTTAGATGATGATCCACGAATGCATCTGGAAGATTTATTAGATAGCGATACAAAATTAAAAACCTCTGACCTCATCTATTTCTATACGGAGAACCTTGCTCCAGCAACAGGGGATGATAGAAATAAGACGCCAAACAATCGGCTCAACGATTTAGAGATGATCGGTCTGGTTGAATGTGAACAGTATGATGGTGCCGTGGGTGGAAAAGGAGACCGGCGATGGAGTTTGCCCGAGTTAACTATGAGAAAAATCCTAGACTCGGGCGAAACCGTAAATGCGGATTTTGCGCATCACTTTTTCTCAGCTCTGGATTTCTTTTCAAAGTATTATTTGTTTGGTGAAGTTGGCACTTTCCTTCGTGACAGAATCTGCAGCGAAGAAGTTAGTCCGTTTCGATTTAAGCATGAATACTTCATGCAATCATTGAACGACTTCAACTTAATCGATCTCCTTTATGCCATTGAAAACAAAAAATGGTGTAAAGTTAAGTATAGCCATGGAATCGCAGATTTTTCAACTGAGATTCTCTGCTATCCCCTCGAAATTCGTATCAGCAATATGAATGGTCGAGAATTCCTGATGTACTATGAGCCCTTTCACCGTAGCTACACAGCTCTTCGCATAGAGTTTATCGACTCGATTGAGTTCTATGATGACAAAAAGATTAGAACAGTGCTTTCCGAAAGCGAGTTCCATTATTCTTCAGACTCAATTGATTCGGACATTAAAAATGCAAGAGATTCTCTCCAGTACTCCTGGGGTGTAGCCACAACAAAAATCCAGGATAATAATACTGTTAATCCGATTAAAGCGCATAATGTATCTCTTCGTATTGCGTACACCCCTGAAACGGATTACTATATTGCAAATCGTCTCAAGCGAGAATGTCGTTTTGGTAACGTGTTAGTTGATGAAGAAAGCCATAGCATTTCGTTCTCTGTCGGCGTTTCTGATGAAGTCGAACTAAGACCTTGGATAAGAAGCTTTTATTCTAGGATCATATCGTGTTCTGGAATGGATACCGACACATTTTCTTTAGATGAAGATGTAGAAAGAATAGTAAGTCTTCTTTTGCACGACAAAGTTAAAGAGCGTGAGAATCTGAAGAGCATCGCTAAAACAAGCCGATGGACTATTCCTGATTCCGTTTTGCCCTTGCTTGGGAGTGGAACAAAAGCAAGAGCACATGATTTGCTATTTAACGAAGCTTTCAGTGTTTATTACTACATCATTGCAGATGTTTTTGTTCAGTTATGTTCTGGATCTAAAGATGGTATTTTTACTGATAGTGATATTTACAATATAATCTCGTGTTCATTCGGGAAATACTACGTCCGTGCCGGTGAGGAAACAGAGGATTTGCTTCCATCGGAAATCAAAGAACTCCTCATAAATGGAGGGTTTTTGAAAAAGACGACTAAGACCTCGACTAATGAATATGAGTTTGTAAGGAGTTCTATAGGGGGCGGCTTCAATCGTAGGTTGAAGGAAATGGATGCTTATTTGTCGAAGTACAAATGTGATTCCGGCGTAGAACTGTACCGCGACGTAGTTCCACTTTCCGTAATGGAATTACGATGGCTTAAAACAATCCTGTGTGATGAAAGCAATCGTATAAAACTGTTTTTATCTGAGGAAGAAATTGCGGTGATTAAGAATCTTCTGAATCGGTATGCCACAGAAATATCCGCAATTCCAATGGAAAAAATAAAATACTTCGACAGATTCCATTTCCCTAAAACGAGATCTGAGAACGAAGCAAGCGTTTTAGCCACGTTGTTGGAGGGCATTTACGATCAAAAAACTGTTCAAATTAAGTATCGCACTATGAAGCGGCGAGTTATGATTGGCGAGTTTCGTCCTATCGTTCTGGAATTCTCCAAGCGAAACAATCGTTTTCAGGGCTTTCTTCAAGACTGCAAGAGCGACAGGATTTATACCCTAAATGTAGATAGAATTGAGTCTGCCACAGAAACCGATGCATCCTTTGATTATTCTGCGGCAGAACAAGCCTTCGCAGCTTTCCGTGAGAATAACACAACGATGGTCGAGATTGAGTTCTTCGACTCCCGTAATATTGCAGACCGCATATTAACAGAATTCTCTCCGTGGAAAAAACGTTGTTCCTTCGACACTGAAACAGGACTTTATAAGCTTACGGTATTCTATCAAAAGCAGGACGAAATTGACCTTGTCATCCGACTGTTGGGGTATGGGGCAACAATACGCTTCACCGACAAAAATCACCCTATATATAAGGAGATCCTAGCGCGAATGAACCAGCAAATGGATTTGATTCGTGAACAAAGGAAATTGCAGCGCGATAAGGAGACGGGTGTTAATCGATGATGACACGAGAAGAATTTGAAAAATCATTGATAAACCCACTTGCTTATTGGAATAATAAAAGCAAGACACAGGTCAAAGCATTGTTGGGCAAAGAAGCTGCGCGTATGGTTCAATATGATCAGAGAAATCCGCATCATTGCTACGACCTGTTCTTGCACACTTTGCATACGGTGCGCTTCATTAGTGATGATACGCCTATCGCCTTACGAGCAGCTGCATTTTTCCACGATATAGGAAAGCCATATGTTGCGCAAGATAAAAATGGGCGACGAGTTTTTTACGGTCATACCCAAAAATCGGCAGAAATCGCTCGAAAACTCCTCTGCGAGTTGGGATACTCGTTTTCTGAGATTGACTATATCTGCTTTTACATTAGCTACCATGATGATTTTATATCGTGGGTTCTTCCATCAGACAGATATGACCATAACAACCCGTTTCTAATTGAAATTACTGAAAAGAATGTTAAAGCTCATATTGAGGAAGTTGGAAGGATTAATAATCCTTCGGTAGATGTAAACTCGATAGAATTGTGGACCAATATACTATTGCTATGCTCTGCTGACATTTCCGCTCAAGCGGATATAGTCTATAAAGATGGCATTGTTATCGATTCAAAAGAACACAAGCAAAGTAAGATTAACGCAATAAACGCTGCTATACAGTCTGCCTTTACTCCATAGCCTTGTCCTCGACTGAGTAAAAGATGATATAAACATTGCGCCTACTGGTCGGTGCCTCATTTTATTATCATGAAGTGGGGCACCGATCTTTTTGTCTATAACTTTTTCTTCGGATTGAAAAATGCAGGATTCACTATAATCACTACAATGTAATTATACCATTCCGTGAGGAGGTTCGTTAAATGTTCACTGAAGAAATAGAAATAAGCACACTCGCCTATAAATCCTGCGCGGCCATTACACTTCAATGCCTTGCGGATTCAGAAATCGCAAGTTGGACAACTGCTTTCAATCGGCAAATCCATAATGCGAAGAACTTGGGACAGATGCCTGATGACATAAAGGTAATCAGAGCAACGACGAGCGACTTTGGCTTTGTAATGCAAAGTACACAAGTTGAGGGACTCCGTGTTCGTGATGTGCTTTATAAACTTGGATCTTTTAACACTGGTGCCCATATTTTCATTCAGATTGTTGACTATAAGCATTGTGGCGGGAATATGCTTGCACTTCGAGTTCAAGAAAACAAATACCGCCTGATCAACACCATGCAGCAAGATGTGAGCATCAGTTTTGACAGATTTTTATCTGAACACGTTTGGATTCGTTGGGATGACCTTGTTGACAGAAGTCCGTTTCCTCGCAGGACAGTAAATCGAAGTAGGAATAGAACTTCTCATGGCAAATCGTATGCGGAAACAGAATGCTTCAAACCCTTCCAACCGAATCCTTGCAACAATTATATAGGTGATTGTGTTGTACGTGCTCTTGCGGGTGCATTGGATATTCCATGGGCAGAATCCATTGACCTCCTAGCGTCTTTAAGTGAGACTACCGTCAATGCAAGAGAGGTATATCCGAAGGTGCTGGAACGCAAAGGCTATTATCGCCATAAGCCTATTACGCGAAATGGACATCGCCTTATTGGCAAGGATTTTTGTGAAGAAATGAGCAGAGTGTTCCATAATGGTGAGCGTATTTTTGCTCATGTAGGAAGGTCTCATGCGGCAGCCATCATACCAGTTAGTGAAGATAACAGTCGATTTAACTACAAGATTGTAGATAGTTGGGATAGTTCAAAACGAACCATTGGTGATTTTTGGGTTGGACCAGCTAATAGTAAAGAGCGTGAATCAATCCACGGCCATCATCATGATACGGTGTTTCACGTTGGCGAAAGCCTCCATCACCCCTCGTTTGGAGCGGGGACTATTGTTGCGATAACATCCGGAATCTTGACAGTTGAGTTTAACACAAGTGGTGTGCGCCGACTTGGAGAAGCATGGGTTCGTGACAACTGTTCGGCAAAGCGTAATGGAGTCAATCGAGATGAAGCTGAACGGGAATGAAAACATCTATAACTAATTCTTCCGATATAACTTTTACTAAGCCTATATCTGTATGGCACAATATGAGCGTAGCCTGGTTGGTGGAGCTCAGAGTTCATCAACAGCGACTGAGCAACGGCTGAATAGGTGCGGGTTCAGCACATCGGTAAGTCTTCAGGTATAATGGACACAGAAAGAGGTGAACAT
>ERZ772886.691-NODE-691-length-33437-cov-25.950183_pt1 | contig 33437 bp, 17 predicted proteins | sample MGYA00512128_ERZ772886 | MGnify/ENA primary metagenome ERZ772886 (study PRJEB29015, sample SAMEA2737698) | human gut metagenome | biome: human gut; feature: human-associated habitat; material: faeces | place: China | collected 2012 ... | reverse complement strand
TAAATATAATTATTCAAATTTTTAGCGGTGTCCAGAAAACTGGGTACATATCAAAGGAAGTCACGGGTTTTGTCGTACATAAAAGTGCTATAAGGTTAATCTAACTCGCCGTTCTGCGCCTTTTTAACAAGCTCCTGATAAGCGTTATAAACGCCGCTGTTGAAGCAGGTAAGCACAACGCTCATGCCATAGTCGGCGTTGGCATTAATCCATTCAGTGCAGGTCAAAAGAGCGATACTGGCAGCCTCGTCCACAGGATAAGCATAAGCACCGGTAGAAATCGCCGGGAAAGCAATGCTGTGCAGATGATGCTTGCGCGCCAGGTCTAGGCTGTTCTTGTAGCAGTCGGCCAGCTCCAGTCTTTGTTCAACCTTACCGTTATAAATAGGGCCTACGGTATGAATAATGTAGTTTGCAGGCAGATTATAGCCATAGGTAATCTTGGCAGCACCGGTCGGGCAGCCGCCTAAGGTTTTGCATTCCTCCAGAAGCTGCGGTCCTGCAGCGCGGTGGATAGCACCATCAACGCCACCACCGCCTAAAAGCGTGCTGTTGGCAGCATTGACAATTGCGTCGCAGTCCAGCGTTGTAATATCACCGCGCCAAACAGAAATAGCGTTCTGCTGCTTGTTCTTCTTGGCATCAGCCAACAGTTCCTTGATCATCCGGTTTTGAATATTGAAGGGAGCAGGGGAAGCAGGGTTAAAGATAATACCCGCAATGCCATCCATTTTGAGGATAGCTTCAAAGTAATTGACCAGCGGACGACTGATAACGTTGCAGGGTTTGCCCTGCTCGTAGGCCTCTTTGCTGCTGTAAGCCGTCATGTATTCCAGGCCGCTGTCCGTAGTCTGCGTCTGCAGCAGCAGCTGGCCCTCCGGCGCATCTGCAGCAGTAGGAATGAGCACCTCTGCACCTTCCTGCAGCATTACGCTGACTGCATGCAACAGCTTCACCAGATTAGCTTCGCTCTGGTCCGCAGCAAAGAATTGCTGGGCGTTCATGATAATATCAGTAGATGGATGTAACATATGCGTCATCTCCTTGTAAAAATCGTTTACACACATTCATAACTATAATATATAACAAAAAAACAGCTCTGTAAAGAGCTGTTTTTTGTACTTGACGCTAAAGTGACATCATTTTACATGCATTTTACAGTCAGGTTAATTAGAGCATACGGAATACAGAAATAACCTTACCAAGCACCTTAATGTTGTCAGAACCTACAATAGGCTCGTACTTATCGTTTTCCGGCTGCAGGCGCACACTGCGCAGCTCGCGGAAGTAACGCTTAACGGTGGTTTCCTCGCCGTCAATCAGGGCAACAACAATATCGCCGTTATTAGCAAAATTCTGCTTACGTGCAATAATGTAGTCATGATCCAGAATACCTGCGTTAATCATGCTATCACCGCATACGGAAAGCATGAAAACATCATCGTCGCAGCCAATCAGATCACGAGGAATAGGATAGGTCTCTTCGATATTCTCGACAGCAAGAATCGGAACACCTGCAGTAACCTTACCAACCAGCGGTACCGGAACAAGGAGCTTGTTTCTCCAGGCATCGCTTTCGCTCATCAGCTCCAGAGCACGCGGCTTAGCAGCATCACGCTGAATGAAGCCATACTCCTGCAGCTTCTTCAGATGATTATGCACGCTGGCACTAGAGGATAAACCTACTGCTGCACCGATTTCGCGTACAGCAGGCGGATAGCCCTTATGATTAATAAAAGTACGGACGAATTTCAAAATGTTACGTTGGCGTTCAGACAACATATCTTCGGTATAGTTGCCATCAAAGTCCGGCGGGAGTGCTTTTCTTCTTCCCATTTTAGACCCTCCAATCATTTGTTTATAGATTACCTTATACAAATTATAGCAGATAAAAGTAATTTCGTCAAACAGCAGTGCGCACAGTGGCTAATTTAACATAAAAAATGCTAAAAACTTCTCAAAACCTCCGGGGGGAGGAGCAAAAAGCGAAGAATGCTCATAATCTGACGCTTTTATCAGCATTTTCCTCAGTTGGGAAATAAACATGTCTATAATGCTGCCTTTTTTACCGCAAAGACTGCAAAATAATATTTTACGTCCGATAATGTATATTATGTTAAATTTTCCTTTTCTCAGACGTGAGATTTTCATGCACTGCAACTCATTACACCCATGCAATTAAAAGTGCCATTCGTTTACTTGCTGTTCAAGGCTTTTTTCCGTTTCAGCGTCTGTTTTTTTGATAAAAAGCATCGCTGTAGCAGCTTTTTGGTTGCAGCTCAGTAAAATTTTGTTGTTATAAGCAAAATCCTTCAGCAATTGGGTATCAGCATTGATGCCGATAAGAGCTTTTTCCTTGGTGAAGTCATAATTTGTCTTATAATCCTTCAAAGCAAAGTAATCGTTGCTAAAGCCTTTTATGCGCTGCAGACCATCATTAATAAAGCTTTCCACAGCAAGCTTGTTGGCAACAGGCGTTGCTAAAAGCTCTTTTGCATCAGCGTCATTAATATTATCTACGCTGACGGTAACAAGCAGATGATTCCAATGCTCCAGAACATTACGCATGCCGCTGGTGTAAAGCTCCATGAACTTTTGCTGATATTCAGGATCAGACGCCGGAATAGCAAATACGGAATAGATATTGTCAAAATCAGTATTTGCGGCAACCTCCTGCATTTGCTTCATTGAAGAAGCCGTAGTCAGATAAAAGGTGCCTTTATCCTTATATCGCAGGTTCAGCTGGCCGTAGAACCAGTCATCCGGCAGCTGCACACTTTTGCCGACTGCAGTATCAGTAAAGCTGATGGCCTTCGGCGTGCTTGTCGGAGCAAAAGCCTTAAAGCCCTTCAGCAGATCAGTGTGTGCTTTATCAAAGCGCTGCATTGTTTTTGCAGGAATGTCGCGCAAAGCAACATTTTCTACCTGCATGGCCTTTTCTATTGCTTCCTTTATAGAAGCTGCATCCTGAGGCTTGGTTTTTGCTGCTTTATCCTCACTGCCTGCATCCTCAGTATCGATATCTTCGATATCTTCAATATCATCAATATCTGTATCAGCGTCAGCAGCTTTTTCGTCCTTCCTCGGAGCGTATACATCCTGGTCACTGTTCACCGTCGACAGCAGATAAAGTCTGTCATTGGCAGAAACCATGCTGGTATCAATTTTAAACAGCACATCAGATTGCTTATAGATATAAGAAATGGTAATTGCCTTTTTGCCGGCAATCTTGCCTACCTTGATTACAGGAGTAAGCTGGTCCAGCTTCTCCTTGAGCACCTTGCTTTGGATAGTTACATTACCATTGCTGTCGTGCTCGGCATATTTTTCAAGCTCCAGCAGTGGCGCAGGCACGGTTTTCGGATTAAGCTGGGAGCGCTCCAAAAGTGCCAGCTTCTCATATTCCGCATCAAAATAAGCAGTAGAGAATTTTTCGCCTAAAATCTGCTCCATATCCTCTGCTGTGTAATAGTTAACAATATTAACTGCGGTATTTTTTAAATCCTCTTCGTTCTGATAAGCCTTTTTGCTGCTGATATTGGTATACGCATAAACCTTCTTCGCTTCCAGCTTATAGTAAGGCTGTCCGTCCTTAACGCTGTAGCCTGCGTAGCTGTTTTCGTAAGCCGAAGCATGCGCAGCACACAAAACAAGCGCTGCCGCCAAAGCTGTAATTTTTTTCATATACTCACCATCCTTTTGTTGGAAAAACGGTGCATTAGTTATCCAGTAAAATTTCTAGAACTTCCACGCGTTAATTTGTTCAGTTAATTTTGCATCTGGCGTGAAATCAGCTTTTTTGACAAAAAACATCAGACTGGCGATATCATTCTTGCAACCAAGAAACAATTTGCTGTTGAAATTAAAGCTCTTCAGTGCCATGAAATCAGCATTAATATCAATATTAGCTTTCTCCGATGTGAAATCTAAATTGTAGTTGTAATCATGCAGCGCAAAATTTTCACTTCTATAGGCCTTTAAACGTTGCAAATTGTCACGCAAAAAGGCATTTACCCCCAGCTGATTGCTTGCAGGAGTCGCCAAAGCATTCTTCCAGCCATCGTCTTTCACCTTAACGCTTGTAGTAATAAAGCAGGAGTTCATATGCTGAACTGCTTTAGTATATTCTTCCAAATATTTATCGGCAACTTTATCAAAAGCAGCTCGTCTAACTACCGGATCATCACTTTTATCTAAAACTTCAAAATTATAAGAAACGACATTGAAGATACCCTCAAGATCCACAGCTTTAGCAGCCTCTTTGGCTTCAGGTACGGAACCTGCTCCAGTAATGGTAGCATTGGTATTTTCACTAAGCTGATACTTGACTTGGGCATAATACCAGTCATCAGGTAACACTATTTCTTTATCCATGGTGTTATCTGTAAAAGTTAATTTTCTTACTTCCTTAGTTGGCTGTAAGGTTGTAAAATTTTTGACAAGCTGAAGATGCTGCTTATGGAAAGTTTTAATGACAGAATCCGGCACATCTTCTGCCTTGATATTTTCTATTTTTATAGCCTGCTGCAGAACCTCTTTCAGCGTAACCTTTTTGAGTTCTTTTGTAGCTTCTTTGGAAGACGCTTTCCCCTCTGCTTGCTTAGCTTTAGGTGCATAAAGAGTGCCATTCTGATTTAAATTAGTCAGCACATACAGTCTGTCATTAGCTGAGATCAAGGTAAGATCAACATTTATCAAACGGTTCATCTGCTTATACAGGTACTTCAGGCTGATGGCCTTTTTATCACCGATTTCTTCCAGCTTGATTACAGGAGTAATTTTATCAATATTTTCCTTTAGCAGCTGGTTTTGGATAACAATATTGCCTTTATTCTCAAAAAGATTATATTTATCCATATCTAAAAGAGGTGTAGGCACAGATTTTAAATTAAGCTCGGAGCGTTTCAAAAGTGCAAGCTTTTCATATTCAGCATCAAAATACGCAGTGGAAAATTCTCTTCCTATGATTTCCTTCATTTCGTCTGCTGTATAATAGTTTATACTATTAACACCCTGATACTTATCCAGGAAACCACCATTTGTATTTTTCTTTTTAGCCTGCTTTGCTGCTTCCTGCATCACCTTGGCAATATCACTGCTTTGCGCATTACTATAGGCGTAAACCTTATTTGTTTCAAAACGGACGTAAGGATCACCATCCTTAACACTGTAGCCTGCATAGCTGTTTTCGTAGGCATAAGCACTGCTGCTTGCAAGGATGAGCATTGCTGCTAAAATCGCACTTTTATTCATAAGCTTTCGCTCCTCTACTTTATTATAAGGAAGTTATTTGGTAACAACGTTCACCATCACGCCACTGCCCAGGTTGCAGGCATTAGCTTCGTCAGTGTCGATATGAACCTCGTCGGCATGCTTTACGCCCGCACGTACCAGAACATGATGCAGTGTTACAGAACGCTCGCCCTCTGTCTGAATATCAACGATATCGCCGTCCTTCAGGCCGTATTTTTCAGCGGTTTCCGGATACAGATGCACGTGACGTGCTGCGATGATAATACCTTCCTTTAGCTCCAACTCACCCTTCGGACCGATGAGCTTAGCGCCTGCGCTGCCTGCGATATCGCCGCTGTTGCGGATAGGAGCATCCAGTCCGACCTTGCGCGCGTCGGTCAGAGAAAGCTCAATCTGAGTTTCCGGACGCAGAGGACCGATGATACGCAGCTTCATGGAATCCTTGGGAGTTACCATGGTAATCTGTTCTTCGGAAGCAAACTGACCGGGCTGGCCGATTGGCTTTTTAACGTGCAGCTCACTGCCTTCACCAAATAAAATATCCATATGCTCACGGCACAGATGTGCGTGACGTGCCGAAACACCTAAAACTATCGGAAATTGCATTGTATGTCACCTCATAAAATAATTTTTTGTTTATATACTTATTATAGCTTGAATTGTGGTAATTGTCATCAGTTATCGAATTTTTTTTCATATAATAGGATATCAGCTACATGCAAAGCTTCTTTTTCCTACATATATACAGGAAAAAAATAATAGGACCGGGTTTCCCCAGTCCTATTATTACACAAGATTTTTTTAGAATTGACCGCTTACCATGAAATGGATGCGAGTTGAATCTACATCAGTATTATTGATTTCCTTAATCAAAGGCACGCCCAATGTTACCACAGCACCGATGTGCTTGGTGATGTTGCTGCGCACGCCCAGGCCACAGCTTGTCAGTACATGGCTGTCAAAGGCACTGTCGCCAAAGACCTGACCATGATCCATAAAGACGAAAGCATTAGTCTTTTTGTCATTAGTCACAGGCACGGAATATTCCAGGCCCACACTGTAGCCACTGTCGCCGCCAAGCAGGCTTTCTTTGTAGCCGCGTACGCTGTACATGCCGCCAATGTAGAACTGGCGGGCGGAAGGCAGATAATTGTTGAAGCCACGCTGTGCGTCCAGGCGCAGGCTCAAAAGCTGCCCATGCTGATACATTTTCTGGTACAGGCCATTAAGCTGGTACAGGGAAAAATCCTTGTCCTTATCGGCAATATTGGTATGCGTACCGGCGTTAAAGCTGTGCTTTTGGTAAATAACAGAGCTTGCGCCGTAATTAGTTACGGAATAGCCTGCCGTAACGCCTTTAATGGTATCATCGAGCCAATGCTGACCGCTGAAATCAGTCTTGGAATTTTGCTGACCGTAATCAAGCGTTGCCTCAGTACGAGTCTTTTCCGTCACTACCAACGGCTGGCTCAGGCCAACGTTTATGGCATAAGCATGACCGCGTACATTCAGCGGCTCCAGCTGTCCGTCCGTAATGTGAACGCTGTTGGCGCTGTACTGCAGGTTCAGCTTGGTACCGCTATGGCCTAAGGGCCTGCTGTAGCCAAGGCCGAAGGATTTGGTGCCATCGCTCAGCATTGTGTTCAGCGTCAGCGCGTCACGCACACCTGTCAGGCTTCTGTCCGTAAAGAACAGTCCGCCGCGGTATTCGCCGCTCGTATCACTGCCTGCGTTGTCACTGTAAACAGTCCAGGTAATGTTTTGCGGTTCATAGGCGCTGATGACGTAATCCGTAGTGCCAGGCTCGCTGCCAGCCTGCAAAGAAATGCGCAGCTGCACGTCATTGGCAGAGTTAAAGCGCAGTAAATCGTCATTCAGCTTGTTGATGTTGGCAACCTCGCCCTGCTTCAGGCTCATACGCTTGCTGATGTATTTGCTTTTGGTATACTTGTTGCCCTGCACCTCAACAGCATTCGTTTTGCCTTCGATAAGCTCAATTTTTACCGTACCGTTTTTGATCGTCTGTGCCGGCAAAATTGCACGACAGGTAAAGTAACCATTATCAAGATACAGCTTGTTAATTTTATTCACCAGCTCGTACAAATCCTTGACGCCAACCTCTTTACCGATATATTCGTCCGTCAGCTTCTGCAGCTCTGCCTGCTCCAGTACAGTGGATTCATCCAGCTCTAGCTTTTCCAGCTTAAAGGTCACTGCCGCCTGCTGCTCCGCATCAGGCTTTTCACTCCCCTGCTCTACCTTGCTGCTTGCCTTGGCCTTGTCCTCGGCAATCTGCTTGGCAACACGCTGGCGCTCCATATACTCTATCGCTCTGTTGGCTGCCACACCAGCGTTGTTCAGGCCGCTTTTATGGAATTCTGCTGCTTGCTCATCTGTAGGCCCAGCAAAAGCAACGGCACTGCATCCCAGCAAAAGCGTAACCAGAAGCAAGCTTGTTTTATTAGTAATCATCGTCAACACCCCTTTGATATACATAACTTTGCTGCATCCGGTAGACTAATTTGCCTGCCAGATGAGCTGCATTATTTTTTTATATTCCTTTTCCAGATGCTTGATGATTACATCCAGCACGGTATAAATCATGTCGCCCTCCAGCCTGCCATTTTGGCAAAGCAGGCAGCTGTCCAGGTAGAGTGAACTGTCATCAGTAAGATAATATTTAAAAACCTTATATTGACGGTTCACCTTGTTGATTTCCCTCAAAATAGCCACTTCGTTGCTCTCGTTGACAGCATTTGCTGCCAGCTGCACACGAAGCATACCATAAATACTGCTGTCCAGGATGACCAGCGTCGGCAGACGCTGGCCTTCAACAACAATGTGAGAACGGAAGACCACTGTGTTCAGCTTATCCTCGCTAATCTGTTCAATGGCAAAGCAGGTAATCTTCTTATCATCCAAGTATTTGATAAAAGCCTCTGCCTTTTTGTTCATCAGCGTTTCCTCCTATGCTTCTACAGTGATTTTTACGGGTTCACTCTTGTTATCGTCTTCATCCAGGTCATACAGGTCGTAGCGGAAGTATTGTACTACATCCGGTGCGTGATTGATGTCATATTCCTCTGCTTTGTTTTCGTTGAGCTGCTGCAGCATATGGTCTACAGCGGTAAAGCGTTGGTCATAAACATAATCGTAATTGCGCAGGTCAAGCAGTGCGCCGTTGCTATGCTGAACGTTCGGCTGTGCAGTGAAGTGCAGGTACATCCATTTATCCGGGTTAGTACCCTCCTGCTGCCATTCAGTCAGATTATCTGCCGGGTTGTTCACTGCAATGTTGTTCCAGTAAACGCTGTCGCTGCCGTCACGTTGCGGCGGTGCGCCCCATACAGCAGTCTTCATATGCTTATTGCTGAAATGCGCAACATTGTTAACTACCAGCTTATCGATATGGAACATGCCCTCGCTAACTTTGATAGAGCCGTTATTCAGCCACAGATGCTCGAAGCGGACACCCTTATTAGTAATTATCTCACCAATCTTCAGGTTGTCAATAGGCTTATCAGGCTGTGAGCCGTCCGGAACGATGGTCAGAAGGCCGTCAGCATCCAGACGCTGCTGAATCTTGTTAAGGTCAATGTCGCTGCCCTGAGCAATAATATTGGTGCCTGCGATAAGCTCATCAACCTTCAGCTGCTTGCCTTCGGCCTTCAGCTGCAGAGCTACCAGATTGCCGTCGATTTTTGCCAAGGTAAGATTGCCGTTGGCAACGTCGATAAGCGCGTTGTTGGTAGCATAAATCTCGTGCAGGTCAACATCTCCGGCACCCTTGATCTGCAGTGCGAAGTTGCCGCTGTTGATATCACCCTTGTCGCCAAGAGCTTTGAATTTGTTGTCATGGTCTGTTACACTACCGTTCTGCAGTACGTCGATATTGATGTTGCCATGATCGGCAGTTACATCGCCGCCGAAGGTGATGTCGCCTTTAGCTGCGTCTGTCTGCAGGTGGATGTTGCCAGCCGTGCTGTTGATAATATCTTCGGTAGTAATGCTGCCTTTGGCGTTGTAATCAACATTCTGCTGAGCTTTAACTTGTCCGCTGGTCGTAATGCTGCCGCCTGCGTTCAAATCTACGTTAGCATTAGTAGAAGTGAGGTTACCGCTAGCAGTGATGTCTTTCGCTGCATCGATATCTACTGCCTGACCAGCAGTTACGTTCTGGGTATTTACGCTGCCACCTTTAGAGTTGAGCGCTGCATTACCATTTGCTGCAGTAACGTCGCCGTTGGTGTTGATATCACCGTTAGCGTTCGCAATTACATTGTTAAGCGCATTTACTGTGCCTTGGGTTGTAATGCTGCCGCCTGCAAGCAAATCTACGTTAGCATTAGTAGAAGTGAGGCTACCGTTGGCAGTGATATTATTCGCTGCATCGATGTCTACTTCGTTGTTGGCAGTTACGTTACCGCCAGTTGCAACAGAACCCTTCTTAGAATTGATGCTTACCGTATCAGCTGCATTCAAAGCAACTCCGTCTGCCGTAGTAATATCGCCATCGGTCGTAACCGTAATATTACCGGTATGCTCATCATTATACTTAGAGGTATCAATAGTGGAATTAATGGTAATCTTGCCGGTATCTGCCTGGTAGTTTTCAATCAGGACATCGCCCTTGATATGAGAATCATCAACAGTAACCAGCAGATTATCCGTCGTACCGTTAAACCTGGTTACGCCATTAACCATCAGGCTGCTGCCTGCGTTCTTACCCTTAATCGTTAGGCTCTTCACCTTATTGTTCCTGCTGAGCAGCTGCTGCGTCTTGCCTGATTCAACTGTCAGATTATCTGCAGTGATACCCTTAGCCGCCTCATCCTGCATTACGCTGCCATTAGCATCAAGCTTCAGTTTATTGTTAGCACCTTTAACTGTAATGCCGCTGCTGCCAAGTGCGATATTGCCATTAGTTGCGGTAATTACGCTATCAGCGCCCGCTGCCAGCGTGCTGCTGTTCAGGTTAACGTTGTTGCCTGCAGTAATGTTGCCTGCGCCGCTAGATTTAATGCTGCCGGTTGTTACGTTCACATCTTTACCTGCAGTGATATTGCTTGCGCCGCCTGCAGTAACAGTACCTGCGTTCAGGTTAACATTGTTACCGTTAACAGTTACATCTACGCCTGCGCTAATGCTGCCGTTACCTGTGTCGTTACCGAAGTTTACATCACCATCCAGGTTGAGCTTAGCATTTCCTTTAGCAGTAATGCTGTCAACTACCAGGCCTGCATCCTTCGTGCCTGCGCCCTGCAGGTAAACAGAACCGTTTTCTGCCTTAGCGTTAATCACAGCGCCGTTTTCCAGAATGCGGATACCGTCATCAGCTTTACCGATATCGCCGTTGGCTGCCTGCAGGTTAATGCTGTTGGCGTTCAGATAACCGATATTCTTGCCTGCTTCCGTAGTCATCTGCATACCGTTATCTGCCTTGAGCACCAGTGTACCTGTTGCAGCATCCTGAATCGTCAGCACCTGAGCCGGTTTGTTGCCTACAGCCGTCTGATGCAGATATACGCCGTAGCCGGTATCGGTATTTGCTTCCAAATTACCGCTGATATTAGTCTTGATGAAGGCATCCTCGCTGCCTACATTGCCCTTGCCGCCCTGGATAATAAGGTTTTTGGCAACAATGCTGCCTTCGTTCATGCGAATGCCCATATCACTGAGCAGCTTAACGTCCTGCGTCGTGTTAATCGTACCGGAAATATCCAGCATTGTGTCCTTAACGCCTGCCAGATAAACATTACCGGTATTGTCAGTATTACTGGTGTTGGCCTTAAGATTCAGCTTGCCGCCATCTGCCAGCTGTACCGTAATCTGACGCTGCTGACGAACTTCAATTCTGTTGTCAGCATTATTCCAGGTAAGGTCACCGGCCTTAGCCTGTGCCAAAAGCTTAAGGTTATCCAGCTTGCCCATCTCGCTGTAGGCAATGTTAGTTGCTTCGCCGTCGATACCGATGTTCTTGCCTGCGCTCAGGCTGATATTCTTGCCCTGAACGTTGGCCTTATCTACTGTAAGTACCTGGCCAGGGGCTACATTGAGAACGCTGTCCTGAATAGCATACAGCAGCTCATTTTTGCTCCAGCCATAGGCAGTGCTGTTATCAACCTCTGCGTACATCTTAGCCCAGTCCTTAACGTCCTGGCTATAGTTTTGGCCTTCGAAGGCTGCTTCGCCATTAGTTTTGTAAGCTTCCGCCAATGCCTTGTATTCTGCCAAAGCTGCATTCTGCGCGTCTTCAGTATATTTCTTATCTGCCATAGCCAGCTGCTTTGCCCTGTTTTCCAGTGCCTGTACACGCTCGCTCTTGGCTACCGCTGCAGATGTTGCGCTTTCTTCTGCCTTGTCATTACTGTTAATCAGTCCCAGTTCCTGCCACTTTTGCAGCTTGCTTTCGCTGTCGGACAGGGTGCTGTCGCCTACTGCGTCGATAAAGCTGCCGCTGGTTGTGAGGCTTACATCACCATTCTTGCTGGCAATATGACCGATACGCATATCACCATTGCTGTTGGTCAGTGTAATATCGCCATAAGCATTGGCATTTACGCTTGCAGACATGGTATCACTGCTGGTCAGCGTCTGACCGGGAGCAATTGCTGCATTAATCGCACCAAGGCTGGTGAAATCAATGCGGTTGCCGTTCAAAACAGTGCCATCTGCTGTAGTGATGTCACCTGCTGCGTTGATTACCAGGTTGCCGTTCAAAGCTCCCTTATTGCCGCCGACAAATTGCAGCTTGCCGCGGTCGGAATTAATGCTTACGTCACCAGTCGTTGCTTCAATATTCAGCTTCGCCATGTTGCCCAACGCACTGTGATTGATGCTGATGCCTTTGGCTGCTTTGGCAGTCAGGTCGTCCGCGTCAACGCGTGCACTGCCAACAGAGCTGATAGCGCCACCAATGCTGTTTAAGGTAACATTGCCGATTGCGCTGCCGTCAGCCTTAGTTGCATTGCTGATGTTGCCTGCAAGATACATATCCTTGGCGCTGGAAACGCTGATGTCACCGCTGCCGCCGGTCATGAAGCCAACGTTAATCGGCTTATCGCCCTTAATTGTATAGGTACTGCTGGTGGAATGCATCTGGGTTTCAGTCCAGGTGTAGGTGCAATTGCCATAGCCGAAGATTTTGCCTGATAAACCGGAATATTTCTTGTTTTCGACAACAGGAGTGTAAGTTGTTGCATTAGGATCATTATATTCCTTAGTCGTTACACCATATTCCTTGGCATTATTGTTCACCTTGATAACAGTACCTTGACCAAGCGGATCGGTGCCAGTAATACTGGTGGAAGAAACCTCCGTCTTACCATTCTTAACCTCTTCATTCTCGACAAAGTCCTTGGTAGTGCCGTATTTAATCAGACCCCAGAAAACGAAGTCCTTCTTATACTGCCACTTGACAATCTTCTTGTCGCCGGAGGTACCGCCAGTCCAGTTGATTGTCATGCCTTTAGCCGGTGCATAAGTAGTAGTAGCACCATTAACCTGCGTTGTGCTGCTAGAAATCACGTTACCTTTATTATTAAGCTTGGTTGTTTTAACGGACATCTTCTGCCCATCAGTAGTGTACTCAGTCAAGGTATTCTTCTGCGTATCCTTAATGCTGATGAGACCGGTGATATCCTTATTAGTGATTTTGTTCACCCGCAAATTGCGGTCTGCCTTCGTAGTATCAATCGCAATATTGGCAGTACCGTCCATTGCCAGCAGCTTGCCGCTGCCAGTGCTCGACAGTGCGCCGGTAATATAAATCTTACCGCCGTTAGGCTCAATAGCTTCCGTCAGCAGCTCCTTAGTTGCGGGGTTGTAGTAAACCTTAACAGTATAGTCATAAGCGCCGGTTTTTGAGTTATAAACTGCGCCGGCCTTTGTGCTTACGCAATACTTATCGTTGGACATAACATACTGATCTGTAAGCGCAGTCTTATTAAGAGCGTAGGCCTTATCCAGGTTACTGATTTTTTTATTAGATTTTTTATCAAGCGTAACCTTGAATTCCTTGTAGCCGCTCTGTACCAGGCCATCCAGGTTAACATTCAGGCCGCTGACATAAACGTTGTTGCCTGCAACGATACCGCTGGATTTGTTAACGCTGTAATTCTTAATCTCATTAACCTCTGCGTCAGTAAGTCCAAGCTCGTCCTTATGCGCTATCAAAGCATTTTTATAATCCTGATAGCTGTTGATATTGCTCAGCCAATCAATCGTAGTCTTGTCAGCAATAGCCTGTTGGGAAACATAGCTTTGAATCTTTTTGGCTATAGCATTGCTGAACTGGTACTTGGTTACCGGGTCGCCGCCGATAAGCAGCAGGCCCTTGCTGTTCTGCGTTACCGAACCCTTGTCAGCCTTCAGCTCGATGTTACGCGCGCTGATATTGGCATTGCCGTCTACGTTGATATTGTAATTGCTGTTTTGGATTAAAACGTCACCGGCGCTGTTCTGCACAGTACCAAAGATACCTATATCAGGCTTAGTCAGTCCGTTAGTAGATGTGCCAGTGCTCTTGACAGTAATCTTCGGATCAGCGTTAGTGCCTGCAGCAGTATTCATTGTACCATTGAAGTCGGCAACACTCTTTACCTCGGCATCGTTGTAGCGGATTACGCCACCCTTATCCTTAATAGCCAGGTCGTTAATCTTCAGGTACAGGTCACTGCTGTTATTAATCGTCAGGTTATTGGCACCCTGCGCCGTCAGGTTGCCGCTGCCCTGCAGCTTATCGGCTTCGATGTTGATGTTGCCACCAGAAACAACGATATCCTTAACATCAACTGCCGGCAAAGAAATCTTATCGAAAATACTCTTGTAGGTTTTGCCACCTTCTACTCTGGTCTTGACAAAGCCATTCTCCTCCATCTGGGTGAGGATGCGCTCTCTTTCACTGTTCAAAATATTATATTCGCCAGAATCAGAAGCATATTGTCCTAAGAGATCATTAATTTCCTGCAAACGGGCATAAAGACCATTTTCCAGATCAACCACATCTGCAACAACATTCTGCTTGGTATTGAACCAATCCTGACCTGCACCAGTTTCAACCTTGATGCCGCTGAAGTCTATGCTGCCGTCTTTAACAACCTTACCATCCTTATATTGCGGCTGTATAACGTTAGTGCTGCCACTTATAGTAAGCTCCAGATTATTATGGATGCCTGCGCGTACCCTTTTACCGCTGGCAATGTCCACATAGTTGGCAACTGTTTCACCCGGAGTTACCTCGCCCAAGGCGGTGGAGGTAACGGAACCGCTACCGCTCGTGCCCTTATAGAAGTTGTATTCGCGGGCGGAGGTCGATACGGTGGTCATACCCTTGCCAGCCTTGAAGTTGACGTGACGTACACTGTCGATATCGCCGTTGATGCTTACCTGATTTTCCTGCGTCATCGTGTTCTTGGCTTTCGGAGCAGTAGCCAGAGGAACTGCCGTCTTGTTATATGCATCCGCCAGCACGTTGTAGGTCAGCGAAGAGGTGATGCCGTCCAGGTTTGCACCTGCGTAAATATTTACATCATTGGTACTGAGTATCTTACCATTAGTAACTGTAATCTTGTTGCTGCGGTTCAGAGTGTTATCTGTTTTGGCAGAAGCTGCACCCACAGCACCGCCCTGGGTATCAGCAGTAGTATCGAAGGTTGCAGTGGTTTCATCGGTTGCCGCAAGGGTGATATCCTGATCAGCCTTCGCCGTCGACAGATTACTGCCAGTAACATTGATGCTGTTGTTATAGGTGATAACATTCTTGCTTGCTGCGATAGTAACAGGAACAACCCCGGCAGATTTAAGCGTATTACTATAATTCATCTTGCCGTCGGTATAAGCAAGCGCCTCAATAGAGCCTGCGCTGCCGGTACCGTTCAAGGTTGCATTGTTGATGTTTACGCCAGCAGTGTATGTCAGATCATTGTCCATATCATTAACGTTGACACTGCCGCCGCCATAACCGCTGCCCTTCAGCTTAACATCATGATTCAGCGTGTTATTTGCAATGTAGGACTGCTTGCCGCTGGTTGTAATATTGCCTGTTACGTTGATGTTGGCTTTATGCGCAACATTGTTTTTAATTTCTGTGCCGCTGGCACCGACAACGGCCGCCGTCAGGGAGTCCGCCAGAATATCCAGCTTATCCGCATTGTTAGCAGCAACCTTTAGGGAGCCTACACCCTGCCATTTGCCGCTCACATCAGCAGTAGTATTGGTAATAATCTCATTCTGCGACCTTGCAGCAACAGGGTTGAAGCCTACAATACCGCCGCCATAGCCATTGGCATCATTGTTTACTGCACTGTAGCCGGAGCTGCTGATGTTTACAGCGCCCAGGCTGTTGTATACATTCTCTTTAACGCCCGCTGCCTTTACGCTGGTCGTCAGGTTCGTCTTGGTATCAGACCAGTTGCTGCCGCTGGCAATATAACCGCCCACTGTTACACCCAGGGTATCTGCCGAAATAACCGAAGCATTATCAGCCTTGAGTTTCAAAGCGTTGACATTATACTGCTCTTTGCCCACATCAACGCTGACTGTCATATCATTTTCTGCATAAGCAGTGTTGAAGCCTGCAGCGTATTGTCCGGAGGCAGTAGCGCCGATTGTCTTAGCGCTTACATTATCTACAACATATTCGTTATCGTTCTTGTCCTTGGCAGTCTGAGTTGTTACGTTTGACGTAATCTCTACGTTATCGGCTGCAAAGCTACTGCCGTCCGCAATTTTTGCTTCTACCGTACCGCTGGCCTTAGCCTTGGATACTGCCACGCCTGCTACCGCCAGCAGACCGCCGGTATAAGCCTGTGCCTCTGCGCGTACTGCAGGCTTATTTGTTGCATTCAGGCTTACGCTGTTACCCAAGAAGCCGGAAGCACCGGTTACATTAACCTTGCTGCTGCCTGCATCCGCAGCGAGTGCAACAATGCCCTGCGCCGCAGCAATGCCAACCATGCCACCATAGGTTTCGGCGGTGATGCTGTTAGCTTTGACAGAAGCAACGTCAACCTTGCCGATATTATAATATCCATTACCGTAACTGTACTCTTTGCCGGCAATCAATTTGCTGCCGCCAATAGTTACAGTATTATCGCTATTATTTGTAGCATTAGTTACCAGCACACCGCCAGCCACAGCGCCTGCAGTTGCGCCGATGGTACGTACTGCTGCACTGCTGGTATCCTCCGCCTTAACTGTCAGCGTACCTCTGGAGCCGTCATCGCCTGTAGCCTGAACTGTGCTGCTGTCGATAGTAATGGCGTTAGCGCCATGCAGGCTGTTCTGCGCGTAGGCAGCACTGCCTGCGAAAGCAGCGCCTGCTGCTACCTGATAAGCATCAATCTTGGACGTGCCGTCCTGGGCACTGCCAAGCGTTACATTCTTGGCGATAAGCTTGCTGTTATTGTTGATGGTTACACCGGTCTTGCGTTCTACATCAAGAACCGCAACAGAAGCGGCAATGCCGTTGCCTGCAATACCTCCTGCCACCTGTGCCGATGTCAGCTTAGCATCAACAGTACGCTTAGCGTTGACCTTCGTATCGCCTGTTGCCTGCAGCGTAGAATTGCTTACCTTCGCCTGCACGCCCTCAGCCTTGCTGCTGCCCTTGCTAGCAGTAGTACCAGGTGCAGCATTCAGTTTTTGTCCATTTCTGCCGGTATATTTATCAAAGGTCATACCTGCAGCGTTAGCACTATTGTTACCTTTTTCATCAGTAACAGTGCCGACAGTTCCCTGTCCTGCAATTGCAGCATTCGCTTTATCAAGAATATCTTTCGTATTAAAGGTTGCCTTTTTATCAGAATCCGTAGTTTCGCTGTCGCCATACTGGTCTGCAGCTGCTGCGCCAATCGTGGTTACGCTGACGTTCGCACTGTAGCCATGTCCGCCGAGCGCAGCGTTTTCTACTACCTGCTTAACGTCCAGCTTTTCGGTTGCTGCCACGTCGATGGCACCGGCAGTAATCTTGCTGCCGCTGATTTCGGTGATAACGCCTGTGTCAATCGTGTTCACGCCTACGCCAACGGCAACGCCTGCAGCGCCAACAGCATCTGCACCGTTAACAAAGCTTGTCTTCACTCTGTTATCTGCCTTCGCTGCGAAGGTGCCTTGTTGTGCTTGCAGGTTGCTGTTATCCTTCACCAGCGTGGAAACAGTATTATCCAGATTATTTACAGCAACATTCAGGCCACCTGCAACCATGCTGGCAGCTACGCCAAAGACTGCCGTTGTCACGTCAGTCTTGTTGGCAGCGTTAACAGTAATATCACCTGTTTCAGCCTTTACATTGCTGCCGCTCAGCTCAGCAACAGTCTTGCTGTCATCGTCTACTACGCCAATGCCTGCGCCACCGGCAGCGCTCACGAGCGCGCCGGAAGCTGCGGCAGCAGCGCTGCGCAACGTAATATCGTTAACGTGGTCAGCAGTAATTGCCAAACCATTATTCGTGCCTTGGATATTCTTTACTGCAGCAGTAGTTTCTGCGTCCAGCTTAGCAACCGAAACGGTGCCTGCGCCGGCTCCGGCGCCATAAGCGCCGCCGGCTGCGGCAACACCGTAGGAGTTTGTCGACATTTTCGCCTTATTCAAGGCAGCGACATCAATGCTATTGCCGTTGACAAGCTTCTTCGCACTGCCACCGTCAATCATTGCCGTTACATTTCTGCTGACAACGCCGGTATCAGATGCCAGACCGACACCTGCACCACCATCAGCGCCACCGCCTACACCCAGCGAACCTACATGGCTTTCGCTCTTGGTAGCATCGTTTGCTGCTACATAAACGTCTGCCTTGCTGCGGTCGGTCAATGCTGCATTAATGCTGCTATCCGTTACCTTGGCATTGGTTGCGCCCAAAATACGGTTAACAGTAACCGTACCTGCTACGCCCACGCCAACGTCCGCACTGACTGCCACACCGCCGCTGATTGCTACATTCGTCAGCTTGTGCTCCGCATCAGCCGCAATAATAACGCCTTTGCGAGTTTTATCGCTGACTACATTATCATTATCCTTATTGCGTTCGTTGACAGCCACACCTGCATCATTGCCTGCTGCCGTCAACTCTGCATTATTAACTATGCTTTCAGTAGTACCGCTGATTTCATTGTAGGCTACGCCCATGCCAACGCCGGCCTGACCGCCTGCAGCCACACCAAAGGCACCTGCAAAATTCTGCAGGGTATCCTTGCTCTTGGCAATTACGGCCAGTGTGCCGTCTGCATTAATCTTGGCACCGTCAATCGCAGCCTTAGTATCGTTCGCCAGCTATTACCGGCAATACCTGCAGTTTTGGCAACACCGCCAGCTACGCCGACAGAAAGAATGCTGCTGTCAGATTTAGCTTCAGCTGTGAAGCCCTTAACCTTGTATTCACCATTGGTAACAGTAGTATTGGTATCAGCATCGAGCTGGTTAACCGCAATACCTGCACCAATCGCAGCGTCTTTAGCACCAGCAGCAACAACGGCAACGGTAGTAATCTTGCCCTTGCTGTCAGCAGTAGCCTGCACAGTCGCTGCATTATTCTTATCCTTATTGATATTGGTATTAACAAGCTCTGTATCGGTATCCTTCTTGATCATAGCAGCAGAGCCTGCGCCACTGAAGGCCACATTACCGGTAGTAATGGAGGTACCTACGGAAATAGTCGTCAGCGTAGATTCATCTACGGCATTGACGCTAATCTTGCCATCTTCAGTAGTGGTAATATCAGCATTATTGATAGCAGCCTTGTTGGTTTGCTTTTTCTCGCCAGCGCTGCCGGTGATATTGCCGATTTCGTTATAAGCTACGCTGCCGCCAGCCGCAAATTTAGCATTGCTGCCTGCGCTGACGCTTACCGCACCCACTACTGCCAGCTGGTTGCTGTCATCAGAGGACTTCACTGCCACCTTACTCATATTATTGAGCTTCGTACGTCCACCATCAGTTTTCGCATTTTCGCCGTCATATTTGTCAATAACAGCTTCTACATCATTACGACCGCGGTTAACAACAACCACGCCATTCAAAGCATTGGCCGTACCTGCAGTAACTGCTGCGCCGACGCTGTACACGTTACCCTTGTTGGCTGCATCTACAGTAAGAATACTGCTAGCATCATCATTCGCGCCGCTGATTTCGCTGCCCTTGACATACGCACCTGTGGTATTGTTCAGGGAATTGTAGGCAACTGCCAAACCTGCGCCCACCTTAGATTTGGAACCGGCAGTAACACCAATCTGTCCTGCAACATTCACTGCCAAAGCACCGCTTTCGGCCTTTACATCAGTTTTAGGCGTAACAAGTGTGCTGTTTTCAACAGCTGCCGTAATATCGTTGTTCAGCGACTGCCAGTTAGCACTGCCGCCTACGCCGAAGCTGCCTGCAGTTCCGGCAACACCGGCCGCAAAGCCTGCCAGTACAGTATGGCTTGCCGCATTAACGTTCGTGCCGACCAATTTGTCACCGCTGCCTTTGCCGGTAGTCGTAATATTGCTGTCCTTAATCTTAGCATTGTAATCATTGTCAATATCGCTGACAGTTACAGATGCAGCTGCGCTGCCGCCGTCGTTACCGGTGGTAACGCCTACGCTTACCGCGCCTGTAACAATCACATTGCCGCCGCGGGTAATATCAACATTGGTAGGCTTATCGCTGTCGCCGCTTTCATCTGCTGCTTCCTTAACCTGCGCCAGGTAGGCAGAGCCATCAGCATCGAGGCCGCGTTTTTTGAGATACTCAGCCTGCGTATTAGCAGATTCCGCTGTATCATAGGCTGCAACATTCAGGCTTTCGCCGGTCAGTGTCACGCCCTCAACTGTTGCGTTGGCATAGTTATCCAATTTATTGTAGGCGGAATTGCCGGAGAAAGCATAGGAGGTCTTGGCACCGCCTGCTACACTCACGTTGGCAGCTACGCCAACCTGCGTCATGTTGGTAGTCGCTTTGACATCAGCAGTAGTAATCTTGTCATAGGTGCCACCTAAAATGGCCGCCTGCACATCATTCTTCAGCGAACCGTAGGACACAGTCGCGCCGCCGACAAAAGCGTTATCGCCACCAATAGAAAGACTGGTGTTCACGCCGCCGGTTATCTGAATATCATTATCAAAAGCTGTATTGGTAATGGAGGTTGCACGCTTGTCTTCACCGCTGACAGTATCAGTGTTCACCTTATTATTCTGCAGCAGTGCATAAGCAGTATTATCTGCAATATTTACCGACGCATTGACAGTAGCAGCAATATTAGTGCCGCCATTGCCGCCGGAATTCTTCGCCAGCGCCAGGCCCAGGCCTGCTGCTGCCAGCGAGCCGGATTTTTGCGCATTGTTGATAATTGCAGCAGCGTTTTTAATTTCACTGTTGCTAATTACCGCCAAGGTCTGCGAATCAATATCATTCACAGCAACGGTACCACATAAAGCAGCATTATTGCTGTTCGCATTTTGGTTCTGAGTAAGTTTTTTCCAGGAAATGCCTGCAGCACCGCCGGCAGCTACCATCATAGCAGTGTCCGTGGCAGTTACCTTGATATTCTTATTCTCGGTGGTATCCTTGGCAATGTTGATTTTAACATTGTCTACAAGCGCACCTGTATCGCCATCCAGCAGATTAATTGCTGCGCTGCCTGCACCGGCAATAGTTACAGAGGACTGCTTCCCAGTCTTAGCAGCTTCAGGCTTCTGGTCGGTAGGCAGTACCTTCTGCGCTTCGGTCTGACGGTTCATCAGGCCGTTAATCTTGCCTGCTACCTTATGGTCAAGTGCATTGAGTTTATTTTGAAGTGCATTAGTCTTGTTGCCTACAAAAGTGCCCAGCTTGTCAACAATACCTACTTCACCACTGTCATCAGCGGTAACTACGCCGCCGGCAACAGCTACGTTGATAATTTTGCCGCCGGTTTCAGCATTAACCATAAGTGAGCCTGCATCGATAGAGCCTTTTTTAGTGCCAGTTGCCGTCTTGGAGCCGAAGAAGTCTGCCTGCTCGGTATAATTAATATCTTTGCCGTCAGTGTCCTTATCACCATTAGTGCCCTGACGCAGACCGGAGGCATTCTGCACCAGCTGCTGCAGAGTTGCACGTTTTTCGGCAGCAGTATTCGCCAGCTTTTCGGCTTCCTTGCTGCGGTCCGCGTTCGCGTCCTCGCCCAAAGGAGCAGCATTATTGATGTTAGCATCGCCGCTTTCACCTTGCTCAGTTGTTCCCGGTGATGTAACGTCCGAGGTAGTATTGCCGCTTTCTCCCTGTTCAGCCGTGGCCTGCGGAGGAGCTGCATAGCCATTATCACCAATTGCCGCATAGGTATAGCGGTCAAAATTGGTAATCGTTGTTGCAAAGCCAATGCCTGCAGTTTCGCCCATAGCCACAGCACCGGCTGCGCTATAAACATTGGTATCATTCTTAGCATTGAGGTTGACTGCGCCCGTGCCTGCGTTGATAACTGCTTCGTCATCTACGGAAACAAGGCTGTTGCTTGCACCTTCAAGGTATCCCACCATGCCGCTGACGCCTTTGCTTGCGCCTTTGCCTGCAGCAAGTGACAGCTGAACATGGTCAATTTTATTTTCTGTGCCTATAGCTATAGAGCCTGCAGTCAGCTTCGCTCCCTGTGCAACCGCAACAAGGCTGTTGGCATCAGCAAAGCCAACGGCAAAGGTTCCGCCAAATGCGTTTTTAGCGCCGCCGTTTAAGCCAAGCTTACCTGCCAGCGATACATCAAACTGCTTGGACGCAGCCTGCATTGCCAGCTCTTCTTTGGCAGTAATGTTAGCGTTCTTGCCAATTAATACGCGCGCATTATTGCTGATATCCGTTGCTACCGCACTGCCTGCCAGCGCAATTGTAGCAGGCTTTTCATTTTCTCCAGGGCCGCTCTTGCCGCCGTTAGCACTACCTGCCGAGAAATTAAGATAGCTGTTGGGATTAGCAAAGGCTGCAGCCGCACTCACTACGTTAATCGGACCTACAGCAATATCCGTTGCTTTATCGCCCAGTGCGCCGGTCAAAGCACTGCAAGCATCAGTGAATTCTTTATACTTTTGCCCACTGAACAGGTCCATGAAATCTACCTGCTCTCCACCATTGGAAGAGAAGCAGTTGTCCTTAGCATATGTGAAGAAAGCATCAGCTGCTTTTTCAAGAGCATCTGCCTTAGCATTAATATCATTATCGCCTGTATAGGCAGCCTTAACCTCCTGCACCATGCGTTCGATACGATTATATTCAAAGCTGCTGTTGGCCGCAATATTTACCTTGCCACCGGTAAGCGTAACGTTGGTAGCAGGAGCAGACTCGCCGCCGGCAACAGTCACGGTTGCAGTATTATCCAGCTTGCTGTAAAGCACGGACGCATTGACAAGCGCTTTGTTGCTTGTTTGCTGGTCATAGTTATTGCTCTTTCCGGTAACCTGCATCTGGGTATCCTGAATAACGCTTTGGGCAGTGATATCAAGATCTTTTTTGGCAGCGAGCGCAACACCTTGCCCAATTTTAACATCAGCAGTATTGCTTTCCACTGCAACGCCCACACTGACGCCGGTGCTCATGAAATCTGCCAGCTTATCCCACGGCTTAGGCTCCGTCGGTGCAGAAGGTATAGACGGCGCGTTAAGCTTATCCTTCAGCTTTTGCGGCGTGTACTTGGCGTTGGCCAGCCATTTTTTAATACCGCCCAATAATTGATCCTTAGCGCCGTTTTCGCCAATAAGCGAATCTAAGGACTGAGAGCCTTTGATATTGGTAACAATCTTCTTCATAAATGCCGAAGAACCCATAGCGTTGTTTGCAATGACAGTATTATCCGTCAAAACATTTTCCGCATTAACAGACAGGCTTCCATCCTTGCTGCTTACATTGCCATTGATGTTGACATTTGCCTTGCTGTCATAATCAGTTACGTTGATAGCGGTAGCAACTACAGCCTTTTCACCTGTGCTTACCTCTGCCTTGGTAATCACACTGTTTACAGACTTCGCTTCAATGTTGACGTCCTTTTGCAGCTCAGTCATCTGCGCAGTCTTGCCAATGGTAACACTGCTCTTGTTGTCACCCGTAGTGATATTCAACGCTACATCACCCAAATTAGGGTTTTCAGAAACATCCATAGTGGTGGCCTTGGCTTCACTGTTCACCTTGCTGTCGGCCAAGGCAGTAACGGACGTGCCGCCCATGGATTTAAGGGTGCCGTCAATATTTACTGCTGCCTCATTATGTGTTTGGCTGTAGGTTACAGCAGCCGCCGGGATGATATTGGTGCCTGCCACGTTCATAACCTTCAGCAAAGCAGTGCTGGCGCCAGCACCGGCTTCCACGCTGCTGTTCGCCTTGATATTCAGCGCCGGCTTAACAACCTTGCCCGCGCTGACAGTATCACTGCCAGTGGCGTTAATCTCAGCACTTTCGCCTACGTTGACCTCGGCCTTGCTGTTCAAAACTGCATAGGAAGCATCAAGATTAGCTGTGAGTGCGCCCACAATATTAGAAGTAACATTGCTGGCGCTCAGCACACTGCTTTCTGCGCTAATATAACGGTTCTTTGCATCGACAGTAATATCAACCTGCGTTGCTTCAACCGTACCGTCAACATTAACCGTGGCATTAGTAGTAACAATCTGCCCATAAAGATGGGAATTAGTTGCGGTAGAAGCATCATAATTCTTATCGTATTGCTTGGAGCTTGTTACCTCGACATTGTTCAACGCCTGTGCGCTCAGCTTAGCATTGCCTGCAGCATTCACCTCAGCGCCATTTGCAACGGTAAGCTCAGCATCAACGCTTTCCCCGTCCCCAGCAATATTGCTGAAGTCATCAAGCATTTTGTAGTTATCATTATAATTGTTGGAGGCTGCGAGAACGATATCGCCACTGCCAGTTTGTTCCGCAATAAGTGCATCATCAGTCAGACCGGAGTTAGCATTACCAACATTGACAATATCCTTAAAATCAACAACACCAGTACGAATAGACGCACCCGTTACCGTTGCGCCTGCAGCTACATCACCTATAGCATTTTCACTTACATTTTTGCCCACGCCAATTTTGGCAGCACGCATGTTAACAGCCTTAACAGCATTAACCTTGCCTAAAACGCTGATGGTGCCACTGGCGTTGATGGGGATCTCGGCAAAGCCTTCATCCTTGATTATTTTATTAAACTCGGTACCAAGTTTCTTATATTCATCAAATTTAGTCCTGGTCGGCGTAGCAACGTAAAGCGCACCGGCATTAATCACACCGGTTTTGCCAACAGCCATACCGTCGGAGCTGAAGAAGAAAAGGTTACCGCCAATCTTTTTGTTCTGAATCGCATTGACGGTGCCGTTGATATCAATGCGTGAATCAACAAAGTTGACCAGATTAGCAGCATTGCCGTCTTTGATCGTGCCAAAGTACATATTGGCAATATTATTAGCGTCCAGTTGGAATTCAGCAAACTTGTTAATTGCTACGTCACCGACAACTTTGCCGGCAAATACGTCAGCAACACCATTATTAAAGCTGACATTTGGACCACCATCGGTTCTAGTAATCGTGCTCGCCAAAGCAGCTACAGGCTGCATTACAAAGCCAATGGCCGTAACAGCGCTGACAATTTTCTGTGCAGCGGAATCTTTGGCAATAGCGCTCAAGCTGAGCCTTTCTGCGCTACGCAAGAACTTACGATTGACCTTCATCTTAGTTTCCCTCCTTATTAATGCCTAGCCGATATGCATAAAAAAGCAATAATTTTCTGAATTAATCTTAGAGCATCCTCTGCGAAACAGCAATTAACTAAAGGTTATGACCACCTGCTCGCAGTAAGATATATTCTATTAATTTAATGGAACAAAACATATAGTTAAGCATAAGGTTATACTTAACCTTATACTTTAATTATAAAGCCATCTTCTCTTAACGTCAATAATTTAATAAGTTTTTTTATTATATGAGTGATTAGGCCGTTGATTGGCTAATTAAATCATCTAAAGTTCAACGGTAAATTGATTTTAAGATAATTTATTGTCTCATCATGCATCCTGTGCTATAATTAGAACAATAAAATCAGCCAATGCTAGAAACGGAGGAATAACATGACTGACTGGAACAAGTGGCTTAAAAAGAGAGAGCTTTGTGCGGATAATATTCTCTATGTCTATCGACGTGACCGCAAAACCATCATCCATCGGGAGGATGGCGAGGAATTTGAGCTGTTCGCTCCCGTATATACACTTCTAGCGCTCTTCCCGGAGGATGCCTTTCTGAACATCAACAAGGGAATTGCTGTGAACAAAGCACGAATCGTAGATATCAGCAGCGCTGGCGTCTATACCATATCTGACGGGCAAACCTTTCAGGGACGCAAACGCAACCTCAGCGCCCACCGCCAGCTGCGCAAGCAAATGGGCATCAATGCTCTGCCAGACTCACAGCCGCAGGCAGCACCCATGAGCTTTCTGGAAAAATGCACCCTGCTTGATGACATGCCTCTGGCATATTGCATCATCGAGCTTGTTTTTGATGCCAATGGCCATGGTGTAGACTTTGTTTTCCGTTACTGCAATAAGGAAATGGCACACATTGAGGGAGTTCCCGTAGAAGAAATGCTAAACCGTTCTTTCTATGAGGTTTTTCGCAACGGTGACAAAAAATGGCTGGTGACCTATGCTGATGTGGCCCTCAACGGAACAAAACATCTTATCCACGATTACAGTCCGGAGATAGACCAACAGCTCAACATTTACTGCTATCAGCCGGAGCAGGGTTTTTGTGCCTGTATCCTGCAGGTTGCTGATAATATTGATCATGAATAACAAAGGAAGTAAGCAATAATGAACGGACAGGAATATTTACAGCAATTAGAGCAGCGTCTTGCTCACTATTATGATAAGAAGCCATTACCGAAAGCGCCGGCATTTGTCCTCGCAGCAGAGCTTAACGCTGCGGACGAAGGCTATTTCATCGTGCCTTCTTTAAAGACCTACAGCGTGCAGCACAACGAATATCTTTATGCGGCACGCTTCAACAAACTGCTTACTATGGATATGGTTGCCCCCTATCTGCAGTTCACCAAAGACGCTATGGCAACGCTCAAAACAACTACAGAGCATATGAGCAGCATCTATGCCCTTGTGCTTATCTGCGAGCAAGGCGTTGAGGAAAAGGCTATAGCAGACCTGCAGAAGCTCAGGCAGCACAAGGACTATTGCTTCACACTGAAAGGCTGGTCCGATCTTGCTTTGTACCTCGTAGATATCCCTGCACAGAAGCTTTATTGCAACAAAGCAGGCGTTAAGGAAAAGGCTATTTTCGAGTTTGCCAAAGCTTGATATCTGTCGATTCACACTGGACAAGTTATTCCTCCGCGGAAAAAATAAATAGTATTCGGCTGTTAAGCATTTGCATATTTTGTACAAATCTTAACAGCTTTTTCACTTTTTTAAGTTAATAAATAATTCTGTGACAATTCGTTGACAATAAGCCTAATTGTGGTATACTATTTCTATATTGCACATAAGATATAGAGTGCACTAGTAGTTATCATTTTCTAAATTATTTATTTTGCAATGATGCAAAAGGGAAAGAAAGGATGTTATTTATGAGTGGTTTATTGTTGCTTGTAGGCTCAATGGTTATCTTCTTTGTTGCCTACGTAACCTATGGTTCCTGGCTGTGTAAAAAGTGGGGTGTTGACCCTACCCGTAAAACTCCGGCTGAGAGATTGTGTGATAACGTCGACTATATGCCGACCAAGCCCGCTGTATTGATGGGCCATCACTTCTCCTCCATTGCCGGTGCCGGTCCTATCGTTGGTCCTATCACCGCTGCTGTATTCGGTTGGGTTCCTGTAATGCTGTGGATTTTAATCGGCAGTATCTTCTTCGGCGGTGTGCACGACTTCGGTGCTCTGTACTCCTCCATCCGTTTTGACGGCAAAACTATCGGCCAGATTATCGATGCAACTCTGGGCAAGAGCGGTAAGTTCCTCTTCTCCATTTTCGCATATGTAACTCTGCTGGTTGTTATCGCTGCTTTCGCTAACATCGTAGCCGCTACCTTCGTAGCAAGTCCGCAGGCTGCAACCGCTTCTCTGCTGTTCATCGTGCTGGCTGTTATCTTCGGCTTCTCCGTATATCGCTGCGGCCTGAGCCTCGGCGTAGGCACCGTTATCGGTGTTATCATGCTGGTTGTTGCAATCGCTATCGGCAACATGTATCCGCTGCACCTGAGCAAAAACGTATGGGTTTGCATCCTGATGGTTTACATCTTCGTTGCTTCCATCGCTCCTGTTTGGATTCTGCTGCAACCGCGTGACTATCTGAACTCCTTCCTGCTGTATGCCTGCATCGCATTCGCTCTGGTTGGTATTGCAATTTATCAGCCTTCCATGCAGCTGCCGGCATTCACCACCTTTGATCCTTCCGGCAAAGGCACCAACCCGATGTTCCCGATGCTGTTCGTAACCGTTGCCTGCGGTGCTATCAGTGGCTTCCACTCCCTGGTATCCTCCGGTACTACCTCCAAACAGCTCGATAGCGAAGGCAATGCTAAGCTCATCGGCTACGGCTCCATGCTGCTTGAAGGCGTTCTGGCTGTAGTTGCAGTTGTTGCTGTAGGCTATGTTGGCGGCGACAAGCTGACCGAGCTGCTGAAAAACGGTGGCCCTGTAAACGTATTCGCTGATGGCGTTGGTACCTTCATGACCAAGCTCGGCTTCTCCTTCGGCGTAGCTAAAGGCTTCGTTGCTCTGACCATCTCCGCTTTCGCTATGACTACTCTGGATACCGCAACCCGTCTGGGCCGCTTCATTTTCCAGGAGCTGTTCACTAAGGTTGATCCGAAAACCGGCGAAACTCAAGGCAATGTTCTCACAAACCCGTTTGTTGCTACTCTGATTACCGTTGTACTGTCCGGTTATATGTCCCTTGGCTCCTACCTCACCATCTGGCCGATTTTCGGTGCTGCTAACCAGCTGTTGGCTGCCCTCTCCCTGTTGGCTGTCGGTGTATGGCTGAAGAGCGTTGGCCGTGATAACCTGATGGTTCTCATCCCGATGGCATTTATGTTCTGTGTAACTTTGGTTGCATTGGCACAAATCATCTTCGCTAACATGGCAACTCATATCATTACCGCTGCATTGGGTTCTGTACTCTTCATCCTGGCAATTGCACTGTTCCTGGAATCAAGAAAGTATCTCTTCGGTGGTGCAAAATAACCAAATATGCTCTAAGCATTAAACACTGAACGTGTTCAATGGCTGTTACGAATTTCGTAGCAGCCATTTTTTATGACAGATTTTGTCTAATTGATTTTTTATATAATATATAGTATGATAAGTAAAGGATGCGTTATCTTAGAAAGGTTAAGGTGAAGCAGATGAAAAAAGACTTTAACTATTACATGTCCTTAAACTATCCTGTTGAAATCAGCGTTATTCCCGAAGATGAAGGCGGCGGTTACTTTGCCTGCATTCCCCTGCTCCCCGGTTGTTGGAGTGATGGCGAAACCTTTGAGGAAGCATACAAAAATATCTTGGAGGTAAAAGGTCTATGGCTTGAAGATATGCTCGACCGCGGGTTGCCCATCAATGAGCCAAATATGAAGCCTCGCTTCAGCGGCAGGTTCGTAGTGCGTGTACCCAAAACGTTGCACCGCCTGCTGGCCGAAGAATCCGAACGTGAGGGCATCAGCCTGAACCAGTTCGTCAATAACTCGCTGGCCTTTGTTGTTGGCCAAAAGCTTGCACACTAAAAACAGCTCCCCGATACGACCGTATCGGGGAGCTTTGTTGTTATATTACGCACTCAGTTTTGAGGCCAGTTCACGCACCTCTGCTTCTGAAAGTTTAGAAAGCCAGTTAGAGGCGTTCTCGATCGGAAGCTATAACAGTAAGGAAAAGATGGCGATCATTCATATTGAAAAGGCAAATCCGGAGATGCGGGGACTTTACCAGATGATCAACCAGCAGTTCCTGATCCATGAATTCCCGGACGCGGAGATCGTAAACCGTGAGGACGATATGGGTCTTCCGGGGCTCAGACAGGCAAAGATGTCCTATGTGCCGATGGGATTTGCGAGAAAGTATCGGATTAAGCAGCTCGATTATCAGGCAGGAAGCGCGGAGTAAACTATGATACGGTATTTGGAGACAGAAGAAAAGGGAAGATGCCTGGATCTCTGGAGAGAGGCGTTCCCGGAAGATTCCACGGAATTTTGTGATTATTATTTTAAGGAAAAGATGAAGGACAACCGGGTCCTTGTACGGGAGGAAAACGGTGAGATCGTGTCTATGATCCACCGGAATCCGTACCGGATCTATATGCGGGGAAATGAGGCGGTCTGTGATTACATTGTCGGTGTCTCAACGCTGGTTTCTGAGCGCCACAAGGGATATATGAGAAGTCTCATGCTGGCGATGCTGCGGGATATGCAGGAAGAGCGCATGCGGTTTACCTTTCTGATGCCTGCAAGGGAATCCCTGTACCGCCCGTATGATTTCCGGTATATTTATGATCAGCCGCGCTGGGTCCTCAGATATAATCCCCATATCCACAAGGAGCCATGTGATCTGAAGACACTTGGGGCAGATCTTGCGGAATGGCAGACGGCGTGGTTAAAGAGACAATATGAGGTCTTTGCGATCCGTGATGAGGCATATTTACAGCGGATGGAGAAAGAACTTGCCAGCGAGAACGGAACCTGCACACTGCTCTACGATGATGACTGGTTTATCGGAATGCAGAGCGAGTGGGGCTTAAAGGAGCGGGAGATGCGATACCTCTATACCGGAGAGCACTACCGGAGTGAGGCGGGGCGGAAACCGGCGATCATGGCGAGGATCGTCTGCATGCCGGAGTTTGTGACAAATATCCACCTCTCAGAAGACTGCCCTCAGGACGAGGTGACAGTGGAGATCGGGATCAACGACCTCTTCGTCCCTCAGAATCAGGGGGCGTGGCTATGGCATCTGACGAAGTATGGTTCCAGGATGACGCAGGAATCCAGGTTTATCGCGAAAGGCAAGATGGAGGTCCTGACGATCTCGGAACTCACGGAGTGGTTGTTCGGATACCGGACGCCGGCTCAGGTAAAGAAGATCCCATATGGGGAATCACCGCCTTTCCTCTTGGCGCAATCCTCACGCGGTAATGAGGTCGAGGATTTCTTTGGCGAAGGTAATCACCAGCCCACCCGCCAGCGTCAGAAAGCCTTGGCTGCGCTGGCTGGGGTCATGGCTCTGCAAGGACAGACCGACCTGCACGATGCCCCACCCCAGCAGGATAAGGCCTACGGCGCGGATCAGCGAAAAGATGAATGTGGAGAGATTTTCGACCACGACCAGCGGGTCATCTGCGGCAAAAGCTGGCAGGGCAAAAACAATGCCGCACACCATGACGGCGTACAGCGCAAACAAATCGAGAGAAATTTTCACGGATTTTTTGTTATGATTCAGCTTCATTTGGGCCTCCTGATTCTTTGTATGGTAGGCTTCATTTCTGCCGCTTCGGTGGGCAGAAAATCGTCCATATCCAGCAGTTCGTAATTTTCGGGTGTGCCGGACAAATCGTCTAGCGCATTGTCGGCGGCGGTGTAGTCGTAAGGGGCTGCGCCGCCGTCCTCGGTGTAGCGGATGTTCGGATGTTTGAGCAGATTATACTTGAAATCCACCACAGGGCGTTCCCCTCGGATAAACAAAATGCACTTACTGTTGTCGAGCAGACGCACCTCGTCCGGGGTCATAAGGTCGCGCCCGGATTGCTGATGGTTGATGCTATAGCTGCCGCTGCGCCCTTTGCTTTGGTTATAGCTGGTCGTGGAGATGGTCTCCTTGCCCAGCAGTTCCGAAACATACTTGTGGGTTTCTTTCTCGGTGCCGCCGAGATAGAGGAACTCGTCGCACAAACCGACCAGCGATTCCCAATCGTCCTTGTACATGGCTTTCAGCTGCGCCATGTTTTGCACGATGATGGAGCAGAAAATAGCGCGGGAACGCATGGTGGCCAGCGCCGACAAAAAGGTGTCTTTTGGCAAGGAAATATTGGCGTACTCGTCCATAAGGCAATGCACCGGAACAGGCAAGCGTCCTTTGTGTACGCGGTCGGCTTGACGGTACAGCGTCTGGATAAGCTGCGTGTAAATCATACCGACCAGATAATTGAGTGACTTGTCCGAGTCCGGGATGCAGCAGAACAGCGCGACTTTGCGTTCGCCCAACTCCTGCAGGTGCAGTTCGTCCGTCATGGTCAGCTTGGCGATGGACGGCAGATTGAATGCGGCAAGGCGCACTCCTACACTTACCAAAATAGATTTCGCGGTCTTGCCTGCCGCTTGTTTGAAAATGCGGTACTGCTTACAAGCGATGCTGTCGGGTTCACGCATTTCCAATCGCTCAAAAAGGATGTCCAGCGGGGATTGGTAGTTGTCATCGTCCTCGTGGACTTCGGCGGCGGCAATCATCTCCATGACCATAGAGAAGTTCTGTTCTTCGGGCGGAGCCTCGTGCAGCAGGTACAGCATAAGGGCTTGGAGCAGGGCTGTTTCGGACTTGGTCCAGAACGGATCGCTGCTCTGCGCATGGGGTGGCGTGGTATTTTGAATCAGATTTTCTATCAAAGTCAGCACTTCACGGTCATCATGTACATACACAAAGGGGTTATAACAGAAAGAAGTGTTGGGGTTAATGAGGTCAAAAACGATAACCTCATAGCCCTTCTGCTTCAACAAATTGCCGGTTTTACGCAAAATTTCCGACTTGGGGTCAGTGATTACCATAGAGCAGGCACATTCCAACACATTGGGTACACCGTAGGTTCTAGTTTTGCCCGCGCCGGAGCCGCCGACAATGAGGATGTTGGTGTTGTGCTTATGCTTATAGCCGTCGATTCCAATGTGGAAATGCTGGGTCAGCAGCAGATTCGGTCCTCGCTTGTCCATGTAGAACTTGTTTAACCGAAACACGTCACCCCACGCCGCCGAGCCATGCTCTGCGCCGGGGCGGGTGTTCTTCTGATCCGTCACGGCCACGATAACAACCACCGCATAAACCGCCGTGAACACAAGCAAAAAGTGCGCGCTGTCGCGGCTCCACGACAAAGCGAACGGCTCTGCCAGCGCACTGTTCAGTGCATCCAGCAGAGCCACAATATTCATGCCCGGCTTCCAGCGGCAAGCCACCGCCAGCGCCGCCCACCATACAACAGGCAGCGGCAGCAGCCAGACCCACCAAGGATTCTTTCTTCCCGGCGTGGTGGACTACCTTTCCTCACCGCGATGGTGCAGGCGCGTTCGCTGTTCCGCATCCCACGCCAGCCGCTTCTTCCAAAGTTTGGGCAGAGTGCTGGCAATGTCAGGGCTTAGCTTTCCTTGCCGTGGTTGGGGCGTTTCCTCGCGGATACTTTCTCTCAGATAATCCCACTCCCACCTGCATGAAATGTGTTCCAGATAAAACTTATCGTAGCTGTCCAGCCCGCTGATGTCGATGTAGTGCTGTACTTCAAGGCCGAGCAGGTAGCGGTCAAATGCCTGTTCCTGCTTACGGTTCGGATAAAGCAGCACACGCATGATTTCTGCATCCAAGGCTCCAGGGGGTTGTAACAGAGTGGGGTATTTGCGGCGCAGTTCCTTGGCGATACCTTCCTGTGTAAAGTAGGTTGGCAATGCTCTGCCCACAAAGGCAAAGCTTGTTAGATACCCGCAATCTTCCCATTCAGTGTCGTTGAACGGAATCTTGAACTCGGCAAGCGCATCAGGCTCTTTCAGCGCCTGCCGAAAGACATACTGTCCTTGCAGAATCAGCCAATTTTTGAAATAGTCGAATCGGTCATCCGAGGTACCGCCGTTGATGATACAGGCCGCGGCAATCAACTGCGGGCTGTTTGCTATCCTGCGGTATTCCTGCCACGCGCAGTCGAAGCCGACTAATTCATCCGGGGACAGCTTCAAAAGCTGCTTGTACAGGGATTCCCGCAGCGGTTCGCCTTCCAACGCCGGTGCTATGGCTCTGGCGTTATCGATGACCTCCCAAAACTTATCTTTCGTCATAGGAATGTTCTCTTGCCAGTTCTGCATCTTCTTCACCAGAGCAGCAGCGGGGTGTGGGCGTGGAGCAGCCGCGCCAGCGCGTCATCCACGGCATCGGTATAGCCGCCCTCAGCCAAGCGCTGGGTACGCAGTTGGTTGAGGGCGGCTTTTGCCAGCCGATACTCTGCCGCTGACAGCGT